>Ga0114951_10003037_pt1 | contig 17953 bp, 15 predicted proteins | sample AM7aDNAmetaG_FD_88677 | JGI IMG/M metagenome (GOLD analysis project Ga0114951, IMG submission 88677) | Freshwater microbial communities from Finland to study Microbial Dark Matter (Phase II) - AM7a DNA metaG | ecosystem: Environmental > Aquatic > Freshwater > Lake | place: Finland: Lake Alinen...
ATCGTCGTGCAAGTCGCCTCCGTCTCCAACCGGATGATGCAAATGGGCTTGATCGTGGACGGCGTGGAAGAGGTGCTCAACATCGGCCAGAAGGATATCGAAGAAACGCCAGATTTCGGGACCAGCGTGGACACCACTTACATTTTGGGCATGGCCAAGATTCACGACGCCGTCAAAGCCCTGCTGGACATTGACCGGGTCTTGGTCAGCGATACCGGCCTGCCTCCACCCGCCACCGCCGCCGTAAATTAACTATTATCAACCCACTTCTCACCCATCAAACAATCTCTTAGACACCCATTCCTGGTTATCCTCTAAATCAATACGACAATGAATAAACTCACAATCGGAAAACGCATTATCACTGGCTTCGGCCTCCTGACGGTCCTGGTGGCCGCCCTGGGCATCACCGCTTACATCATGTTCGTGCGCGTGGCGAACGAAACCGGCTCGCTCGGCCAGCACACCCTGCCGGCGGTCCAACACAGCACCGGAGTGGAGCGCTCCGCCTTCGAGTGCATCATGGAGGAGCGCAACTATGTCCTTTCCCAGAAGGACGAAACCCACCAGAAAGCCAAGCAGAAGGTCAGCGAACTGATGGGCAATCTGGATAAAGTGGACAAGGTGGCGAACCAGTTCAAGGACACCACCCTGGAAGCCAAGTCCAAGGAGGTGCGCAAGATCAGCCAGCAGTGGGCGGACCTTTACGAAAAAGGCGTGGCGGCCTTCCAATCCAATACCACCGCCGTGTCCGAGTTGGCGGCCAAGGGCGGCATCGTGGGCACCGAAGCCGACGCCTACATGGCGGCCAAGAACACCGAATACATGGACGCCAAGAATGCCCTGGCCATCGTCAACCGGATCAACGCCCTGGCATTCGAGACCCGGATGAACGAGAAGGCCTACATGCTCTACAGGGACCAAAAGTATTTCGATGTCATCACGAAGAACATCACCGCCCTGCTCGCCAGCTACGATCAGTTGGAAAAACTCAAGCCCGACGCCACCGAGCAAAAGCAAATCACCGACGCCCGCAAAGCGACCCAGGACTACTTCGAGGCCGCCAAGAAATGGGTGGAGTTGCAAAAGACCACCGTGACTGCGGAGGGGGTGATGGATAAAATGTACGCTGGCGTGATGGCGACCTACCAGCAGTTCATGGACGACAAACAAAAGGATTACAAAGCCGCGACTAACGACACCGCCAAGGCCAACGCCTACCAAATGTTGATGGTCGGCAGCACCGTCGCCGACCAAGCCAATGCTGCGGTCATCTTTTCCAAGAAATACATGCTGGACAGCAAAGCAGAAAACTGGAAGGGCGTGACCGATAACATTGACCTATTGCTCAAGACCTATGGTGATTTGCGCAGACTGTCCCAGACCGACCAGGACCGCAAAGCTGTTGAGACCGCTGAGAAGGCGACGCAAGAGTACCTGACCGCCGCCAAATTGTGGGTGGAGAGCGACAAGCAACTCAAAGCCGCCGCCGTCACCATGGATGGCGGAGGCGAGACGGTGGCCAATGCCGCCGCCGCGTACAGCACGGCCAAGACCACCCGTACGGACAAAGTGGCCGAGGGAGTGTTCATCGTGGCCGATATCGCACAGACGGCACTGCAAACGCGGCTGGAGTCCCGCATCTACATGCAAACGCAGGACCCCAAGGCCTGGGCCGCGCTCAACGACGGCATCACCAAGCTGAACAAGGATTATGCGGACTTGCGCAAGGTCTCCCTGACCGCTGAGGACCAGCAACGCATTGACCGCGCCGAGAAAGCCACGGGCGAATACTTGGCCGCCGCCAAGAGCTGGGTGGCGAATGACAACACCCTCCGCCAGTCCATCCTGCCTGAGATGCACCGCCTTGGGGAAACGGTTCTGACCACGGCGCAGACCGCGGAGAACGACTCCTGGAAGAGCTCCACCGAGAGTAGCGCAAGCGTGAGCGGCATTGTCACCACCTCGAAGCTCATCGCCATGATCATGCTGATCATCGGCGTGCTCGTGGGAGTAGCGGCTGCCATTACCATCACCCGCTCGATCACCAAACCGATCAAGGCCGTCGCTGATATTCTGGCTTCCGGGGCTGAACAGACCGTATCCGCCGCCGGCCAGGTCTCCGCCGCCAGCCAGTCCCTAGCCGAGGGGGCCAGTGAACAAGCCGCCTCACTCGAGGAAACCGGCTCTTCCCTGGAAGAAATGTCGAGCATGACCAAGCGCAACGCCGAAACCGCCAACAAGGTCAAAGAGCTAGGCGGCCAAGCCCGCGTGGCCGGCGATGCCGGGGTGCGCGATATGGCCGAGATGACCGGGGCGATGGATGCGATCAAGGTGTCGAGCAATGACATTGCCAAGATCATCAAGACCATTGATGAGATTGCCTTTCAAACGAACATCCTGGCCCTCAACGCGGCGGTCGAGGCGGCTCGCGCCGGCGAGGCGGGCATGGGCTTTGCCGTGGTGGCCGACGAGGTGCGGAGCCTGGCGCAACGCTGCGCGCAAGCGGCCAAGGAAACCGCTGCCAAGATTGAAGACGCGGTGCAGAAGAGCGCCCGAGGGGCGGAGATCAGCGCCAAAGTGGCCAAGAGCCTGGAAGAGATCGTGGGCAAAGCCCGCCAGGTGGACGAGTTGGCCGGAGAAGTGGCGGCAGCCTCGCAGGAGCAGAGCCAGGGCATCGAGCAAGTGAACACGGCGGTCAGCCAGATGGATAAGGTGACGCAGAGCAACGCGGCCAACGCCGAGGAAAGCGCCAGCGCCGCCGAGGAACTCAACGCCCAGGCTGACTCGCTCAAGGACGCGGTTTCCGACTTGCTGCAACTCGTGGACGGCCACCGGGCGAATCAGTCCGGCCAGGTCAAAGCCAGCCTGCTGAAGCGCGTGAAAACGGGGCAGCAGCAGCCGGCGGTGAAGGCGCCCAAAGTGGAAGGTGTGGTCCATGGTAATGGCGGAAGCAATGGCGGCGAGCACCCGGTGCCGGCGGGCAAATCGCTACCCGCCCTCGTGGCCGCCGGTGGACGACGGACGAGTTCCCTCCCCTTGGAAGGCGACTTCAAAGACTTTTGAGAGACAGATTATCGCGTAAGACGCGAATGAAACGGCCCCACTTCGGTGGGGCCTTTTTCGTTTCCGAGAGAAAGATGCGCTAAAGAACGACCACCCCTGTAGCTGGGCCAAGCTCCGTAGGAACGGCGCCAACAGAGAATTGGGGAGAGCGAAATCAGAAGGCCGAAATCCGACAACCAAGGTTCGGACCGATATTCGGTCTTCGAATTTCGGCTTTCTGGTCCCAAAGGGATTCAATCAACCAGCCCAGGGTTGCGAGGAACGAGCTACCCTGGGTTCCGTCCGGCAGAAGAGCCGCAACCCTGAAAGCGGTTGCATGACCTCTCCCGTCTCGGCGTCGCTGCCCTAACCGCACTAGACACCAAAGGCGCGAAGACATTGACTGGGGAAGCACCTGGGGCGCGTGGGTTCACTTCCCCTGGCAGGTGAATGAACTCTGTCCCAATCAGCTTCGCCAAAAGCTCTCTTTTGAGTTTCCTGGGCCTTTTCGCGGCCATGCCCATGGCGGCTCTCTTGGGGTGAAATAACCAGCCCAGCGTGGCATCAGGATCTTCCTGATTAAGTGTTTTTTCAGGATTCCGATAGTCACCATGATGATGAGGAATGACTGAAACTATATAACTGTGATCATGGAACATGAAATGGCGGATGCCGGCGCTATAACGACCAACCTGGGGGGCACATACCTGACCATCGTTCTCGGTTCGGAATCCGGCGGGATCGCCCTGCTCAAGATTCATGACATCAAGCGGCTGCAGCCCATCACCGCCGTGCCCCAGATGCCTTCGCACATCAGGGGCGCGCTCAACCTGCGGGGCAAGATCATTCCGGTAGTGGACTTGCGCGTGAAATTCGGCTTCCCATCCGCCCAGGCCACCGACCATATGCAATTCAGTGCATTGTTCTCCCTCACCCTGCCTCTCGGTGTCGCGGCATCGCGGGAGAGCGCCGACATGGTCGAACCACACTCAGCGGCGTTCGCCGCTACGGGGAACGGTGCCGGACACGACAAGGAATGGCCCCGATGAACACCAAGGCATCTTCCCTCTCCGACCTCACCGATCAGATGGTGGCGTTAGCGGAGCGGTATGCGCAAGACGCTCTGATGTTTGTGCCACAAGGCTGTCTGGGAATCGGCACGGACGAGCCGGAAGAGGCGCGCGAACAGATGCGCCTGCGGCTTCGAACCCAGTTCTTGTTTCCGCAGTTTTCGGGGCGGTCGCTGGGGCTGATGGCCGCGTTGTATTGGCAGCGGCAGGCTCTAACGCGGCTGGTTAATGTTCCCCAGCAAAACGTGCCTGCTCCGCTGCAAGCGCAGACCGAACGGCTGACCAGCCAACTGGACCAGCGCTTCATGGGCTTGGTGAGCCAGATCAAAGAACTGGTTGGTTATGGGGCCTTGTCCCGGGTGCAAACCTTCATCTTTGAGCGGGAGTATGTGAGCATCGCCTTCCAGGATCTTCCCGGGTGAAGGCGTTGAAATTCAAAGTCGTAGCAGGGGTTCGACTATACCATGGCCCAGACTGCCATCGTAAGGATCTGGTGGCAACGGTGTGGGCCGGACTGCTGTCGTAGGATTACCATGCCAGCGGCTGGTTTCTGCCTTTCAGAGGCAGGTGATCTGGCCCATGGCGTCCACTCAGTTCGTTCTAGCGGAGATAGTTAATGCGCGCAGGGAAAAACCCGCCACAGGGGGAAATTTCTGTCACGGGTGTACAACGGGGCCGGCCAAAATTCACCACCTGCAACCTGATTTCAGACAAAGGAAAAAGAACGCCAGCCACGCCGCGCCGCGCCGCCAGCGTTCCCCCTTCGCGCTTGCGTCATGGACTGCGCCGCAGGGTTTCGGGGAAGCGGCGCTTTGGTTTGCGCCCACCCACGCCAGCCAATCCCCGCCGCGCGCGGGAAAAGAAAAGAGGAAACACCACGCCACGCCAGACGCGCCGCGTCGCGCCGCGCCGTACAAGCTGATGGGAGATACCACCATCGCCAGACGCGCGAAGCGCGTCGCCTCGCGCGCTAACAACCGGGAGGACAACCAGAAAGGGAACAGGACCACACCGCCCGTCACGCCACGACCGCCGCGCCACGCCGTCGCTCGCCAGTGCGCCGGGGCGGCGCAACGGCCCGCTCAGGCGTGTCGCTGGCGCGATAACAACGAGAGGGAACAAGACACCAACACGCCGCACACCGTCGCGCCGCGCCATCGCTCGCCAGTGCGCCGGGGCGGCGCAACGGCTCGCTCAGGCGCGGCGCTGGCGCGATAAAAACAGGGGGGCATACCGACGCAGGGAAACAAAAAGACCCAGGAACGCGCCACACCCGCCAGCGCCATGGAGGCGCTGGCCGTGCTGGCATAAAACCAGGAGGGATGAACAGGCAGGGACGCACCACGCCCGACACGCGCCATGGGGGCGCGTGCGGTGCTGGCGCTTAACCACGCAGGGACGAACACGTAGGGACGCCGCAGGCCGCCAGCGCCACGGAGGCGCTGGCGGTTGGACACAACGGGCGGTTGGACGAATACGTAGGGGCGCCGCAGGCCGCCAGCGCCACGGGGGCGCTGGCGGTTTGACGCACTGGGCTGTTGGACGAACACGCAGGGGCGAACCACGCCCGACACGCGCCTTGGAGGCGCGTGCGGTGCTGGCGCTTAACCACGCAGGGACGAACACGTAGGGACGCCCCAGGCCGCCAGCGCCACGGGGGCGCTGGCGGTCTGACGCACAGGGCGGTTGGATGAACACGCAGGGACGCGCCACGCCCGACACGCGCCATGGGGGCGCGTGCGGTGCTGGCGCTTAACCACGCAGGGACGAACACGTAGGGACGCCCCAGGCCGCCAGCGCCTCGGGGGCGCTGGCGGTTTAACGCACAGGGTGGTTGGATGAACACGCAGGGACACGCCACCCCCGACACGCGCCATGGGGGCGCGTGCGGTGCTGGCATATAACCACGCAGGGACGAACACGTAGGGACGCCCCAGGCCGCCAGCGCCTCGGGGGCGCTGGCGCTTGGACGAACAGGGCGGTTGGACGAACACGCAGGGACGCACCACGCCCGACACGCGCCTTGGGGGCGCGTGCGGTGCTGGCATATAACCACGCAGGGACGAATACGCAGGGACACGCCACCCCCGACCAGCGCCTTGGGGGCGCTGGCGGTCGGAGGCAACCGACAAACCAACGCCCCATACAACAGGTAGGTACGCAACACGACGTAGGGACGCCACTCCCCAAGCACGCAACACCAGGTAGGGACGCAACCGAACCGCCCTGGCGTTTCCCCGGCAGCTAAGCCAGTGGCGCGCGCGAAAGGGCACGCTCGCGCCTCGCTGCTGCTGGCCTTGGACCTTGGTTCTGCAGGCTACATCAGAGCAGGCTGAACATCAGGCCGCACATCTACGCCAGGTGGGCCAGCAGCTAGCGGGCGCCGGGCCGCGTCTGGGGTGGTCGGACGCCAGGGTCCGCGGCCCTCTCGCTGGCTGCGCGCGCAACCTACGCGCCGGGTCATCGAACGCCATCGAGCAATCCGACACGCCACCACGCAGGGATGTCTCTTGCGCGCGCAGCCGCCCTTCGCAAGGCAGGGGCGGCTGCGGTAGGAAGGATTTTCCAGACAACGACAGGAAGACAACTATTCAGCCCCGCTTCGCGGGGACAATACTAACCCTTGCCGACACGACGTCCACCCCGGCCGGCGCGACACTGGCTCAATTCTCGCCCGCGCTCCTGTCAGCTCATTCCGCTTCCCTGCTCAGCTTCATTCGCTCCCATCCGCGCCGGGCTCCGGTTTCGCCAGTCTCGCTTTGGCCCCCAACTCTGGTCTGCCCTCTGCTCCCAGCCTACACTTTCGCCACCGCACCGCCCGACCCACACCCGCCGGGCCAGTGCGCTGGCTCGTTTCGGCTACTCGCAGAAGGCAGATTCCTTTTGCACCCGTACACGACATTCCAGCCTCGCCGACTCGGTCATAGCCGCCCAAGCTCACACCACGCCGGGCCGGCACATCTCCCCGGCTTGCTACGGAAACGCTCGTTCCTCGCTGGCCTTCGCTGCCCCGTGGAAATGTGCCGGCCTGGCCAAAGTCAGTTGCGCCGCCGTGCTCATTGCTCGTTCACTCCATCGGCCCCGACTTCGTCGCTTCGGCTACGATGCTCGTTCCTGCGCGTCTGTGCCTACGCGCCGAGTCGGGCCTCAGTCGTGAGCCTCGCACACAGCATGGCGTCACAAACAGCGCGGCCCCCGCGACCCATTGGCAGCGGCGGCGAAGTCTCGATGGCTCCACTCGCTAACCTGGCACAGCAGAACGGGCCAGCGTGAAGCAGTGGAGAATCACGCCCGCCCTTGCTCCCCCTCCCAGACATATCACACATTGTGCCGAACAAAAATTGCGCGGGCGATTGAGGTTGTGCGCTGCGGCAGGCACCCTGGAAGGGGACCCGTCTGCCGCACCATTTTTGGATTCGCACAATGTGGTGATATGCCCAGGAGGGAAAACTTGCCTGGCACGATCCCTGCCCCAGACCCCCCGGCCCGCACGGATCGCGCCAGGCAAGTTTTGCATCTGCTGTGCCAGATCGCTCGTTCCGACGTGGAGTCAGATGGCGCCGCCGCATGAAGACAGAAGAAGTTTGGCTCACTTCGTTCGATTTGAAGCTCCCTTCGCTCGCCACACCCCGAAGCTCAAGCGCCGCTGGGCTGCGTTTTGATCAGTTCGTTTTCAGATCCCCATTGCCGCCGCCCCATCCTTCGCCCTCACCGCCGCACTTCATCAGCCAGGGGGGAGCTGCGCGCGGTGCCCCCTGAAGGTTACTCCCGCGCCCCGCCCTGGCTGGTGCGGCTCAATCGGTGAAGGGCGAGAGGACGGGACGGCATAGCAGTAAAAAAGAGATCATGAAAACTCAAAATAATCAAAACCAAGTAGTTGAAGGGCTCCCGGTTCGGTCCAGCATGGCAGTGTCGGAGCAGAGCCGCAGCACCAGCAGCAGACCGCAAATTGATTTGCACCTACGCGCCGAGCATCGCGCCCGCTCCACCAATGAGATGTTGGCCCTTCTCCGCGCCGAAGCGCCGGAGTTCTACTCCCGTACCGAGATTGTTGGCCAGTGGCTCTGGATTCAGTTCCCCGACCGCCAGCCCAAGGAAGTCACCGCCCAGCTTGCACAGCTTGGCTTTCATTGGAACAACGCCCGCCAGGCTTGGCAGCACCCTTGCGGCAAGCTGACCGCAGGCAGCCCTGGCGACCCCCGCGAGAAATACGGCACTCGTTGCCCCGCCGATTACCAACCCGCCTAATTCCACCCCCAACGGGGCGGAGTCTCCCTCCGCCCCATTCCTGCATATGTTTGCTGAGTCCGAAATTTCCCCAGCCCCCCGCAAATGGGATGCCGAAATCCACACCGCCCGCCGCCATGCCGCCTGGCTGGCGTTCGAGACCGACATTCACCAAAGCCCCGCCTTGCGCGCCCGCGTGGCCCGCGCCCTTGACCGCTACGGCTTAGGCACCAGCGATGTTGCCGTTGACGATGCCCTTGACTACCTCACCCGCAAAGAGCTTGGCCAGTCTGCCCGCTACTTCAACCGCACCGCCAAGGCCCAATTCAACCAACAGCAGATCAGCCACGCCGTTCTCAGCTTCATGGCCGTCAAAGAACAGCAGCGCCACCTCACCGACTGCCCCATTGACGACCACGACGCCGACGAGGACACCGGCGACGCCATCCGCGCCGACCGCCTACCCGCCCCCGGCCACCTCACCCCCGACGAATACGCCGCCCGGCATGATGCCCTTCGCGCCATCATGGCCATGATCCCGCCAAAGGACTTGGAGCTTTACGACCTTTGGCTAGCCATCCGGGAGAATGGCCAGCGTGGCGAGCCTGGCACCCTGCACCGGCTCCGCGCCTACGCCCAGCGCCAAGGCATTGCATTGAGCACCGTCTATTTCCGCATGAAACAACTCGCCGCCACCATCCAGCAGCACCCGTGGTTTGATGAAATCGCCAGCCCCTTCCTGCCTCGCCGCCGGCCAGCGTAATTCATGGCCGCCGGCCCTCGCGCCCCCCAAGCCCCCGGCGGCCAGGGCTCCCGCCCTGGACCCGGCTGGGATTGCGCACCCCAGACCCCGCGCCAAAGGGCAAGCCCTTTGGAATCCCTTTTCTTGCGCTCGGGCCAAGCCGATAGCCGTCCGACGGATCTCGGCTTGGCCCTCGCGCTCCAGAAAAGTCAGTTCCTCCAACCTGCCTGCCGCTGGTTGGAGGAAAACAACGGCAAAAACCACCCCGGCTCGCAACCAGGTATCCGCTACCCCCTACGCGAGGCAGACCCCAACGGAGACGTTCACCAGCGACCCACTCCGCCAGCCAGGCCGCCACGAGGCAAGGCCGCAAAACGGACAGCAGCAGGTTGCGGATGGCCAGATAGACGGGCCCGGCTGTCCTGGTGTCCACAGTGACGGTGGCGACAAGCAGACCGCGCCAGATTCGGCTGTCTCGTTTTTCAAGTCACGGTTCTTTTGCCCGGCATTCCCCGGCTTCACTGGGCGGTCTTCGCGGGGGGGACGACGGGTGCCCTCTAAAGATTACTCCCCTGTCCGCCCCCGCTTCGCCGCCCTTTTGTGTGAAAGCCGGGAAACACCGGACAAAACAATCATGAAGAACACGACATCCAAATCAAAACACGCGGTCAAAACAGTCGCCACCATCACCGTGGACACCGACCCCACCAACATGCAGCCGTTCACGCTCATCTACGCCACACCATCCGCAACCCGCCGCTATCCGTTTTGCCGCATCGTGGAGGCGGTCTGGCTGGCCAAGTGGATCAATAAAAGAGTGAACATCTCCGTTGAGGTCCGCCCCGCATAGGGGGCGGCCCTTTTTTTGTTGCTCGCCCCCCCCCATTGGCAGCCTTCCGGCGGAGTGCTCAGGCCGCACGGGCCACGGCTGTCCGCGAGTCCTCGGGCCGGACGGGCCACCAGGCGCGCGCCAGAAGAAACGGCTCGCCATTCCATTCGCAAGCTCATTCCACGGCTCGCCGCCAGTGGTTGCTCCCCCTCGTCCGCAGCCAGGCGCGCGCCCTGGTCGCCACCAACTGGCGTAACGATGTCCACGCCCAGATCAATGGCGATAGCGATTGGATCGCTCTAATCCTCCAGGGCGGCACGGAAAGCCGGCCAAGGGTTCACCTTCCCCGTTTCCCGCTCGCACTGCTCCAGGAACTCCCAGGCCGTCAGGATCGGAGGCAGGGGCGCCTGGGCGGCCTCCGCATCCACAGCAGAGGCCACCTGGCCCCTGGCGCGTCTTCCTCTTGCCGCAGTGGGCCTCTCCGCCCCCGGAATGGCCCGGCAGGCACCTGCTTTCGTCCGCTGGCCACTCCCTCGCCGTGCGGCCTCGCTCGCCAGCGGGCTAATCGCGCGCTTCCTGGCCCCGTCAGCGGTCACCTCGGTCGCGCTGTCTCGTTTCACCTGTTTCTTGCAAGCCTTCATACGGATTCACTCCCCCCTTCCATCGCCGGACCTGCTACCGGGCTGGCCGGCGGGTTCAGCAGTTTTACCACGGCCCCATCCGACACCGGACTTGCTACCGGGAGCATGGGCAGCCAGTACGGTCTCCGCCGACTCACCGTCCTTTTGCCGTGTCTTCACCCAACCATGCCCTCCGTCCGGACTCGCTGCTGCGCATTGCCGGCCAATCATCTCGCAGTGCCCCACCCTTCCCCAAAAGGAGCACTCCCGGTCAACTCTTCCGTAACCACCCACCCGACCAGCTCTCGCCCAGGCCAACGGTGTAGCATGAACCCAAAGAACGTCTTGCGGCTTTGCCACGGAAGTTCTTCTAAGAACAGGGCCATGGAACTACTTCTGCCCTCCCGCCATCCAGGAACGGACTTCGGCAGTGATGTCCGTCACGCTCATCCTTGCCCCATCCAGTTTCCACCAATGAAACCGTTCCGCGCTGTCGAACGGAATGACCAGTGTCCCCTCGGGCGTGAAGTATGGCAGCCGCAGTTCCTTTGATTCCACCCTGGAAACGGCTGTTTCCCCCTGAAACCCCCTGGAACCCCCTGGAACCCTGGACCTTTTCTTTTCTGATACTGAATTTTTCTCATCCCCCAAATCCTTCTCTTTTTTTTCCACCTCCTCAGGAGTCCAGGGGGTTCCAGGGGGTTCCAGGGGGAATGGGGCTTTTTTCAGGGGGTCTTCATCATTCCCCAGGGGGTTATTGGGGTTTTCGCCCATTTTCCCCGATAAACCATCGGTTTGGGCCGATTTTAGCCACTCTTTTAGGTTCACGATGCGCCTCCTTCCGTTCGGATCTCGTAGAACTTCACGTCATGGCCGTTGCCCTGGTTGCTCTTGCGGGTGGTGCGGTTGACCGTGAACTGCCCCGTGTCGAACCCATAGGCCCCGTCGGTGGGGAACCGCCGCGTCATGGCCCGGCCAATCCGCAACCGATTCCGCTCTTCTGTGTCATCCAACAGTCCCGCCTCCGCGCCTATTTCCGCCAGGCTCGTCGCCGTAAGCTCACCCCGCGTCTCGCCTTGAACCACGATCCGGAACAAACCCCGCAGCAAGTCATGGTCCGGATCGGCCAACCGCGCTTGGTCATCCTGGTGGGCCGCATCCAGCAACGGCAGCCCCGGAAAGTGCCGCTCCAGAATCCACGCGCACGCACGCTCCCACTGTCCGAACCGGAACCCGCTCAACTGCTGCCCGGCGGGCCGCCCGGCCTTGGTCCAGTCGTCCACCAGGCTGAAGACGGCTCCGAGATACCGCGCTCGGTTCGTTTCCACATGATCTTCCAGGCTGCCTTCCGGCCATGCGTGATAGGCATAGTCGGCGGGGCGCTTGCGGATCGTGACTTTCACCGTGCGCGTGGACAGGTCACGCGAGAAAACCGCCCCGTTGCTTGACACCGCGAACACCCGCCGCGTCACATCCGCCTCACCGTGCAAATACGGTGCCCGGCAGGAAAACTTCGGTTCCGTCAGCAAGGACTCGAATTCCGGAAGGTGCTTTAACCCCTGGCCGCGGACATTGTCCAAGTAGATCAACCCGGCCCCGCTCAACAGCGCCTTGGAGATGTCTTCCATCGCCCGGTCGGGGTTGTTCAAGCGGGTGATGGGCTTGGCTTGCATTCCATAGATGCGGCAGAGCACACGAAGCAATAGCGATCCCCCCGAGCTGCTTTCGTTCTTCTCGATCAGGAACAGTGGCACCCGCCCGCTGCCCAGGAATCCTCCTTGGGCGAGCGCGGGGGAAAGGAGCATGGCCACAGCTCGCCCGGCGTCACCAGAGCTGACAAAGTCATAATCTCTCAGCAACTCGCCGAGGCATTCGGCGGCAGCCTTCGGGTCCGGCAGAGTAAATTTCCCGCCGCCGGCCAAAATGCGCATTTGGCGCGAGTAGTCCGTCACCAGGACACCTTCCTTGCCATTCCACGCCAGGACTGGCACGTTTGAAAACACTTCCACCGTGCGAACCAGGTCCACCGACTCCAGCCATGAGCCGAGGAACACCCGCGCATCCGCTTCGCGAAAGGAGGCCCGGCAGGTCTCGCCGTCTTTCGTCACCCCTACAAACTGGCACCGTTCCGGCTTGTCCAGAAAGGAGACCAGCTCGGCGGCTGTCTGGGGCAACAGCCGGCCTTCGTGCAAACGGCAGAGATTGCCGGCGTGGTGGTAAACACCACTGCCTACGGCCTCCCAGACCTGGCGGGTCCAGATGGCCGCAGGGTCCGTCAGGCTGACCTCATGTCCAGCGGCCCCGGTTTCCTCCAGGACTTCTGGCCGCCGCCGCTGTTCCTTGAGGGCTACTTTCACCGCTTTCCGCAAGGTGGGGCGGGACAGACCCATGTTCTGCTCCACAAACTGGAACACCTGCTCTTGGCGTAGGGGATCGCTCTCCAGGCCGGCGGCCAGCTTGACAACGCACTGGTGGGTTTTCATCGCTTGGCCATTCCGTAGCCCCGCCAGCGCACCTGCCTCGCGCTGGAAGAGTTCTAAGGCCAGGGCCGTCGGCTCTGTCGCTGACGTCACCGACACAGCCTCGGTGACCCTCTCTTGCCACCACCCGGCAAAGCCGGCCCCGAGTGCCTCACGGCAGTCGTCCGCGCCTTTGCCAGCCCCATTCAACGGGATGCGCGGCAGCACTACCGGCATCGGGTGCAGCAGCCTCGCAGCCCGCACTGCCGCCACTGCGAACTGGTAGTTCAACGCCGTGTCCGAATCCCCACACAGCAACACTCGCGACGGTTTCAACCGCTTGATGACCTCAGCCAGTTCTGGCACCAGTTTTTCACCCCCCTTAACGGCGAACCCAAAGAAACCAGAGATGCCAACGGCCGGGAACCCTGCCTCCATAAGGGACATCGCCTTGAATTCGCCTTCAATGACGAACAGCTCGCCGCCGGGTCCGATCCTGTCCAATCCCGGCGGCAGGTAGGCGTGGACGCTGGTTCCGCACCTTTGGTGGTATTTTTTCGCGTCATGCGGCCGGTCTAGTCGCAGCCGGCCATACGGCTTCCCACTGTCCAGGACAACTTGGCCGAGCACCGTCCGATAGGGCAGCCAGAGTCCTTCCACTGCCAGGCTGCAGCTCAGGTCCGCTTCGCTTGCGCTCAAGTGCGTCACGCCGGCCTTGGCCAGCATCTCCATGGAAATTCCCGGTCTCATGATTTATTCAAGGTGTGGATTCTTGTAACCGTTCCCCGTTCACCCTTCCTTTGATACCTTCGGGCCCGCTCGAACACGGGCGGTGCTTCTATGGGGGCTTTCAACCTCGCCAACTTCCCTACGTCCTGTTCGTGCGGACAGGTTGGCCGGGTATGGCGGTGGTCTGGGACCCGTTCCCCGATGGCCGACCCGCCATCCGGCACCAGTTCAATCGTGCTCAGGCTTTGCTGCGTGTTCATGGCAGACTCCCGGCAATGAGTGCGCCAAGGTCGGCCTCGCAGAATCCTGCCGCACGCACGCGGCCGGGCAGCACCCGACGGGGCAGGAAACCTGCCTTTGCCAGCTTATCCACCGTCCGCAAACTCACACCCAGTCGCAAGGCCGCCTCGCCGCGCCGGACCATCCGCGGCCTCGTCGCCGCCTCCCCCGTTGGTGGTGGTGTTGGCGACGGCTGGCGGAGAGCCGCCAGCAACCGGGTCCGTTCACCAGGGCTGATACTCGGGTCTGACTTTAGACCCGACCGAATGATGTCCAATGTTGTCGGTAACATAATTCTTTTCACGTCTGCTAGCCTCGTATCGAGACTCTACTTTACGTAGAAGGGGCAACGCGTGAGCACCGGACATCGAAAAGAGCGCGTAAACACAGGGGATTTTGAGATTTTGTCCGGGACATGCCAGTGGCATGATTGGGGCAGGATAGGGGCAGGATCATCGCAAAGTGCCGCTCCGTTCCGCTCCGGGCTCCAAGGGGAGTCTGGAAGCAGAATAGGCGTATGAGTCGCCTACGCGTCAATCGGCCGCAGCGGTGATCGAGACTTTCACGGAACATGACGGGCAGGTAAGCCCATCAAACTGGTGGCGGAAACTGATTCAGCAGCGCGCTGCGTTGCATCGATGCGACCTGTGACCAGCGGGGGGACACTCAAATTCACATGGGGCCACCAGCGGGAACAGGAACTTATGTCACCACCACCGATGTGCCATTGCTGGCAGTTCCCTAGCTACACAGGTCCCAGAAGCGGACCTAGCCCATCCGGGCGGATCTTCTGTGCCCGGTTTCTAGTCATCATCCGCCAGGCCGCCGGACTTTCGTTTCGCCCGGTAATCAGCCAACCGCTTCTCGGCAGCCCGGAACATCGAACGATCAACGATGAATCGGTCCAGATTGTACCCATGCCGGCTCAACAAAGCCTCAAGCTCGGCTTTCCGCGCTTTGATCGTGCGGTAGCTCCATTTGAATTCTAACTCCATCTTTCTGAGGCTCATGCGGTCCCGGCAGTAGCAGACGAAGACCTGGCTCGCCGACGGCGTCCGTTTATGATGCCGATCAAGTTCGTCCTGAATCTTCTGCCAGAAAAACCACAAAATGGCCTCATCCACCTCGACCGGGGGGGCGGGCACAGGCTGTGTTCCAGACGCCTTCGTATCCGACACCACGTCTTTTGCGGCCGGCCCAGGTAGAGTCTTCTGCGTCTCGTTGACCGTGGTGACCGTAACCTCACCCCTCCTATGCCTGACTACCTCTTTTGTCCCAGCGATTTCCCGGCCGACCTCCTCCGCCACCCAAAAGCGTTCCGCACCAGTGTGATCGAGAACCTTGAAGGAGGCGACGAAAACCCTATCGCCGGTGTCGACCTTGACGTCGAATGTCCGCCTGCCAGTGTCAGGACCCCGAAACCATTCCAAGCGAACTTGCGGGGCCTCGAAAGCTTCCGCTAACTCCAAACGGGTCAAAGTCCGAGGTTCTAGTACCAAGGTGCGCTCCTCCAGTACCAAGCGCCAGACGCCTGCCGTCAGGTCCAGCGTTTTCCGTAGGACCCTGTATTCTTGGGACCCAAACCAAACATTCGGTAGCCCGACCTGCGTGTCAATCAAAGGAGCATCGGCTGAGTCAATATTCTCAGAAGGACACCCCTCCGCCTGGCCGAAGGCCACGACTTGCGACGCGTGCTGCCCAACCGCCGGTTTCTTGGGTTCGGTTTCGAAGGCTTGTGCTTTTTCAAGAAACGCGCGGTCCCCAGGACGCAGTTCACTGGTGAGTGTGCATAACCCCTCCCAGACACCGTTACTGCCAAAGTCGGCTCGGCACACAGTCAAGAGACGTCCTGGAGGCTCAAAGCATGTGACACACACAAGGTCGGCCTCGTAAAAAGCTCGGCGAAACGTGTCACCGCTACACATGTCGCGAAAGATAAGGCAGAGAACAGACGATTCGAAGAGGAAAGTGACCTGTGGCGTGAAGCTCCCGGGTAGGTCGATGAACGTAAGTCGGGTGCGGTAGATCCGTCCACCGTCAAGCCCGTTGATTAGAATTTTCGTTGGCACGCTAAGTCAATCCACCGCGCACAGGCAGTGGGCGCCTATGCCACAGGATAGGCCATTCGCCTCTCCGTGTAACAGTCGGCAACCACATCATTCCAAGTCCACAGTGGCCGCGGGAGGTTCTACAGGAACTTCCGGCGCCGTCAAGAGCCGCACTATCTCATCTCGTTTCGCCGCCCAATCGTCGGCTGTCATGCTCACGGCAATGGCCAAGACTTCGCGGAGCGGCTTTTCCGGGCTGCCGGGCTTGGCCGCCGTCGCCGGCGTGCCATCACCGATCAGAGTGGGCAAGGCGGCCACCGCCTGGCTCGCCGCCAACTCGCCAACGTGGGTGTAATGCCGCGTCATCGCCGGGTTGCTATGCCCAACAATGGACTCGACTACCGCCAGCGGGGCCCCGCTTTCCCGGCACAAACTCACAAAGGTATGCCGCAAACTGTGGAATCCGATCTCCAGCACAGCCCGCTTGCCCTTCTTACCCGTCCCCGGCTTGAGCAGCGTAATCCCGCACTTTCTGAAATGTGCCTGGACCATATCCGTCACCAGATGCACCCGCCGCAGATAGGCTGCCGCCGTTTCCGGTAGAACGTATTCCGCCCGCGCCTCACGCGGAGTCGCTACCAACATCTCACGCAAAACCCGGTGGATCGGCACGATCACCGGCTTGGGATTCCGCCGCGCCGTCTTATTGGGGACACGGCGGATGATATTCCGGACCAAGTCAACTTCGCCCCAACGAAGCGTCGCGCAGTCCCCCAGCCTCAAACCGGAATAGACCCCCAGCGCCAGCAAGGTTTTCAATTCGCCGTCAGCACTGGTGCAAACCGTTTTCAACTCATCAAAGGTCAATTCCCGCCGGCTATGCGTCGTCAACCTCTTTCGCTGCATGTCCAGCCAGGGATTCTCCACCATTCGGGCCTTCCCTTTCAGAACCCGGAACACCAGCGAAAGCAGGTTCAGGTGCTTGTTGTAGGTGTTCGCGCTCAACCGGTTCGTCGTCAGATGTGAAGCGTATTCCTCGGCCACCTCCTTCGTCACCTCGCGCATGGTCCGCGCCTCCGGATGCCTCTCCCCCATCCAATCCACGAAACTTTGGAATTGAAAGCGATACTGCCGCAGAGTGCTTTCACCGCTGTCCGGCCGATTCGCGGTCTTCACATAGTCAGCCCAGGCGGCGCCGATGGTCAGTGGCGGATGCAGTTCGTCGTCAAGCCGGGCCAACTCTGTCCGGCGCCCGCCCAACTTCGCCGCTATGGACTCCAGTGCCGTGGCCTGATCCGCGACCACGAAAGGCGCCAGCAACTTCACCTTGGCGTCTTCCGCTTCGCGGCGATTTGTGATTGGGCTGCCCGCTGAATCATAGAGGGCCTTGGAGAAGACTCTTCCATCCACAGCCCAGCGGACGTAGAAGGTTTGTCCGCGTTTGAAGAGGTGTCCGGTTCGATGTTTGGCCATATTGCGCTCGCTTTCTCGTTATGTCTCTTACCGGCGCAACCTTAGCCTTTTCTGGTTCACAAGTCAACCACAAAGTAACCACTATATGCAATAAATGAATAACTGCCTATATAAAGCAGACTTCCAGTCTGCTGTGTCGCGGATTTCCAATCCGCAGACGCTTTGCCAAAACCACGGCGCGGCTTGATTCCAGCGTCAGCCGACTGGAAGTCGGCGATACAGCAGGTTGGAAACCTGCGCTACACGGCGCTTGGCGCAGCCCTGGACGCCGCAAGGGCGGCCTATTACTGGGCTGGTTTGACCGGCGGCAGGGCGCCGGCTTGATCCCGCGGGCGGAGTTCTCTCGCGGCCAGCAAGGGCGCGAGCAGTGCGCTGTTCTTCGGCACCAGGGTAATATCCGCCTCGCCTTCGATGATCTTGCCTGTTTCCAGC
>Ga0114951_10003038_pt1 | contig 17948 bp, 14 predicted proteins | sample AM7aDNAmetaG_FD_88677 | JGI IMG/M metagenome (GOLD analysis project Ga0114951, IMG submission 88677) | Freshwater microbial communities from Finland to study Microbial Dark Matter (Phase II) - AM7a DNA metaG | ecosystem: Environmental > Aquatic > Freshwater > Lake | place: Finland: Lake Alinen...
AGCGGGGGACTTGCGGATATTTCAAGAACCATTGCTCGCTCAAGTACGGCTCAATGGGGACGTTCGTGCGCTCGCTGTAGCCGACGTTGTGTTCGTAGTCCTCGACCTTGACGACCAATCCCTGCTGCTGCATCTGCTCGACAACCGCCTCGCGACACTCGAACCGGTCGAGTCCAGAAAAATCCTCACCAGCCTCGTCCGTCATCGTGCCGTCGGGCGCGATGACAACCGGGAACGGCAGCTTATGACGCAACGCCATCTCGTAATCGGCGAGATCGTGCGACGGCGTCACCTTCACGCAGCCGGTGCCGAACTTCGGATCAACCGCTTCGTCGGCGATAATCGGAATCTGTTTGTTGCGCAATGGCAACGTCAGCTTGCGCCCGACCAAATGACGGTAACGCTCGTCGTTCGGATTTACCGCGACCGCTTCGTCGCCGAGCATCGTCTCCGGTCGCGTCGTCGCGACGACGATGAAACCGGAATTATCAGCGAGCGGATATTTGAAATGCCAGAGGTGCCCCTTTGTTGGCGTCATGATGACTTCCTCGTCGGAGAGCGCCGTGCGCCCCGCAGGATCCCAGTTCACCATCCGTTTGCCTCGATAAATGTGACCCTTCTTGTAAAGGTCAACGAAAACACGGAGCACCGCCCGCGAGTAACCTTCATCCATCGTGAACCGTTCGCGCGACCAATCGCACGAGCAACCGAGCTTCTTCAACTGCTGGATGATGATGCCGCCGTGTTTCTCCTTCCACTCCCAAATCTTCGCGAGCAACTTTTCGCGGCCAAGATCGTCGCGATGTTTCATCGCGCCCTGTTTGCGCAACGTCTTCTCGACGACCGTCTGCGTCGCGATGCCCGCGTGGTCGGTACCGGGGAGCCAGAGCACTTCGTAGCCCTGCATCCGTTTCCGTCGCGCGAGAATATCCTGGAGTGAATTGTTGAGCACATGTCCCATCGTCAGGACGCCGGTGACGTTCGGCGGCGGGATGACGATGGAGTAGGCGGGCTTGGTGGAAGCCGGGTTGGCGGTAAAATAGCCTTTGGCCAGCCACTCGGCGTACCACTTATCCTCGACGGTTTTCGGTTCGTATGCCTTGGGTATCTCGGTGCTCATGCGTGGGAGCAATATATGCGGAGACAATGCCGTCATTGCAACGGAAAAACCGGCAAGATTGTGGTGTTGTTGCTGTTCCGCCGAAAACAAACCGTCAGCGTGGATGAACTGAACTCGATGCGGCTGTAGCCGGAACGGCAGGCTGTAACGGCAGGCTTGCTCCTGCCGGCTCGCGCTGGCATATTCGCCACCGATGGCCGTAACGATTGCAGCTATGAGTTTGACAAAACCAGAAAAGCAGATTGTTTCACGAAAAAGAGTCACCGACCATGGCGAGGTTTTAACTGCCAAGCGGGAAGTCGTGGCCATGTTCGATTTGGTGAAACAGGAAACGGAACGGATCGAGTCACGATTTCTGGAGCCGGCTTGCGGCGGCGGAAATTTTCTGACGGAAATTCTGGAGCGGAAACTGCGTGTCGTGGCAGTGCGGTACGGCAAAAGTCAGTTGGATTAAGAGCGGAATGCCATGCTGGCCGTGTCCTCCATCTACGGGATCGATAATCTGGAAGACAATATCGCGGCTTGCCACTGCGAGACGTTCGACTACCTGAAGAAAACCTATCCCAACCGCACCGTTGCGCAGGATCGCTTCCTCCAGACCCGCACCTTCTACGGCAAGGAAAAGAAGTCCCGCGCCTCCATCATCGGCATCATAAACACCTTCCTCTCCAACACCGACAACCCTGCGTCCGCTTGCCACGTCACAAACTAACTCCCCCCATGCCAAAGGCCCAACATCCAAAAACAGCATCGTTTGTCCGTCAAAATCTATTTACTGGCGTGACGACCTTTTCGGAATTGGAAATGCGCATCGCAGCGATGCCGGATGAAAAGTCGCGCGGCGATGCCTTCGAGGTCTTCGCAGAAGCGTATTTGGCGACCCAACGAAAGCACGATGCCACGAATGTTTGGCCGCTGACTGCTGTTCCGACTCAAATCCTCCAGATGCTCGGCCTCGCGGCCAAAGATTACGGCGTTGATGGCGTGTTCAAGACGCTGCTCGGAAACTTCAACGCTGCCACGGAACCCGCACGACGGCGCGATGCCAACTTCAAATCGATAAAACCTGCTTTGTTCTTGATCCCCATGTCTGTCAGCCTATTCTGCCACCGTCCCACTCAAACGTTGGGACAGTAATGACGCGGTCTATAAATTCAAGCGGTATGAAGATGACAGTTTGAACTATACCGGCATCAACAAACATGACGGCGAAGACATCGGCCTTTACGATACCGTCTTGAAAGCTGCGGAGTACATATACGAGAAACCGGCAACCCCGGCTTGACGCCCGGATTGTCCTCCGTGGTCATCCTCAAACGCACCGACAAAAAGGAACTCGCGCGATTGCCGGAAACGCTACAGCTCAGCATTGCCGCCAAATTGCGACAAGCTTAGTCTGACGAGCGGTGAGATGGTAAGATTGCAAGCTTGCGTTATGTTCCGGTAGTGTTGCACTCGTTCCTTCGTCGGCTCGGCCTTCGGCTCCCCTTCGGGAGCTGCATCTCGCTCCGCTCGGTTCGGCTCCGTCAGACTCGGCTTGTTCCGGCGGGCGGAGTTGAAAAAGCTGTTGTCGCTGCGGGCTGAATCTGCGATAAGTCTGCGCACTTGGAAGGAGTATTGTCATGCTGAACCTTCGTTATGACTTTAATAATTTGATGGCGGAACGTGTGGGCGATCACGGGATCACTGACGTGGAACTGAAGAATCTGGCGTCAAAAATCGAGGCGGCTTGGAATGCTGTCGAGAAGACGCCGCCCGGCTTTCGTAAGCTGCCGTTCAATACGAAACTTGCCAACGAGATTGATGTGCTCGCCAGCGAGATCGCGGAGCGTTGCGAGAATTTTGTGGTGGTCGGCATCGGCGGTTCGGCGCTGGGCAACATCGCGTTGCAGTCGGCTCTGAACCATTCCTGTTACAACGAACTGCTCCGTCCGCCCCGGCGCGGGCCGCGCCTGTTTGTGCCGGACAACGTTGACCCGGACCGGATCAACGGGCTGCTGGACGCTCTCGACCTCGAATCCACCGTGTTCAACGTGATCACCAAGAGCGGCGGCACGGCGGAGACGATGAGTGAGTTCCTTGTGTTTCGCGACGCGCTTGTCCGCAAGCTCGGCCCGGAGAAGGCCGTGAACCAGATCGTTATCACGACCGATCCCGAAAAGGGCGAGCTGCGCGAGATCGTGAAGAAGTACGGCTACAAGTCGCTGCCGATTCCGCCGGATGTCGGCGGGCGTTGGTCGGTGATGAGCGCGGTCGGGTTGCTCAGCGCGGCGGTGACGGGCATTGACATTCACAAGCTGCTGGAAGGCGCGGCAGAGATGGACGTGCTCTGCAAACGCAGCGGCAAGCTCTGGGAGAACCCGGCGTTGACGGGCGCGGCGTTGCATTACCTGATGGACAAGGCCAAGGGCAAGAACGTCCAGGTGATGATGTCGTACTCGCACGCGCTGCGCGACGTGGCCGACTGGTTCCGCCAACTCTGGGCGGAGAGTCTTGGCAAGCGCATGGACCGCGCGGGCAAGATCGTGCATTGCGGACAGACGCCGGAGAAGGCCGTCGGCGCGACGGATCAGCACTCGGTGATGCAGCTTTACATTGAGGGACCGTTCGACAAGGTCGTAACGTTCCTGACCGTGGATGAGTTCGCGACGCGCTGCGAGATTCCGCACGCGTTCCCCGAGTACGAGGCGGTGAAATATCTCGGCGGCCACACGATGAACGAACTGCTCAACGCCGAGGGTAAGGCGACCGAGTTGGCGCTGACGCAATCTGGCAAGCCGAACTGCGCCATCCGCGTGAAGAAGGTGGACGAACGCACCGTCGGCGCGCTGCTGTATCTGTTGGAGATGCAGACAGCCTACGCCGGTGAACTCTACAACGTCAACGCCTTCGACCAGCCCGGCGTCGAGCTTGGCAAGGTCAACACCTACGCGTTGATGGGACGGAGAGGTTTCGAGGCGAAGCGCCGCGAAGTCGAGCAGGCGGCGAAATCGAATCCGAAATTCGTGGTGGGCGCATGACGGACACCGAGGTCCTCCAAATCTTCCGCGAGACGCAGGCGTTGCTGAGCGGCCATTTCCTGCTGCGCTCCGGCCTGCACAGCCGGCAATATTTCCAGTGTGCGCTAGTGCTCCAGTATCCGCGTCACGCCGAGAAGCTCTGCGCCGCGTTGGCGGCGAAACTGCCGAAAGCCGACACCGTGATCTCGCCGGCGATGGGCGGGTTGTTTGTCGGGCACGAAATCGGACGCGCGCTCGGCCTGAAACACATTTTTGCGGAGAAGAACGCGGCGGGTGCCTTGGAACTCCGCCGAAACTTCACCGTCGGCAAGGGCGAGAAGTTCCTTGTTGTCGAAGACGTGGTGACGCGCGGTGGCCGCGTGCAGGAGACGATTGACATCATCAAGACGCGCGGCGGCGAAGTGGTCGCGGTCGGTACGGTCGTGGATCGTTCCGGCGGCAAGGCGAACTTCGGTGTGCCGCTGGTGAGTTTGTTGAAACTACAGATTGAAACTTTTGAACCTGCTGTGTGTCCGTTATGCAAGGAAGGAAAACCGGTTGTGAAACCGGGAAGCTGATTTTATGGTTGGTTGGATTTTAAAGAAGATTGTTGGCAGCAAGAACCAGCGCGAAGTGAAGCGTCTCTGGCCGGTGGTCGAGATCATCAACGAGTTCGAGAAGCAGTACCAATCGTTGACCGACGAACAGCTTGGTGCGAAGACGGCGGAGTTCCGCGAGCGATTGGCGAAGGGCGCGACGCTTGACGACATCCTGCCGGAAGGGTTTGCGGCGGTAAAGAATGCTTGTCGGAAGCTTTGCGGGCGCGAGTGGATGGTACGTGGTCGTCCGTATAAGTGGGACATGGTGCCGTTCGACGTGCAGTTGATCGGTGGCATGGTGTTGCACTCGGGCAAGATTGCGGAAATGGCCACGGGCGAAGGCAAAACGCTGGTCGCGACGATGCCGCTCTACCTGAACGCGCTCGCGGGCAACGTCCACCTCGTCACGGTCAACGATTACCTCGCGGCGCGCGATTCGGAATGGATGGGCGAAATCTACAAGCTGCTCGGCTTGACCTTCGGCTGCATTCAGCATGACCAGCGACCGGACGTTCGGCGGGCGCAGTACGCTTGCGACATCACGTATGGCACGAACGCCGAGTTCGGGTTCGATTATCTCCGCGACAACGGCATGGCCACCAGCGTGGAAACGCAGGTGCAGCGCGGACATTTCTACGCCATCGTGGACGAAGTGGACTCGATCCTGATTGACGAGGCGCGCACACCGTTGATCATCAGCGGTCCGTCCACCGTCTCGACGCACCAGTTCGACAAGTACAAGCCGCAGGTGGCGGAGTTGTTCCGGGCGCAGACGATGTTGTGCAACCGTCTCGTCAGCGAAGCCAAGGAGCTTCTCGAAAAGAAGAACGACAAGAAAGAAGACAAGGACGCCGATCCCGTCGGCGAGGCAGGACGGCTTCTCTATCAGGTGAAGATGGGGATGCCGAAGAACAAGCAGTTGATGAAGATGCTTGAGGAGCCGGAGACCCGACGGATCGTTGACGAAGCCGAGTTGAAGATGCTGGCCGACAACTCGAAGAAAGAACAGATCGCGATGAAGGAGGAACTCTTCTTCTCGATTGACGAGAAACAGCACGACAGCGACCTGACCGAGAAGGGACGCAAATACCTGAACCCGCAAGACCCCGACGCGTTCGTCATTCCGGACCTTGTGACGGCGTTGCAGGAGATCGACGCGCAGGGCGCCTCCGATGCCGACAAGGAGAAACACAAACAGGTAATCCAGCAGCAGTTCGACGAGCGCAGCGAGAAGATCCACAACATCGCCCAACTCCTCCGCGCCTACTGCCTCTTCGAGAAAGACGTCGAGTATGTCGTTCAGGACGGCAAAGTGATGATCGTGGACGAGTTCACCGGCCGTCTCATGCCGGGGCGGCGTTGGAGCGACGGGTTGCACGCGGCGGTCGAGGCGAAGGAAGGCGTTGTCATCGAGCGCGAGACGCAGACGCTCGCGACGATCACGATCCAGAATTATTTCCGCCTCTACAAGAAGCTCGCCGGCATGACGGGCACGGCGGAGACGGAGGCGACCGAGTTTCAGAACATCTACAAACTCGGCGTCATCGTCATCCCGACCAATCGTCCGTGCGTCCGCAAGGACGAGAACGACCGCGTGTACAAGACGCGCCGCGAGAAGTTTAACGCGATCATTGACGAGATCATCGAGCGTCACGCCAAGGGCCAGCCGATGCTCGTCGGTACCGTCAGCGTCGAGTCCAGCGAAGTGCTCTCGCGGATGCTCCAGCGCAAGGGCGTCCCCCACAGCGTCCTCAATGCGAAATTCCACCAGCAGGAAGCCGAGATCGTCGCACGCGCCGGCCAGCGCGGCGGCGTCACCATCGCCACCAACATGGCGGGCCGCGGCACCGACATCAAACTCGGCGAGGGCGTGTCGGGCGTCGGCGGCCTGCACGTCATCGGCACCGAACGCCACGAGGCCCGGCGCATTGACCGGCAGTTGCGTGGCCGTTGCGCGCGCCAGGGCGATCCCGGCGGTTCGCGGTTCTACGTGTCGCTTGAAGACGACCTGATGCGGTTGTTTGCCAGCGGCAAGATCGCCACCATCATGGAGAAGCTCGGCATGAAGGAGGGCGAGGAGTTGCAGCATCCGCTCCTGAACCGCTCCATCGAAACCGCGCAGCGCCGGGTCGAGGAACACAACTTCTCCATTCGCAAACACACGCTCCAGTACGACGACGTGATGAACAAGCAGCGCGAAGTCCTCTACGGCTTCCGCAACGACATCATCCGCGGCGAAAACCCGCGCGAGGCCATCTTCGACATCATCGAGGAAGTCACCGAGAACCACGTCGGCTCCGCGTGTCCCGAAGGCCAGCCGGACGAATGGGATCTCAAGGGGCTGCTGCGCTGGGGCAACCACGCGTTCCCGATTGGCCTGCACGAAGACCAGCTTGCGAACAAGACCACCGACGAACTCAAGCAGATCGTCCTCGACAAAGTTCATCGCGCCTACGAAGCAAAGGCGGCCAACGAAGACATCGAGACCCTGAAGGCCATCGAGCGGTTGATCGTGCTCAACGCGCTCGACCGGCTCTGGCAGGAGCATCTCTACAACATGGACCAGCTCCGCCACGGCATCGGCCTGCGCAGCTACGGCCAGCGCGATCCGCTTGTCGAGTACAAGGCCGAGGCGTTCTCGATGTTCGATGAGATGATGCTCAACGTAAAAGACGAGATCGCATCCAACGTCTTCCGTTCCGCCAGCTCGCTCGCTGCGTTTGAGAACTTTCTCCGCGCCCTGCCGATGCAACTCAGCGGGCCTGAACTCAGCAGCGGCAGTGCCTACCAGCAGGGTCAGGCGGCCGGAACAAAACCGGAACATGGCGGCGACGTTGTCGAAGAGGCAATTCAAGCCGCGGCGACGCCGGTGCGGCGCGAGGTGCCGAAAGTCGGCCGCAACGAGCCGTGCCCGTGCGGCAGCGGCAAGAAGTTCAAACAATGTTGCGGCAAGAACGTCTAAAGCTGGCGTTGTACGCCTGGCTGCTGCCGGTGGTTTCGGGAGTGCTGCTGGCGCTGGCGTATCCGCCGTTCAACGCCGCGGAGTGCGCGTGGATCGCGCTGGTGCCGCTGTTGTTCGCGGTGCATCACGGCACGACGGTCGAGGCGTTCCGACGCGGCTGGCTCGCGGGGCTGGTCTTCTTCGGGTTGACGGTCTGGTGGATCATTCACGTGACCGTCGCGGGCACCGTTGCGCTCATCGGATTTCTCGCGCTCTATTTCGGGTTCGCGGGAGCGATCTTTGGTTTGTTGCGCAGCCGCGATTCGGTTTGGAGGAATCTGCTCGTCGCCGTTGTCGGCACGGCGTGGTGGGTGACGCTGGAGTGGGTGCGCGGCAAGACGCCGTTCGGCGGCTTTGGCTGGAACGGTCTCGGCGTGAGCCAGCATCAGACGTTGCCGTTGATCCAGATCGCCGAGGTCACCGGTGTGTACGGTGTGTCCGCGCTTGTCTGTTTCGCCAACTTCGCCATCTACTCCACGCTGCGCCGGTTTCTCCAGCAGCCGGTGGAACGACGGCTGAGTTGGGAGTTGTATGTGGCGGTGCTGTTGTTGTGCGGGGCGTTCATGCACGGGTTGAAAGTGCTCCAGCGCGACACCGGCCCGGTGAGCGGGCTGCGCGTGGCGCTGGTGCAGGGGAATATTCCGCAGCAGGTGAAGTTCAACCCCGGCGAGAAGCCGATGATCATGGAACGCTACCGCGCGTTGACGGAGAAGGCCGCCGCGCTGAAGCCCGACATGGTCATCTGGCCCGAAACCGGCACGCCGGGCGTATTGCGGTACGATCTGGAATCGTACAACCTTGTCACGAACATGGCTGCGACGGCCAACGCGCCGTTGCTGGTCGGCACGATGGATGTGTCGGGGTCGGACTGGTTCAACGCCGCCGCGCTGGTGCAACCCGATGGACGGATCATCGGGCTGTACCACAAGATTCATCTCGTCGCGTTCGGTGAGTACGTGCCGTTGCGGAAGATTCTGCCGGTGCTGAAATACCTGACGCCGATTGACGGCAGCTTCGAGCGTGGGAGTAACTACACGGTGTTCCAGTGGGGCGATGTCCGGTTCGGTCCGGTGATCTGTTTCGAGGACACGTTGCCGGACCTGTACCGGCGGTTCGTGTTGCGTGGCGTGGATTTCATGGTGAACCTGACCAACGACGCGTGGCTGCGGGAATCGCCCGCGGCCGAGCATCACTTGGCCAACGCGATTTTCCGCGCCGTCGAGACGCGCCGTGCGCTGGTACGCTGCACGAACAACGGCGTCACCTGCGTCGTGGACGAGTTCGGTCACATCCAATCGGACCGGCGGTTGCCTCCGCACCAGGAAGGACTGCTGGTCTGCACGGTGCCGTTGCCGCGCGAGCGCGTGCTGACGTTCTACGTGCGACACGGCGACTGGTTCGTGGCGGCCTGCGCGCTGATCAGCGCCGTTGCAGGGATATGGCTGGCGTGGCGCCTTCGCTCTCGAATTGCGTTGACAACGAAACGCTGATTCAACATTCTGCCCGGCGTTGTTCGTGTTGCATTTGGAATCGCGGGATGAGAATTGAGCAACAAATGAATGTCGTTGATACCCGGCCTGCGCAGGCCCCGATGACGTTTTCGTTTCCCATTTTCCCTTTGCGCCCGCGCCAACGGATTTCCGGCTCCCGTTTCTCTGTTTCCCGGCGCGCCAAGACAATCCCGTCTCCGGTTTTTCCGTTTACACGCGCGCGAACGCATTGTTGGCTTCCGTTCTTCCGTATGCAGGCGCGACAACCTTGTTTTGGCTCCCGTTTCTTGGTTTGCGCGGACGAAAACGGTGTTTGGGCGTCCGTTTCTCCGTTTGCAGGCGCGAGAACGGAGAAAATGACAGAAAAACTGCGTTTGCGCGCTTCCAATGCCCTGAAAACACGGAGGTTACGATGGCGGGACCAGAATTCCCCAAATGGGGAGACAAACGACTGCGGTGGGGTATGCCGGGCCTGCGATATGGCCTGCGCCTGCCGTCGTACATCACCGACCCGCCCGATTTAACCCATCAACACAAAGGAGCACACCACATGCAACTGCCACGAGACCCAGACAAAAAAGAAACCTTGGGCTTCAACGCCGCCGACGGCGCCACGCAGCACCAAGACACCATCCCCCTCGCCGCCAACCGGCACGACGACATCTGGCCGGATGCCGACGCCTACAGCAGTTCCCGGCGCGGGTTCGAGACCGCCAACGCTAAATGCCGTGTCGCCACCCGGCAAATGACCATCGCCCGCGACAACACCAAGAGCTGGCTGACCGGCGCCAAGAACTGCCTCACCCCGACTCTCGGCAAAAAATGTTCCGCCGCCTGGGCCGAAGCCGGTTGGAACGAAAACAGCCTCGCCATTCCCAACGGCGAAGACAAACTCATGCCGATGCTGCGCACCCAGCAAACCTATCTGACCGCGCACCCCGCGTTGGCCGTGGCCGACCCGCGCTACAACTACACCGCCGCCCGCGCCGGAGAGTTGCTCGCCGCGCTGAACTTCGCCCTGACCAACGCCAACCCGGATCTCGGCCCGATTGGCGTCGAACCGGCGGACGCCGGTGCCACCACCTCATTGAACTACCGCGACCTCGCCGAGGCCGCGCTCGAGCGACGGCTCCACGGCCTCTACGCCGAGTTGGAACAGAAACTCGACCCGCTCGACCCGCGCTGGACCGCGTTCGGCTTCGAAGCTCCCGCCGCCGTCAAGTCGCCCGACGCCGTCACGGTGGCGACCTTGGAGCCGCTCAGCGCCGGCAAACACAAATTCTCTTGGCCCGGCGCGGCCCGTTCCGACCGCTACCAAGTTCACCGCCAACCCGCCGGCACCGTCGGCTTCAAACTGTTCGCCCGCACCAAAGGCCCCGCGACGGAAATCCTGTTGGAAGGACTGGCGACCGGCGACCTTGTGAAAGTCCGGGGCGTGAACGCCTACGAAGGCCCCTTCAGCCCCGATGTCACCGTCGCCTGACCCGCGACAACGATTGGAGCGCCCCGTCAGCCACATGATCAGTACGAACGACCCAACGTACTCGTCAGTAAACAATTTGGGTCACTGAGGAAAACGCATGAAGAACTGGCTCTGTCAAAAGTGTGCAACGATTATTCAAGAGAATAGTAAACCAGCTTGGGCTCCATGTCCCAAAGGCTCAGGTCATAGTTGGATTGATTTGGGCAATGTTGGTTCAACTAATTGGCAATGCCCTAAATGTTTCCTCCAGTTGAAATCAGAACAGAAACCGGCTTGGGCTGCATGTCCAAAAGGTTCGGGCCATAGCTGGATGCAGTTGTAATTCTGATTTCGTCGCAGGTGGCGATCCGTGGATTGTCACCTACGACGGGAATTGCAATGAGAAAGCTCGCAGAGGTAAGTAGCCATGGCGCGCGAACAAAATATATTCTACAAACTTGTCAGAGATGAGAACTCGGCGACAGAGTTGCTCTGTAATCTGATGCGGTTTGCTGCCTTTCGACGCCCATTGCTTTCACTTCTCTTCTCGGAACAGTGCGCCGGTAAGATTGAGTATGGCGCTATCGATACGCAATACCACCTCGACGGTTCCGGACGGCCCGACCTTGTGATCGATAGTGATGAAGTCTTCGCGTTTGTCGAGGTGAAGGTCGAAAAAGGATGTGGGCTAACCGGCCATCAACCAACCGGTTACCTCGACGCCCTTCGAAATGACAAGAGGCCAGAGCGGTGGCTCGTCTTTTTGGTTCCCACCGGGTGGGTTCATGAGCCAGAACTTTTGAACCGACTCAAAGCTGCCCCCAAAGACGGCAGCATCAAAACCCCCCTGCCCGTGTATTGGGAAAATGTTCTCGACATCATTGTGAAGAACAACCTGCAAGACCTGAGTCCAGTTTTTGGTGAGTTTCACAGGTTGCTGGAGTCTTGGTACAGGGCGATCCCGATTATTTTCGAACCGAAAGAGGTGCGTATGCTGTTCACAAAAGAATTCCCTGAAAACGTTATAGCCCTAGCGAAGCTGGGCAAGTTAATTGATAGAGTCCGCGAGAAGTGTAGTACCTACGCCCCTAGACAGTCTTTCCCAAGAATACTGTGTCCAGAGGACGAGTACGGCTTCTATATCACAAACGACCAAGGCCAGGAAATCTTCTGGTTCGGAATGTGGATCCCATTTTGGAAACAGGAACGCTCTCCGTTGTGTTTCGGTGTCTGGGATGCTTGGCCAAAGGCGGTTCGCGTTGCTTTCTCTGACAGTTGTAAGAATACGAAGCGTTGCCAAGAGGAATCAACCTTGGGTTGGGTCTCGCCAGAGACGCTAGAAAGTGAGAACGCGGTAGAAAAGATATGGGAGCAACTTGAACCCATATTAAAAGCAATCGTTGAGGCAAGTTCAAAAAGCCGCGTCGAAGCCGAATCGCAGGAAGGGGGATGAACTTCACGAGCATCGACTTCGAGACTGCCAATACGTCCGAGGGCAGCATCTGCGACAAGGTCGGTAAACGGTAAACAAGGTCAGCTCTTGATTCTGTGATTTCCGTTTAACTCGTCGTAGCTTTGGCGAAGGCCAGCCGTCGCCGGACTTGTCCGCCGAGCTTTAGCGTAGGCGGAACAATACCGGAACACGGAGTTGCGCGCTTGCGCGTGGCAGCTTCGGAAACGCGCTTGATGCTGTCGCCCTGCTTCGGCTACAGTCGCGTCAATGACAGCAGCAAACTGGATAATCTGCGTGGTGGCGTCCTACTTCCTCGGCTCGATTCCGACGGGGTTTATCTGGTGTTGGGCGCGCGGGATTGACATCCGGACGGTCGGCAGCGGCAACATCGGCGCGACTAACGTGATGCGTGCATTGGGTAAACCCATCGGCATCACCGTTTTGTTAATTGATGCGGCAAAAGGTTTCGTGCCGGTCTTTGCCGCGCCGGCATTCTTTCCACAACTGGACAGGACCGTATTGCAGATTGTCTGCTGTGTGGCGGTGGTGGCAGGTCACAACTGGACGTGCTGGCTGAAGTTCAAAGGTGGGAAGGGGATCGCCACCAGCGCGGGGGCGTTGCTGGCGATGCTGACGATGCCGTTGCTGTGCGTGCTGGCAGTCTGGGGCATCGTGTTCGCAGTGTCGCGTTACGTGTCGCTGGCCTCGATTGCGGCGGCGGCGGCGCTGCCGGTGGCGACGTGGCTGATTACGCACGATCGGACGTTTATCATTTTCACCGTCGTCCTCAGCGTGTTGGCGATTTACAAACACAAGTCCAACATTCAACGGTTGCTGGCGGGAACTGAGAACCGGATCGGAACCAAAAAAACATGAACACCACAGTCATCGGCACCGGCACGCCGGTACGATGGAGATTGAGAGCGAACCGGGGCGCGGCACGACTTTCGTGATACGGTTGCCCATTCAGCCAGCCGCGACAACGGCGTCCATGCCGGTGGTGGCGCCTGATTTCCTGACGCGGAAGCTGCGCGTGTTGGTGGTGGACGATGCGCCGCTGGTGCGCGCCATTACCGAGGAGTTTCTGACTAGCGACGGTCACACCGTCGAGGCTGTTGCGACCGGTGCGATAGCGTTGGCGCGGCTTGCGGATGGAGGTTTCGACGTGGTCATCACCGACAAGGCAATGCCCGACATGAATGGCGAACAACTGGCCGTCGCCATCCACCGGAGCGCGTCCGGTGTACCGGTGATTCTGATGACCGGGTTTGGCGACATAATGAAAGCCGCGGGCGAAATGCCTCCGCACGTCAGAGCGATTCTGAGCAAGCCGTTTACCACGTCAACGCTGCGCACCGCACTAGCGAAGGTGTTGCCGCTGCAGTGACGGCCTTTACTCTAGCAGTCACGCTGGTCTTCGCCCGGTTCTATCTGTGCGCTGGCCAAACCGGAGGACTTTTCATGCAGTTTTGCGGGCGAATAGGTGGGGAAGGAAGAAGAAAGTCTCGATAGGTGTCTGGATCGGCAGTCTGGCCGGCTTCGGCGGCTTTGATGAGGTTGAATGTCTCGCGGGCGGTGACGTAGTGGAGGAGGTAACGGCGACCGTCGTTGAACTGCTGGAGGGCGTCGTGGAGGTGGCCATCGAAAAGGATGGGGAAACTCGATTCCTGGCAGCCGTGGGTGTGGACCTTGATGAAAATCCAATCGGGTTTGCCATCGACGCCGATGCGCTGGCTGATCCAGTTGGCGACGCGCGCGGGGGTGGCGGGATGACGATGGGAAACGTCGGCGTTCTCGATGCGCGGTAACAGTCCCCATTTTCTGCGGTGCCAGTCAAGCGCAAGCGGGCCTTGTACGAGGAGCAGATCGCCAACGGGTGAGCCGCCGACACGGACATCCACGCCGGTGTCGTGGGACTTGGGGCGGAGCGGGTCGTCGGTGGCGTAGTAGATGGAGTTGATCTTGCGAGTCTGGGTGTCGCTCGGCGCGCTCGGTAACGTGAAGTCGGCGTAGCAGCCGGTCTCGCGAAGGACTTGGAGTTCGTTGTTCACGCCGCAACAACGTCCGTCGGGGCGGGAGTTGTCGAGCGACCAGTTGCCGTGGATGAAGGCGTACCGGTTCTGGCTGAGGAACCCGTATGACTGAAGCTGGGATTTGAATTTGGTGATTTGTGATTTGAGATTGTCGGCAGTGTCGTTGTCGTGATGGAGGTGGACTTCGACTTCGCCATAGCCGCGCCGGCAGAGTTGGGCGAGGGGATCGAGATACTCGGGCGCGTACTCCTCGGCGGGGAAGAACCATGTGTGTTGCGGTGGGCGACCGTCGGCGTCGCGGAACCGGTCGGCCATGCGCGGGTAGTTCTCCAGCCAGTGTTGGACACGGCGCAGGGCAACGTCGCGACTTGGCTTGCCCCAGAGCGGCTCGAAGTGGTCGCAGAAGCAGAAGAACAAGTGCGTCGGTCCCGGTAATGTTCCAGTGCGCCGTTGGCGGAGGTAGCTGGGTAGCCAGAGATGGACGTTTCTCAGCATAATTTCTTGAGCAGCCAGAGTAATCCTTCGCGGACGGGGCGGCGGTGGGGCGAGCCAGCTTTCTCGGCGGCGAGGCGGTCGTAGTTGGCGCAGAACCAGTCGTAGCTTTCGCGGAACATCTCGTCGTTGGAGTAGCGGGGTTTCCAGCCCATCGCGAGCAGCTTGGAGACATCGAAGTGGAACGGTTTGTGGTAGGTGAGATAATGCCACGGTGCGAGCGGGCTGATGCCGAGCCAGTCGGCGCTGCGCAACGCCACGATGGTCGGTCCCGCGGGAAGTGATTTGACCTTCGAGGTCGAGTGGGCGTGGCGGATGAGGTTCTCCAACGCTTCGCGGACAGTGCCAAAGCGGTCGGCGCCGACGTTATAGACGCCGGGTTGGGCGGCTTGGAGGGCGAGCATGTAGGCGTCCATGAGATCGTGGGCGTGGATGAACTGGAAAAGATTGTTGCCGTCGCCGATGACGAAAACATTGTAGTTTTGACGGATCCAGTCGAAGAGGATCTGGAAGATGCCGAGGCGGCCTTCGCCGAGAATGGTACGCGGGCGGATGACGATGAGCGGCAGGCGGGCGGGTTCGCAGATGGCGCGGACGGCTTGTTCGCCAGCGAGTTTGGCGCGTCCGTAAATCTCGACAGGCTGCAACGGCGTCGCGTCGGTGATGGGATGTTGTTTGGGCGCGCCGTAAATGGCGGAGGAACTCATGTGGATGAACGCCTGAACGCCGGCTTTGACGGCTTCCTCGGCGGCGATGCGGCTGCCCTCGACGTTGACGCGCCAGAAATCCTTGCCGGATTTGGTGAGGGGAACGAGGGCGACGTTGTGATGGACGATGTCAACGCCGCGCAAGGCGCGGGCGACGCCGTCGCGGTTGAGGATGTCGCAGGGAATGTACTCGATCTCCTTGGGGCGGGTGGAGTCTTCCCAGATGTCGAGGACCTTGACGCGTTCGCCGCGGGCGATGAGGCGGCGCGCGATGAGGTTGCCGAGGAATCCTGAGCCGCCGGTGACGAGGTGAGTTGCCATAGGACTATTTCTTGAAGGTGATACCTTTGTCGGCGCACCATTGCAAGGAGCGGCGCATGCCTTCTTCGAGGGCGACGGCGGGTTTGTAGCCGAGTTCCTTCACGGCTTTGGAAACGGAGCAGGCGATGGATTTGTTCATCTCGGAGAGGACGTGGATTTTCTGATTGTAGAGACCGGCAGCTTGGAGCGTTTTGTCCATGAGCAAGGCGACTTCGCTGGCGAGATTGGGAAGGCGGATGCGTTTGTGGGCGCACGGGACGCCAAACTCCTGTTCGAGGAGCCGCTCGACGGTGTCCATGATTTCGTTCATGGAGTAGGGGTGTTCATCGGCGATCCAGTAGAGCTGTCCGTTGGCGCGCGGTGTGGTGGCCGCGAGCAGAAGGCCGTGGCAGAGGTTGTCGAGATAGGCCATCGAGCGGAGGTTGTCGCCGGTGCCGACGATAGGGGCTTTGCCGTCGCGAACCATCTCGAAGAACAGCGTCTGGCGCGGCGGCTGGTTGGGGCCGTAGAACCACGGGGCGCGGATGATGACGGTCTCGATGTCGCCGCGGCTCTGGCGTTTCTGGACGGCGATTTCCATGAGCATCTTGGAGTAGCCGTAGTTCATGTACGGATGGTACGGCGAGAGTTCGTCGAAGAGGTGATCGGGATGTGGGTTGCAGCCGCAAGGTGAGTTGGAGGAGACGATAACGGCGCGCTGCACGCCGGTGGCGACGGCGGCGTCGAGGAGGTTCATGGCGCCGTCGACGTTGACTTCGTAGAACTCGCAGATGCGGCGGGGATGGATGATGCCGGCGGTGTGGAAGAGGAGGGCACCCTTGGCGCCGTGGCAGAAGCGGACGCAATCTTCGCGGTTGCGGAGGTCGCCGGTGAAGGTGCGGATGGGAACGCCGGGCATGTCGCGGGCGAGGATTTCCATCAGGCGCGAGCCGAGCCAGCCGTCGGAGCCGGTGACGAGGAGTTGGTTCATTTGAGTTTCCCGAGGAAGTGGAGGGTATTGCGGCGGGCAATGGCCATGATGGTGCCCTGCGGGTTTACGCCGGGGGCGGTGCAGAGGAGGCTGGCGTCGTTGATGTAGAGGTTTTCGCAGCCGTGTACGCGGCCGAAAGAATCGGTGGCGCAAAACGATCTTCGTTCGCCCATCGGACAGGAACTGAAAAGGTGAATGGTCATCAGGTTGCTGTTGGTGTGGAGGCTGACGGCTCCGGCAGCGGTGAGGACTCCGGTGAGTTTGTTCAGGCCGTCGGCAATATCGCGGTGGTCATTGTCGGTGAGGTGGTAGCGGACGAGCGGCGATTGGAAGCCCGGCAGGAGGTGGACTTCGCCGCGGCCTTCGCCGGTGATCATGATGTAGTAGTTGGCCATGTGGGGCCAAGCGGTGCGGATGGCGGCGAATTGTTCAGGGTGGTCGAGCACTCCGAGGGCAAGGTACGCCTGGCTGCTGATGGAGCAGCCGAAACTCAGTCGCGGGGCGAACTCTTTGACCTGATGGACGGGTACGCCCATGTCGGCGTAGTTGACGACATCGGGAAAGCGCGCGGTGATCTTGGCGGTTGGATGCATTCGCAGGGAACGGCCGATGTTGCGGTTGATGCCACTGCGAAGGAGCAACGCTGGCGTCTGAACCGCGCCGCCACAGACGAAGACGTAGCGTGTGTGGATACGGAGGCGGCCCGTGGGATGTTGGGCGTGGAGCAGCCATCTGCGTTCCTCGCGGCGCAAGCGAACGGCGCGGGTGTGGGAGAGAAGGGTGCTGCCGGTCTCTAGGAAGCGGGCGAGGTAGGTCCGGGTCATGGATTGGCGTTCGCCGTTGCGGAACCAGCGGGGGACTTCGAGTGATTTCCAACCGAGGCGTTGGGCGCCTTCGTGGAGCTTGAGCGAAGCGGGTGGCGCAGGGTGATCTAGGAACGAGACGGACAGAGCGCGTTCGATGGCATCGAAATGCGGCTGCAATTCTATCTCGCTGATCGCTGCGACATCGAACTCTTTGTACCAGCGTTCCAGAATTTCGGGAGGCGTACGATGATAGAGACCGCTGTTGATCTCGCTGCCTCCGCCGGCACAGCAACCCTCGACGTAGGAGATTTTGTCTGGCCCAAACGCGATGGTCTGGCCGCCGTGACGGTACTTCTGTTCCATTTCCTGGCGGGTGAACGGCGCGCAGGAGCCGGGCGGTTGGAGTCCGCCTTCTTCGAGGAGGAGGACATTGTGGCCCGATTCGGCCAACAGACAGGCGGTGATGCTGCCGCCGGGGCCGGAGCCGATGACGGC
>Ga0114951_10003040_pt1 | contig 17944 bp, 21 predicted proteins | sample AM7aDNAmetaG_FD_88677 | JGI IMG/M metagenome (GOLD analysis project Ga0114951, IMG submission 88677) | Freshwater microbial communities from Finland to study Microbial Dark Matter (Phase II) - AM7a DNA metaG | ecosystem: Environmental > Aquatic > Freshwater > Lake | place: Finland: Lake Alinen...
TTCTGGAAACGACTATCTCCGAAGCCGTGAGCCCAGTGATGGCAAAATGGAATTTGTTCTGCACTGTCGCGAAAAATTGTTTGGCATAGTCAGTCTTTGGATCATAATCGACGCTAGTAGCAAAAACGTCACGTACTTTCTGATAAAAATTGGCTTCCGAAGTCCTGATCCGCCTGATCCGCTCTTCCCATTCGGTGAAATATGACTTTTTCACTCCACCATTGGCCAATCGCACATCATCCATCACAAAACCTTTCACTATATATTCCCGTAACTGCTGTGTCGCCCAAATGCGAAATTGTGTGCCTCGTAAGGAATTTATTCTGTATCCAACCGAAATAATCGCATCCAAATCATACCTTTTTATGATCCGATTTACCACTCTGGATCCCTCTTTTTGAACTACCGAGGTTTCCTCGGAAGTTGTTTCTTCATCCAACTCTCCCTCCAAATAAACATTTTTCAAGTGAAGCGCCACATTATCGACGCTGCAGTCAAACAGCTCCGCCATCTGCTTTTGCGACAGCCAAACCGTCTCATCCTCCAACGCCACTTCAATTTTCATTTCCCCGTCCTCGGTCTTATAGATGATTATTTTGTTTTTTGTTTCCTCCATTTTACTAAGTTAATTATTATAATGATATTGTATCATTATAATCAACTACTTGCAACCTTCGCCTTTCCATCTTCTCCAATGCCTTTTCTCGACATAGACAATCTGCCACCAGCGTACGCCGAGGACATAGCCCAGCATCATCCCACCGATGAGGAATATTCCGATCACACTTTCTGGCAATTCCTCAGACAATGAACTGCTAGTGATGCGCGCCTGGTCGATGAGGGCGGCCGCAATCACGGCTAAGAGCATACCTAAAATGATAGCGAGCAAAATATATATCCTTCTTTTATTTTTGGTTCCGATCTTTCTGTCCATAGTTTTTCAATTATTTCTGTAGCCAGATGTTTTCCGCGTTTCGGAACGCCGGCACTCTGCTAGCCGAGTGGAAGAACCAATTGAGGGTGCCGATGAGAATGGCGGCGATGATGCCCGCTCCGATGGCACTGCCCAAGCCGAAAAAGATGCCTTGCAAAAAAGAGCGCTTGAAAGAGCTTGCCCTGTTCACGTTGGCCGACAATTTCTCAAGACTCTCGGCTAGTATTTCATTTTCATTTTCCATAGTGTTTTTATGTTCAAATTATTATACACATTTTCAGTTTACGCCTGGATGAAACTTTTGGCAAAACAAAAAACTCCCCCATTAGGAAGTTTCTAGGCGTGTACCGCGTATGGGATTCGAACCCATGATTTCCAGGATGAAAACCTGGCGTCCTGGACCGGACTAGACGAACGCGGCATGTTTTTTTGTGAATAAATAGAGTGCCCGAGGCAGGCACGCTTATTTCAGACATCAAAAAGATTCTAACATGAAAAAAATATTTGGTCAATCCCGTACTAATCATCATCACAACAGCGCACTCTGTCGGCGTGGAAAATGAATGGGTCATGCTTGTCGCGGGTGCCCACGGCCCGCAGGAATTTATCTTCAATAAAATCATCTCGCTTAGGCGGAACACTGGAGCTGGGCAGAAAAACTTTTACTACTTCTCCATCTTCATCTACCACTGTTACTTCGTTATCCATAAAACTCTTAATTTTTCCGTGGATAGCGGCGGCGGGCGGAATTTTGTTACGCGACCAGCCGCCCAAAGAACCGCCCACCCCCAACATTCCGAAAAAAATGCCCAGGACCAGGGCGCCCAAGGAAAACCAAACGATGAAAGCTTCCGTATGCTCGCATTTTCCACAGAACAATTCCAGACGATTGGCGAAATAGATCGCGAGAACGATCGCCAAAGCAAAAAAGAGGAAGTAGTCGTAGGGCAAAGTCATAAAGAAAATCCGGGTGCCGGGGAAACCCAAAGTTAAGAATTTCTCCAGGCGGATATGCGCGATGAAATGAAAAATGAGACTGACCAAGACCGCGCCGAGAAGAAGCATGGCCAAAAGAGCTCCTTTTAAGCCGAGTTTTTCCATGACAAAAATAAGGCGCCTCCGCATTTTGATCTTTTTCTGTTTGATATCCGCCATCACCTGCGCTTTCATATCCTTCTCCCTCCGGCCTGCGTTGTCATTGTTCATATCTTTTTGCCCTTATTATTATTTCTCTGATTATTTTTTTCAATTTCAGCCGCCATTTTTTTCTTAGCCCGATTGATGAGGGTCCCGACAGTGTTGATCGGTTTCCCGAGAATCTCACTGATTTCTTCGTATGATTTATCCGAATAATAGCGCAGGGTCAACACTTGCTTATACTTGAAAGGCAAACGGTTAATGGCCTCATCCACTTCCGTCCGGGTTTCTTCTCTGATCTGCGCCGTGTCCGCCCCTTCGGCCGAACTGGACATGACCAGTATATCTTTGGTCGCCGTAATATCTTCCCACGGGATAAAGCGCTTGAGGGCGCGCCGTTTGATATGATTGACTGCCTCATTGTGTGCGATGCGATAGATCCAGGAAGAAAACTTCCGCTCAGTGTCATAGCTGTGGAGATTTTTAAAGGCCTTGATGAAAACATCTTGTAATAGATCTTCCGTTTCTTCGCGGGCACCAGTCAAACGGTATAGATAGGCAAAAAGCTTACCCTGATATCTATCGATCAGTTCGGCGTATCTTTCCGCATCCCTATCCCGCACGATTTGCACCAGCTCGTTGTCGGTCAATTCAATTTTGGATTTGTTTTCAAGCATTGTTAATACTGAAAATTATAGTTTGTATTTCAATATAATAATGATACTATACTATTAGAAAATCCGCGAACCGCCGGCTAACCTATAACTTTGCTTATGTTTATCCTCTCTCTTGAAACTTCTTGCGATGAAACCGCCGCCGCCGTCCTAGAAAGCACGGCTGCCGGTTTTTCGCTGCTCTCTGACGTAGTCTCTTCGCAAGTCGCCCTGCATGCCAAGTGGGGCGGCGTCGTGCCCAATCTGGCGGCGCGTGAACATTTGAAAAATATGCTGCCGGTCGTAGAACAAGCGCTCCGAGAAGCCAGCGTAAACCAAAGCGATATTTCCCTTATCGCCGTCACCAACGGTCCTGGGCTCATCCCGGCCCTGCTCGTCGGGGTAGGCGCAGCCAAAACATTAAGCTATCTCTGGCAGGTACCACTAATTGGCATCCATCATATCGAAGGACACATCTACGCCAATTTTATTCATCAAACCAAAACTGAGGAGATTACATTTCCGATCTTATGTCTGGTGGTTTCCGGCGGACATACACAACTGGTGCTCATGAAAAAGCATTTGGATTATGAAATTGTGGGCGAGACGCTGGACGACGCGGCCGGAGAAGCTTTCGACAAAGTGGCCAGAATTTTAGACTTAGGCTATCCCGGCGGACCAGCGATCTCGGCTATCGCCGAAGAATTTAGAATTTCGAATTTAGAATTTAGAATAAAATCGGGGTTAGAAAATTCGAAATTATCTCTTCCTCGTCCTATGATTAATTCCAAGGATTTTAATTTTTCCTTCTCAGGACTAAAGACGGCAGTGCTATATAAATTCAGAAGTCTGAGCAAGAATTTGCCGAGTGATAAGAAAGAACTATTAGTCACTGAATTGGCGGCTGAATTCCAAGCGGCCACGGTGGAAGTGCTCACTAAAAAAACCATGGCCGCCGCCAAAAAATACGGCGTCAAGACCGTGATGCTGGCGGGCGGGGTGAGCGCCAATATGGAATTGCGTAAATGTTTAGCGGCCAAAGTGGCGGCAGAACTAGAAAATGTGAATTGCGTTTTACCCGATATAAAATATTCCGGCGACAACGCCGCCATGATTGGCGCCGCAGCTCATTTTCGCTACCACGCCACGCAGGATAAAAATAGTTGGCAAGATAATTGGAAAAATTTAGAAACGGACGCTAATTTAAAATTAAAAAACCAATGACTGAAAAATTAAAAATGCTTTTTTGGGGGATGCTCGCCGCGCTCGGCGCACTAGCCTTAGAATCGGTGGCCCTGATTTTTGTTACCCCGCTCAGTGCGGTGGCCGCGCCTGCCGCCCCCGCCTGGTTTATGCCGATAGGAGTTTTCATCGAAGAACTTTTTTCGCTGCTTCTCATTGGAAAACTTTTGCAGAACAGTTCGGACAAAAAAAATATTTTCACCCGCGCGCTCTGCTTTGGACTGGGTTTCGCCCTGCCGGAGATCCTGCTCAATTTTGCCGACAATCCCCGGCTGTCGCAAGAAATTTTGCTGTCATATCTAGGCCTGCTCCTCATCCACTCGGCCACCGCCGGCATTTTTGGTTATTACTTTTCCAAGAAAATCGGTTTTCGGGCCGTCATTTTTTTCTTTTTCCTCTTGGCCCTTTTTACCCATCTGGCTTTCAATCTATTAGTGCTTTTTTCTTTGAGCTTTTGGCTGATTCTTGGCCTCCCGCTCTTCGTCATTTTTCTCTGTTTTTTAGCCCTAAAAATGCCCCCGGCCAAAGCTTCCTTGCCAAGCCAAAAGAATTAAATTATACTTTAAATAGAAGTGAGTAATAAGATAAAACAAAATATTTATATGACGAAAGTTAAAAAATCTTTTTTCGAAAAATTGACTGGGGCCAAAAGAATTGAGGAAGAGGATGAGATGGAAAACACCTTTGAGCGAGAGCGGAACTTCACCTCGCCGGAAATCTATTCCGAAGACACCCAAACCGAAGTGCTTTTCAATTCCACCCCGCGCCGCGCGCATCGTGAAGAAGCCGCTTTCTCCGCCCCTTCAGAAGATGGCGAAGGGCAACTGACCATTGATGTCTACCAGACTGACAACGATGTGGTCATCAAATCCACCATTGCCGGCGTGAAACCGGAAGATCTGGATGTCAGCATCGTAAACGACATGATCACCATCCGCGGTGAAAGAAAACAGGACGACGAAGTGGGCGAAGAAAACTACTATTATCAAGAATGTTATTGGGGCAGCTTCTCCCGTTCCATCATTTTGCCAATCGATGTCCTGGCCGACAAGATTGAAGCTTCCATGAAAAACGGCATCCTGACCATCAAAATGCCCAAAGCCGACAACACCCGCACGAAAAAGATCCAAGTGCGGGGATTCTAGTGCTTATTTGAAATTCATACCTTCAAAACACGAGAACCTTTCTCGTGTTTTTTGTTCCCAGCCAGCGGACTGTTCGCCTAAGCACCAGCGCAGGCGGACCGTTCGCGTAACACTACCTTAAAATAACTTATACCAAAAAATTGATAGATCGTAAAATTGCAAAAAATTCCATACATTACCTTTTCCCCTGTTTTATGCTATATTTTATACATGAAAATATCCAAATTTTTACCAGTTTTATTTTGTCTATTTTGGGCTTTGCCTACGGCCGCAGCAACCGGCAATGGTATGGCAGGTGATTTTTCGCAAGCCTTTTCGCCGGACAAAATTCCCACCGATTTGACCTTATCCGTCAATGGCACGGCCTATCCTTTCTCTCCTTCGGACCTCCTAAGCTTGATTGATGAAACCGCCAAGCTTTCTCCCAACCAAAAATATCGTTCCGAGATAGAAAATCCGGACTTTTGCCTGTATAAGAAATCTCTGACTTGCCACTTGGTTTTTCCTTACGACCTTTATGGTCACCTACAAAAAGCCTATACGCGCGCGCTTGATGAAAATAATCTGCAAACTTTTTTGCAAAATTTAGCAGCCAAGACTGACACTGCTGCAGTCGATGCTAAGTTGCAAATGGCTGATGGCAAAGTGTCCACCTTCTCTTTGAGCAGTCCGGGCGTCCAATTAGACATGGACCAAAGTGCCCAAATTTTGACCGACTATATCAATCGCGGCGATTTCAGCGTTACCCTCACGCTACCGGTCAAAAAAACTGACCCCATTGTGTCCACTGATTCCATCGAAAACCTCGGCATCAATACCCTCGTCGGAGAAGGCGTTTCTGATTTCCGTGGTTCGCCGGTGAACCGGATCTTTAACATCAAAAGGGCCCTCCAACAATTTAATGGCGTACTAATCAAGCCTGGGGAAGAGTTTTCTTTTATTCAAAATCTGGGCGACGTGGACGCGCAGCATGGCTACCGGCCGGAACTTTCGATTGTCGGCAATGCGACCGAATTGCAATTTGGCGGAGGCATCTGCCAAGTGTCCACGACGGCTTTTCGTGCAGCCATCTACTCCGGCTTGAAAATTACCGCCCGAACGCCACACGCTTATCCAGTCGGCTATTATAATCCGCAAGGCATGGATTCGACGGTGTACATCCCCCGTCCGGATTTGCGCTTCATCAATAATACGCCGGGGTATATTCTCGTTGAAAACAGAATTGAAGGGACAAAATTATTTTTTGATTTTTATGGCACTTCGGACGGTCGGAAAACTAATGTAATCGGGCCAAAAATATTGGAGCATAATCCGGACGGTTCCATGAAAGCCACTTTCACCCAAGAAGTCTATGACAAAGACGGAAAATTGATTCAAAACGATATTTTTAACAGTGCCTATAATTCCCCTTCCCACTATCCGCATCCCGATTCAACTGGCGCTGCATCACCACTCATCACCGAAAAACCGCAAAAATGGTCTCAAAACGAATGGGATATTTACAAAAAAGCGCATGGCCTCTAAAAGATTGACGAGAACCACTGAATACGCTAGTATTTCATAGTGTCCGCGCGACCAATCATGCGCCGGTAGCTCAGTGGATAGAGCAGTAGCCTTCTAAGCTATTGGTCGCAGGTTCGATTCCTGCCCGGCGCACACAAATTAATACGCGCCCATAGCTCAGTTGGTAGAGCAGTTGCCTCTTAAGCAAACGGTCCCAGGTTCGAGTCCCGGTGGGCGCACAAGACATTTTATCATTGATTGAAAAGTCTATAGAGGGGCGGCTATCGTCTATCGGTTAAGACACCGGTTTGTGGTACCGGGAAGTTGGGTCCGACTCCCAGTAGCCGCCCCTCTGCAGATTTCACAAATAATACGCGCCCGTAGCTCAATGGATAGAGCACTTGTCTTCGGAACAAGGGGTTGTAGGTTCGACTCCTGCCGGGCGCACCATTCAAAAAACAAGCTTCACAGCTTGTTTTTTTGGTGACTGGAATATTGGGATAATTATTCTTGCGATACTTGCGGTTCTTGAGCTGGCATGCCAAGTAATTCCTTGACCTTACCAACCATTTCCGTCGGCGTGTAGGCGGACTTGGCCAGAAAACCATTAGCGCCCAATTCGATGGCGTTCTCAAGACTATCGATCAAATTACTAATGATAATGATTTTGATGTTCGGATCGTATCCTCCGCTGCGCAAAGTCTTGGTCAACTCAAAGCCACCCATCTCCGGCATGATCAAATCAGAGAGAACAATATTAATGCCATGGGTCTTTATGACTTCCAACGCTTGCTTGCCATCCCCCGCTAAAAAAACTTCGAACCCTGACTCGGAAAATTTTCGCTGAAAGATTTCAGAAATCATCGGATCATCTTCGACTATCACTATTTTTAACATAAATATTAAATTAAGTTAAATTAAATTAGGCTAAATTTTATTCTTACAATTATTTTTTCACACTGACATGTTCGGGCTGCTCAACAGGAATCTCGATGATGAATTTCGACCCCTTCCCTTCACCCTCCGATTCCGCCCATGTGCGACCACCATGCGCCTCGATCATCAGCTTCACCACATACAGTCCCAAGCCGGTGCCTTCGATATTCAGCTTGGCTGTATCTCTTCTGGAAAACTTGACGAAGAGATAGGGAATATTTTCCTTGGCGATTCCCGCCCCGGTGTCAACTATTGTCAAGCGCACTACCGGTCCGGTCAAAGCTTCTTTCTGATCATCATCTCCTATCTGCTTTTCATAGTGAGACGCCGCATCCAGCTCGACCTGCAGATCCACTTTTCCCTTCGGTGTATATTTTATCGCGTTATCGACAAAATTGAAAATAGCTTCAAAGATCTTGCCTTTATCCATAATGAGTTTAGGCAAAGCCTTCTTAGGATGGACCCAGCTGAATTTAAGCCCTTTTTCTTTGGCAGCCGGCGCAAGGGCCTCATACGCTTCCTGGCAAATGGTTTCCAGATGTTCTTTTTCGAAATCCAGCTTGATTTTGCCGGATTCCATGCGCGATACATTCAAGAGATCATCCACCAGGCTGATCTGGCGGTTATTGGCAAAATTAATATTTTCCAGCACTCGGCGCTGCTCCGCCGAAATCTTCCCATATGATCCTTCCAGAAGCAGCGACAAATATCCCTTAATCGGCGTCGGCACCTTGTGCAATTGATGCGAAGCGATGTTGATGAAATCAGTCTTGGTCGCATCGATTTTCTCCAGCTTGGTGTTGTTCACCCTAAGTTTATCATTGGCAAAGGCCAGAGAATCAGACATACGCTGGAGCTGTTCTTTGCGCTCCACTTCCATCTTAACCGACTTCACTAACCAAATACCCAGTACCGCTGCTGCAAAAACCGTAACGCTGATCAGAATTATATTAGTAACATCGGTAAACGGTGTAAAAAAATACTGTGCGCCAACTAGGGAGACGATAGCCACCACCAGCGCCTGCGCCCCCAACATTTTAATGTGAAAAGCCTTAAATTTAACAATCAGATAAGCTAAAAAGCCCATGAAAACAACCATGCCGAACAAGCCATACTGCAGAAGTTCCCATCTCGTAGTTATACTACTAATGATATTAGTACCTGAAAATGAAAATAAAAACGAAGTAACTCCCAAGGATAAATAAACTGCTTTTTTTCTTTCATCTATCTTTTTGACAGTCCACATTTTCCTTATCAAATACACAAGAAGCCACACTGAAAAAAATGCCTCCAAAATATGATAGTAGTTGATTAGCAACCCCTGAACAGATTCGCAGTTATCGTAATTAAAGGCTACCAGATTAAGTCTGGTAGGAATAAACATTATAAAAGTCGCCAATAAGATTCCAAAGAATAATTTAAATTTAAATGAAACGTCCTTCTCTTCGAGAAAAACATAAGAAAAATACAAAGTCGCCACAGAAATTAACATCTCCAACAAATTTATCCATGACCACAAAAACATTATTTTACTACTATCGGGATTGATCCAGATAACCAAATCAGAAGCTGACCACAAAGCGAAACCGACAGCAATAAATAATAAAATATTACTAATCAAAGAACGACTATCTTTCCAAAAAACAAAAAAACCAATGATAAGGGCCACTATCGCCGTAGGTATATGAGAATAATATAGAAGGGGTGAGATATCTACATAACAAGTCTTCAAATTTGTGACAAGATTATAATCCATATTTTTTGTTTTGCGCTTAATAACTTATCCTCAATCAATAAAATCTAAATCCATCCCCATTTTTTTAGAAGTAATGAATCTTTTTTTACATATTTTGCTCCAATATCTGTACGATAAAGCATCCTAGGAATTACTAATTTATCTACAAGACTATAGGCTTTCTTTCTTGCAATTTCCACATCCACGCCATTCCCTGTTGAGAATAAAATATATCCATTACTTCCAGCTATATAAATGTTCCCGTCTCGCATTGAAACTTCTTCGAAGTGAAGCTGAGATTTTTCGCTACTGGTCAATTTTCCCTTAAACAAAACTTGGACATCTTTTAAATAATAATCAGATGATATTGATTTATAAGGAAAAGGTGGGATTGCAACTGAAACAACTATAGAATAACCTATTTTATATTTTAATTCAAACTTCTTGCCCGTAGCTGTGTTCCAGAGTAAATTTTTCCAAGGAGATAGATGCATTTCGCTTTGCAACTGATTAGTTGGAGATCCAAATCTCATCGTAGCCTCCAATGGAAATAATTTATCCTCTGAAACAATACTGTTTATATCAACATAACCCTTATAACCGGTATCCATTAAATATGGCTTAATCTTTTCTAGGGTTGCTAAAAAAAGCTTATTTTTTTCGTTTTTATCATACCAAGCTAATGTTCCCATCTCGGCTGTTAATGGCCCACGGTCACCATCCAACAGGGGTTTGTGTTCAAAGCTAATGAAGATTGGGCTGGTCCAATCTTGCCCATTAAAATACCTTGCAACTGCCACCTCAACCCCATCAACTCTTTTTTGTAAAGATATAGTTTGTAGAGATTTACTACTATTATATTTAGCAAAGTTTTTCAATATACTTATAGCATCGCTACCATCGTCCAAACTACCAATATATGTCAAAGAGCCATCATGTCCGTTTTGTTTCACGACCCACTTGCCTTTATTTTTTTCGATGTACTTTATGGCCAAGGTAGCCTTTTGAAAATCCCTTGATTCTAAAGTTTTTAAGCCATACTTTTTAAAAATTTTTTGAGCGAACTCTCGATTCAATTCTAGCTCATTACCTCTCTTGTTACCACCAAAAACGTTAAACCCTTTCTTGCTTAATTCATCAGCATCATTATCGAAAATCACATCATCAAACACAATTAATCCATCTTTACCCACCCAGTCTAATTCCTTTTTCCAGTCATCAGTTTTTTCAACCATTCCATCAAAACAATCTTTTCTACTTTCATCTTTAATATAGAGCTTAACAACACAACCCTCCTGCTTCAGTCGATATGCCACGTCTCCCGCAATCAATTCTCCAGACACAAAGAGCACTTTTAATTTTTTTTTGTTATTTAGCATAAATTTTTATCAGGATATCTCGTTCCTCGTTTCACAAAGTTTTCCTCAATGTCATCCAATTTAAATATTTTCTTAAAATAATTTTTTATAAATTTTCTATCTAATCCGTTCCGGCAAGTATAAACATCCACACTCACAAACTTTCTTTTTGGAAAAGTGTGTACACTGATATGACTTTCTGCAATAATTACAACTCCGCTCCATCCCCCAGGATCTTTGATGTTATTGTCTGGAGCTTCCTTTATTATAGGATCAGACAGCCTTTTCATGCCTAGCTTATGGGGCATATCAACCAGTGCACACATAACCAAATCTCTATCATTCAATTTTACAGGATCTCCCCCATAACCATCCAGCATTAAATGTTCCCCAAAATTACAAGATTCCATTTTTTTATGAAAATTAATAAATTATACCTCTAAATATTTCAGTAAATTCAATACTTAATTACGCTCTCACAACAGAAACAATTCATTACAAAAAATTATCACATCATCTTGTGTTTGTAAAAATCATAAATTTATCATATATATACCTACTGCCATTATTATAATGGCGAAAATCTTTGCATAAATTCCAACAAGCTGATCATTATATATTCTTTTGATAATATCCTTCTTTTTATATGAACACAGAGAAAGAAATGAAAAAAATACGGCACTGACAATTATTATAAAAGCTGGTTGGATACTTTCTATTGCGGCTACAAAAGACACTGCAGGACTTATATTAATAGCTCTTTGTGAAGCAATAATGCCCAACATAGTCAAACTCTCCACTAATAAAAACCATATATAATATTTTTTTCCGATATTTATCAAATTTCCAGTCCCATGTTTTCTTATTCGTAAAAAATAGAAAAATATTCCGGCTAATATAGATCCTAACGAAAAAAACATAATCCCACTATGAAATGATGTTCTGGAATAAACATCCCGCGTGAATATCATGCTTAAAGACAAAAAAATAATCGCTCCAGCCATAATTGGAATAATCTTTCTTGTGTTTCCGCCTTGAAACTTATTATTAAATGAAATATACATTGCCCCAATAAAAGTAACTCCGATTCCAAGATATTGCACGACGGACAATTTTTCCTGCAAAAACAAAAAAGCCAAAATTGGAACAAAAATCCCGACAGTATTCCAAATTATCTGAATCAGGGCTGCATCACCTGTTGAAAAAAGAGCCTTAAAATAAAAAAAGTAGGCCGTAACTAAAAAAAACCCTCCCAGTGTTGCCATGATAACACTTCTTAAATCTGGTACCACTAGACCAATAAATGGCAAAGTGAACCAAGGAATAATCTGCGCCAACCCCGTCATAACTGTTCCGTCATATTCATTATCGTATATTTCTTCAACAAAATAAAGATCAATAATATTAACCAATGACCAAAAAAATGGAGCTAGAAAAGCAACAAACAACCAGTTGTTTAAAATATGATTCATTTTTTACAATATATTCTAACTTATATTTTTTCCAAACTACTCTCCTGTGTTTTTAATCCCCTCTACGCTTTTATCATTTATTCGGTTAGCGCAAGTTTCATCACCTTCCTCACACATCACTGCCTCCTCCGCTGGCGGATTGTCTATGTTATATTGCACCGGATCGCTACACTCCACCTCTTGCTCGACTTTATTTTGATCATCACAAAAAGTGTTCGAACAGTCCTTTTCACCCTCGCCGCATGTCCATGGATCGCAAGTCTCATCCTTATCCGGATCGCAAAGCGGGATATGGCTTGCATTTCTCTTGGCGATTTGATAATACCAGACATCCTTTTCCTTGTCCCCTGTGCACTTTTCTCCTTCCACATTAGACGCAGGGTCACATTTCCAAATAAAACATTTTTCTGCCGTCGGGTCACAATCAATCTGACCTTCCATGATGTAGTCTTTTTTAATTTCAATTTTATAAAAAGTAAAAGCCACTGACCCAACGATCAAGCAGGCGAAAATCACAAAAAATATTTTTGTTTTTTTGTCCATAAAACTTTTGCGGTTATTCTACCACCTAATACTAACATATTATTTAAATCCTGAGCACTCCCCTTGAACAAGCCACGGCCTGATTTTTTATTTTTCGTCGCTAATGAACCGGAGCGGCAGCAGTTGCACCAATCGAAGGGACCACTTGTATCATGGAAACAGTCGCTGGTTTGGCAGTAGCTGCCTTATCGACTGGCGTCGGCGTCGGCGCCGCTTTCTCCAAGCGGAAAATGTCCGTTAGATTTCCGATGTCTTTTTTGCTCTCATCGTCTCTCGCTTTAGCGGCCGCCGTGTCATATTCAAAACCTTTCTCGTTGAAAGTGGTTCCTTGGCCTTTGTTTTTGATATATTCTGCCTTTTGACCGGCATTCCATTGTGCTTGATACAAGGTGGTGCGCCAGAGATTGATACAAAAACCGACCAAAGCAATCGCAATCAAAAAAACAAAAGCTCTGGCATAGCGGCCGAAAAAATGAGAAAGCACTTCCAGCAAATAGCTGGGCTTGAGAAATTTTTTTATATTTTTTATGTTTTTTAGAAAATTCATTGTTTTTGAGTATAAACTATTGCCCCTATTTCCGTCTTAATGGAATCATCAACACTTTCAGCGTTCGGCTTATCAGAAATTGTGCCGCCGATACCGAAGATGTTAGTATTCCGATTTCCGTCATCCTTAACACTATTTTTCGTAGCCGAAATGGAAAGAATGTTCACATAGAATTGACTGTTTTCCAGGAGCTTAACAAAATTGACCAAACCGGCATAGTCACCCTCCAGGCTGATCTGAATGGGGAAATAGTCGGGGTAAGCGAGGGCTTTCAGCATATCCTTGTTTTTCACACTAAAAGTGGTATTTTTAGCGCCATCTTCGATTTTAAGATCTATCTTGTTTCCGGTGGTTTGGGCGATCGCTTCAATATTTTCAATGAAGCTCACTTGGTCCTGCTGGCCCAAGACAACATTCAGCAGGCTTTCGCGACTTTCATAATCAGACCATTCTTTTTTGATCTCCGGCAGTTTTTCAATTTGAGATTTTTCAATTTCGCGATCAATGGATTTGGCCTGGATCTGATAAGCCAAAGTTTTGATATCATTCACCAGTGGCTTGATTAAAAAATATACCAAAACCGCGGCGGCGAGGGCGTAGCCGGAAACAATGATTGCTAATTTGAATTTAAACCAAATATTTTTCACCTTTTTGAAAATTAACCGAGGCTGATTATTTTTTTAAACATTTTTCATCGACATCGAGAGTAATCTGGAATTCCACGTCAGCTTTGTCGACCAAATTCGAGAGCGGCAGGACAATGTTCGAGAAACACGTTTCTTTTTCCAGCTTATCTTTGAACGCAATCAGATTCTCCCGGGTATCGGCGACGCCGGAAAGAGTGATAGCGTATTGGTCGGTGGACAATGTTTTTAGCCCGATGCCGACGGGGATCAGCTGGCTGATTTTTTCAAAAACTCTTGACCAATACAACTGTGCCTTATCGATTGAAGCGATCTGTTTTATCCGTTCATTAGCTTGGTTGAACTGATTGTCATAACTCTTAATCTTACTGAATTGATCGGCTTTTTCCACTTGAGCATTGAGCAACATCTCTCCTGAGAGCCCCATGTTCAAACTATATTTAAAACTCAAAAGCACGATAAAGAACCCGACCAATATAATGGTCAAGGCTATTTCGGCTTTGATGGCCATTTTCAAACGTTTGTTTTTTCCAATCTCCTCCTGCTTATTCGGCGGGATCAGATTAAGTTTTATTTCCATAACTAATTTCTCGCATCGCCAGTCCAATGGCTGTCGCGTAGCGGATAGAATCGTCTCGGCTTATTATTGGCAAATTTTTACCCAAATTTAAATTTATCCACGGGTTGCCTAGGCCAATCTCATAAGTCAGATTGGTGGCCGGATATGGGACCAGTCCCTTGAGATTAGAGCTCCCGCCGGAAATGATCACTTTTTTTATCTCCGCATCAGAATCAGGAAAGGTATGATAGAAGTCAATCGTGCGCTCGATTTCCGTGGACAAGTTTTCTAAAAGCGGCCGCACCAGGGCGAGAATTGGATTGTTCTGCCCTTCAGAAGAATGCTCAATCCCTTGAGATATTTTGATCTTTTCCGCCTCCTCACGATTAATTCCCATCTGACTGGCAATCAGATCAGTGATGCCGCGCGAAGAAAAAGGGATACTAGACGTGAAACAGGGCACACCGCTCCGAATGATTATGAAACTGGTTTTCAGCGTCCCGACATCCACGATCAGGTAGACATCTTTTTCTCCTGAATTATGAGGGACCAGACTGCGGGTGGTGGGGATTGACTCCATTTCCATGCCGCAAACAGACAACCCGCAAGCTTCAAGAACCTTCACTAAGTTATCCACTACCTCTTTGGAAACTGCCACCGTCAGCACGTTCTGCTTGCCATCTGACTGATCCATAAATTGCCAATCAAAATAGACCTCATCTATTTTTAGGGGGATGCCGGCTTCAATCTCCCATTTGACCGCTTCAATCGCTTCTTTTTCTTTGATGAGTGGAATGCTGATGGTGCGCAAAAAAACTTTCGACTCGGGGATGGAGCAGATGACTTTCTTTGTGTTTATTTTTTTCGGCCCGGCGGAGTTAATAACTTCACGGATAATCTGACTAAGTTTTTCCGGCTCGATAATCTGGCCGTTCTCGATAATGCCGGCAGTGATTTCCGCTGAGTTGAAACTCCTGATCCGATCCAGGTTGCCATCTTTTTCCAATTGAAAAACTTTAATGGAGGACTCGCCCAGGTCCAGCCCAAAATATTTATCTTCGAAACTGATTACTTTTTTATTCCAAAATTTCATAATTCATTTTAGCATACTAAGATGATATTGATAAATTATTTACTAGCATGCTTTATAGTTCTTGCCACAAATCGATGGAATAATCCGTGCCCGTGGGAAAGTAGGGTGGCGGACAATACAAAAGATCGTTGTCGAAATCATAAAAGCGAACGGCAAAGCCACTATTGCCATGTTGGAAATACGGCTGCAAATAGGAAGCAATGGCGCCATTGAAGGTCAATGAATTGTGACCACTAAACCCGTTATCATTCATGCCAACTGTCCCGGTCTGAGCCATCAACGCGGCGTCGACGATATAATCATCTGGACAACTGCCTAGCACACGCACGTCACGTTGCGCAACCAAGCCTAACTTATTAAGACAGTTGTATGCGGCGTAACGCAAATTAGAGTTTTCCGTGCCAATGTAAATATCCGCCTGCGAACCGCCGCCGGATAAGTTGGCAGCCACGATTGTCAGTGCCTCATTATTAATCGCGCCGTCCACCCATGCATTATCCTCTACGAAGATAATGCCATTATTTGGAATAGTGTAATTGCTCAAACATGATCCACTGCAACTATTGCATGTCCCATTCCCCACTTTTTGCTTATATTTACTAATAGCGTGACTATTAGCATTGGCACTATCCACCACACACGCATCGAAAGTCCCATTGCTTTTTAGGAGGATCTTACGCCCTAGTCCGCTATTGTCAAAATACAAGCCCTGACCACTTTGCGCCTGAGTTTTCATATTGGCCAAATCAGCTGTGACGCCAGTGAAGCTGACTTGCGGCACGGGAAATTCGCGTCCGCCCATAAAAACATCCGGGCGATTCGGGACTGTGCCGCTCGGCCACGGATAACTGGGCGCATCCGGATCGGCCGGATTGGTCGTGGTGTGCACACCAAATTGCAACTTATTCCCGCCATAGGTCGGGTCATTGAAAGACGGCAAGAGAGAACTGACAGTGTTGTGTGCTGTGCCATCAAAACGAATGCCATCATTGGAAAAAACCTTGCCCCAGACTTCGGCTTGATCGCCAAAATTCATAAAACTATTGGACAAAAACATATATTCGCTCCAAGACGGCCGGCGAAATCGAACTTGGATGGTCCGGGTCGTACCCGGTGCATTGTGTGTCGCGCCGGTAACTTTGACTTTAACCACCGTCGAGCCAGCGGCCGGCACTTGCACAACCTTTATCCTATAGTCACCCAGACCTTGATAATCAACGACATATTCACTATCCACGCCTAACGGATGGCCATTCTGCCAAAAATTCTGGATCTGTTGGGCGGTCTTACCGGATGTTTGATGGGCCAGATACCAACGGTACCAATCCATGCCTGATTCGGCAATTTGCAGCGCCTCTTCCCTGTTGGCCCGATTAAAACTGAACTTCATCTGAGAAACGATATAGCTCAGCATGGAAGTCAAAATTATCGACATGGCAAACATGATTACTAGGGCGTAGGCCAAGGCCGAACCTTTTTTGTTTTTTGTTTTTTTATATGGCATATTTTAACTGAAAATTATTTTAAATGATCATAATCGTTCAAATTTCGCAGTTCGGCAAATGTCTGCATCTCGATGTTGTCCGGCGCATGGGCCGGGTTGATATTGATCTGCAGATACATCTTGACCAGCCTGATGACAGAAAAATCGACCGGGGCAACTAGAGGATTATTAGTCGTATCGAGCGGGTAATCTTTGTTGTAATAATAGAATATCGGCGTACTGCCGTTGTTCACAATGTGGCTGGCAATGGTTACTACAGTTTGATCACCCACTGGATAGGTTTTGGGCATGGTATTGGCCGGACTGGTCACGCCCATCAGAACACTCTGGCCACTTTTGTAGAAATGCAACCGTTCCGTTGCGCCATCTTTATCATAATCCGAATATAGAACCAGATCGTTGCCACTGGCTGAGACGATTGGATAAGCGCCATTGTCTCCTTGCTGGCATTCGCGGATATAGTTGGCAATCGTATTAACTCCTTGCGAAACCGCCATGGAAGACTGTCCCATTTCCAAGGTATAGCTATTGTTCTGCCAAACTTTGGAAAAGAGCATAGCAAAACCGCCGATACCCAAGGTAAAAATCGAAATCGAAACCAGCATTTCAATGAGGGTCATTCCGGCATAAATTTTTCGGTTTCTAGTTTTCATCTTAGGAAGCATTAAGTTTTACCGTGGCCGTTTCCAATTGGTTTTGGTTGATTATGACTTGACTGTTGCTATCGGAAAAACCGCTGGCTGTAATTTTCAAATCATAAGTGCCGGGCAAAAGTGGCGTGGCGTCTATCGGTAAAAAGACAATGCCGGTGCTGGAAGCAGTAGCCGTGACATCATAGCCCGCGCCGTTTTTCAGTTCCACTTGCGCGCCAGCAATCGGGGTGACGGCGTCACTAGCCACGACTTTTACCATGAGTGAGGTGACATTTTTGGCGGCCAA
>Ga0114951_10003041_pt1 | contig 17940 bp, 16 predicted proteins | sample AM7aDNAmetaG_FD_88677 | JGI IMG/M metagenome (GOLD analysis project Ga0114951, IMG submission 88677) | Freshwater microbial communities from Finland to study Microbial Dark Matter (Phase II) - AM7a DNA metaG | ecosystem: Environmental > Aquatic > Freshwater > Lake | place: Finland: Lake Alinen...
AAAGTTCATGCGCCAGGTTACGAAAATCATCCGATTTTGCCACAAAATCGGACTCGCAATTTAGTTCGATCAAAACGCCGATCCTTTTATTGGGATGAATGTAGCTATCAATGATGCCTTGTTGCGTGCTGCGTCCGCCTTTCTTCGCGGCCACATCCTTGCCCCATTTTTTTAAGATCTCTTTGGCCTTGCCCATGTCGCATCCGGCCGCTTCCAAGGCTTTTTTGCATTCCAAAATCGAAATCCCGGTTTCTTCGCGTAATTGTTTGATTTGGTCGATGGTTACCATGGTTTATTTTATGTTAAAAACGGCTGATTCGACCGCCATAATCCGATACTGCCTTGACAGGACATTAAGCGGACACTTTAGGTTTTGAGGCGGCCACCACTTCTTTTAGCTTATCGATAATATATTTAACCGATGATATCGCATCATCATTGGCAATAATCGGATAATCGGCCAGCTCGGGATCAATGTTCACGTCGCTGATACCTATCACTTTGATCCCGTTCATTTTAGCTTCTTTGACGGCTAGTTTATCTTTTTTCAAATCGACGACGAAAATGGCGTCCGGCATTTTATCCAAATTCTTTATTCCGCCGAGCTTTTTTGCCAGATCCTTAAGTTCCTTGCCAACCTCTGCTTGCTCCTTTTTAGTATATTTATCGAATTCTCCGGCCGCCTTCTTTCTTTCAAGCTCTTTAAAATAATCCAAACGCCTCTTTATGATTTTGAAATTTGTAAAAGTCCCCCCTAGCCATCTTTCATTCACATAGGGCATGTCCATTTCTAAAGCCGCGTCTTTGACCATCTGCTTGAATTGGGTCTTAGTACCAACCAAAAGCAAGCTCTTTTGCTCCGCGATCAAGCTTTCGACGAATTTCAAAGCAGCGATAAACTTATCCTGGGTTTTCTCAAGGTCTATTAGATAGATCGTATTTCTAACGCCAAGCAAATAAGGCTTCACCTTAGGATGAACTTTCGCCTTTTTGTGGCCAAACTGCAGACCTGCCTTGGTCATCTCTTCAATGTTGAGATTAAAGGTATTATTGTCTTCTGTGTTCATAATTTTGTATATTATCATACCTTCTTTTATTTTTCAATACTAGTTTTTTGGACCCGCATGGTAGTCCTCCGTTAAAATAATTCCCATGTTCCGGTCATCGTCTCGGCTGTTTTTGAAAATCCGGCCTTCAAAACTTAATTTTTCCGATTCGGTCAACTTAGGAATCGGGAAGTTAAATATAACGTAAGACCCGCCCCGGCGCTTTAGCCCTCACTTGCAATCTATAACAAAAGAGGATATAATATGCCTATCAAATCATAGACTGGCATAATAAGCCAGATTGAGGGATTGGTTTAGCCTCAATTTCACTAAACCAACCAAAAACACCATAACCCGCACACCTAAATCGGTCCCCCGAAGGTAAGCCTTTAGGGATAATAGACCGGTCAACTCCCGATCCGTGGGTATTTAATAATCAACCGTTATGAAAAAAGAAATTCATCCGAAATACTACCCGAACGCGCAGGTTAAATGCGCCTGCGGAACAACCTACACGATTGGCGCCACTAAAGAATACATGGAAGTGGAGATCTGCTCCAAGTGCCATCCTTTTTACACTGGAAAATCCAGGGTAATCGACACAATGGGCCGCGTGGACAAATTTAAAAAGAAGTTGGAAAAAAAAGAACAGCTTGCCACTAAAAAAAAGGCTGTTTAAGGTTTTTTACTTAAAAAACCGAAAAAACCTCAAATCCCGATCGAAACCGTTTTTAGATCAAATGAATAATCCTGGCGTTAGTTATGCCCGAAAAAGATTTCCCGAATCCGGCAAAAACCGAATATCTTGATTCGGTAAAAAAAGAATACGATAAACTAATAGAACAACTCAGCGATCCTGAGTTGATTTCTGATTGGGAAAGGTTCGAGGAACTCAGCAAAAAAAAGGCTTTTTTGGAAAAGATTGTGGAAAAAAGCCAGGAACTGGTCGACATCGAACAACTTATCGGTGAAAACCAATCCATAATTTCCACCGAAGAAGAAGCCGAACTTACTTCCTTGGCCCAAACCGAGGCAGATCAGCTGAAGCAACGCCGATTGGCGCTGCAAAAAGAGCTGGATGACCTGATCGCCAGCGAAAAAAAGCCCAAAGGTCCTAAAGCTGTTGTCGTCGAAGTCCGCGCCGGCACCGGCGGCGAAGAAGCGGCTCTTTTCGCGGCCGATCTTTTCCGCATGTATACCAGGTTTGGCCAGAATATGGAGTGGAAACAAAAGGTCCTGGACTCCAACCGGACCGAGATCGGGGGCATCAAAGAGATAATTTTCGAACTGCGCGGCAATGAAGTTTGGCATTATTTAAAATATGAAGCCGGCGTGCATCGCATTCAACGAATACCTCTCACGGAAAAAAGCGGCCGGATCCATACCTCGACGGCAACAGTAGCCGTTCTGCCAAAACCCGAAACCAGCGAATTTAAGATTCGTGCCGAAGATATCAAGGTTGACTTTTTTTGTTCATCCGGCCCGGGCGGACAATATGTGAACAAACGGGAAAGTGCGGTACGTCTTACCCATGTCCCAACCGGACTGGTTGTGGCATCCCAAACCGAGAGAAATCAGCTTTCGAACCGGGAAAACGCCATGGCAATCCTCGTTTATCGCATCCAAGAACTCAAACGCAAGGAAGAAGAGGAAAAATATGGTGGCGAAAGAAATAGCCAGATCGGAGGGGCCAAACGTAGCGAAAAGATCCGAACTTACAACGTTCCCCAGGATCGGATCACCGATCATCGCATCAAAAAAAGCTGGTACAATCTCGAAGATGTGATGAATGGCGGCCTGAAACATATCAGCGAAGAGTTAATGAAAAGCATCCCGGAAGAGTTGTTCGGAAAACCATAAATACCTTGATAAAATTCAAACCGAGCGCAAAAAAAGGGTTAATACCCTTTTTTTTGTTTAAAGACTGGTTTTTAGATTACTGTCCCTCGATCGCCGCGATGTCGTCGGCGTACCCGGCGGCAATGGCGCACACGTTGTCGCCGTAGAAGCGGTACTTGGCATTTACCGATCCGGCAAAATAGATCATTGCCGACCGCCATTCGCCATTATAAGTCTGGGAAGTCGCGCCGAAATCGGAAACATACAGTCCGGCCGCCATAAACGCGTCCCGGATGTTCCAGGGATCGGCCGCCTGACCCGTGATCGCCCTCACCCTGTCGCGATAGCCTACCCAGGTCGCAGGAATGAATTGTCCCGGACCCATGGCGCCGCCCCAACCAAAACTCATCGGACAGGAAACCTGCGTCGCGTACGGATCGCGGCCAAGCTCGGAAGTAATGGATAGAAATGGCTGGACATCCCGGCCCGGATTCATCACTTTCGCGAGTCCCACTCCGCTTCGCATATTAATACCCGCGCCCGTGGTACTATTCTTAAGATAACATTGCCCAACGTTCTTACCGATATTCGATTCCTGGGTAAGAATGGCCAACAAGAAAGCTGGGCGCACACCTACGGCCGCTCCAACGCCCTTGGCAATGGCATAAGCCTCGGCGAAATTTGGCGCTTTGGTATTACCCAATCCCGCCATTTCAAAAATCCGGCTCTTGATCTGGGCAACTTTCTGCGCGGCTACTTTTTTATCGCTAAGCGATTTTTGGTATTGCGCTTCCGTCGTCTGCAGAGTTTTTTCTTGGGCTTTTTTATTTGTTTCCTGCTCCTGTTTTTCCAGTTGTTGCACCTGGACCTGTTTTTCCAAATCGCCTTTCTCGCCCTGAAGTCCTAGTTTCTGGTCCTCCAAGTAGGATTTCATACCCCTGATCTCGTTAAGAAGATCATCGGATCGCTTATTGAGATTTTCCAGGTATACCAGATTATCAAAAAAATCGGATAGTTCTTTTTCTCCCAAAACCAATTCCGCCAGTGATTTTTTATCTTCCTCGTCAACAGCCATCAAAATTCCGGCCAGATTTTCCTGCGACTGTTCGATCTTGATACTCGTATCTTGGACCGACTTTTCCGTATCGTTAATCTGCAGTTTGAGATCGGATATGACCGCATTGCTCTGCTTGATCTTTACGGAGAGATTTTCCGTCCTTTTTTTCAAGGAAGCAATCTCTGTTTGAAGAGTTTTCTTTTGCGCGCCCGTTTTCAGGATATCCAGCTCGTCCTGCGCTAACTGCGCCTCGTATTTTTTCAAAAGGGTCTCGCAGGCCTCCCGTGTCGCGCAATTATCTTCGCCGAGCCCCGGAGCAATAACTTGGCCCTCAACCACCACGGCTAAACCGAACACAAATACGACCGACGTTAACCAAAAAATTGCTTTTTTAATATTGAAGCTCATGTTCAATCCATTTTTTAACTTTCGGCGGTCCAAACTTTTCTCTTGTGAAAATCGTTAAAATTATTTTCCGACACTGCCATTGCCTCCCGCACGGAAAAAATAATTTGCCCAACCGTTCAGCAAAATCAGCCCGGGATTGGAATCTTAAAGCCAAACAGGATCATGACTGGCCGGTAAACTATTTCCTTTCGGATTTTTTCTCCTCGACCTCTTCCCCTTCGGCCTCTTCCTTCTTTTCTTTTTCAATCTTCACTACATCATCAACCTTCTCCTCGATCGGTTTCTCCAGCTCTTCTTCGATCTTCTCAACCGGAACAGCCAAGGCTACGATCTCATCGGGATTTTTAAGCGCCTTGACCCCTTCAGGCAACACCAAGTCTTTCACCAAGATCGACTTTTCGAAATCGGTAAGCGTCTCGATATTAACTTTGATCTCTCTGGGCAAGCGTTGAGGCATACCCTTGACCGTTAGTTCCGTCATGTTTTTGACCAAAGTACCGCCGCTTTCCTTGACCGCGCTCGATTCTCCAATGAATACCAGTTCTATATCCGCTTCGATCTCTTTGGTCAGATCCGGCTGGTAAAGATCGACGTGCAGTATTTTTTCGGTCACTCCGTCGCGTTTGATATCATTGATCAAAATCATGTATTTCTCTTTTGAATCCGCAACTTCGAGCGAAACCAACGAACTCTGTCCGGCCTCGCCATAAATTTTCTCCAGTTCCTTGGCGTTAACCGCCAAATTCAAGTTTTTTATGCCAGGCCCGTATAAAACGGCGGGTGTGAAACCCGCTTCCCTTATATCCTCTACCCCCCTCCCCGTTTCTTTTCTGATCTTTGATGTTAGTTTAAGCATATTTTTGGAAGTCTTGTGAATTACCGAATCATGAATCCAAACTACCCCGGGCCGCGGTGTGGCGCTCCTGGCATCAACCTTTGGAGCGCCACATTCGCGCTTGGCAAAAACCGGAAGTACAATTTTTTTTCGCTCTACCCGAAAATGACGTGTTAAAAATGATCGAATCAAATAAACCCTTTTTTCGGCCCTATCTTCATTCAAAAACCAATCTAACTTACTTTATCTGGAATGAATTTGAATAAAATACTTTTTCCGCTTTAAACGGCTCTCCGACGTTGCAGGCAATACAAGCCGCTACTTCTAAGCGGTGTGTTCCGGGTTCAGCCTCGTCCAGTTGAAGCTGAAATTTTTTTGAACCGTTTTTATCGATACAGGTCGCCACTTCGTCTTTCTTGGGACAATCTCCGTATTCATAACCGATCCACTCGGCCCCATCGGGCTGAATCCTTTCAAGTCGATAAGGATAACACGATGAAAAGCAGATCTTTTGGCCTGAATCGTTTTTGATGTTTACGATCAGGGAAGTCGCCACCGCGTACAAATCTTTATCGGTCTTCACTTCCAGCTTTTTTTCCGCCCCACGGAATAACGCCAACCCCCCTAAGGCTAACACCATTACACCTATTAGTATGTAGATATAGATGCCTTTCATGAATTTAGCGCTACTTTTCCCTTACTGTAAATCTTTTCTCCAAAATTTTCAAGGTGTCCGTAACCCCAGTGTATTCCAACTCACTCATCGGCAGCATTCCTGGCCCGGAAAAACCCTGTCTCCTTATCCATTCGGCTTTTTGGGAAACATTGTTCCGGACATAATCCCAATAAGGATGGTCGAACGCATCGGCCGGTTCGGTAAGCTTACCATTCTGGACGCAGAAAGCCATGCACGAGACGATCGGAGGCCCGTCAAAATAAGATATTGTCGAATTCTTCTTGACCGGCATCAACGGACCATTATGCGATCCTCTCATAAAGCCTGCAACATAATGCCCGATTGTATAAGGCGATAAGATCTCTCCCGTCGCCGGAAAATCCTTCTGGGTTCGGACCAGCATGACCGGATCATCCTTGCCGACGTATTTTCCCGCAATATTATGCAAACGAGTGGTCGAGGCCGCGACAACCTGTTCGCCGCTTGCCCTTGACCAGACCGATTCCACAATATATTTACCGTTATCTCTCAATAAAACGGCGATATCGTATATTTCTTCCGGACTATGCAATTCGATCACTTTATCCTTAATGGTATGTTCTACATCCATGATCACAAATTTGTAGCCTTTTTTCACGGCCGGAGAAAGCAAAAGCCCCGCGTTGTGCATCGGATCACAAAAACCCAGGTATAAAGGCAGGTTGAACGCCCCGGGTTCGGTTTTGTCGGCGCAAAACATCAAAAAAGACTCCGCGCCTCGTTCCTCCATTTCGATCTCGGCAACCTGGGGACCCATACCCTTGATATTTCCCGAGAAAGCATCAACGAGCAGATCCTGGCCAGCACCGTATAAACCCTGTTTCTTAGCCACATCCGCTCCGGAATATAAAGCATCCCAACAAAGCTTATGGATCTCCTTGTTACCCGCGCCTCTCTTGTGCGTCAACAATATCGCAATGTCATCACCCGTATATTCGATGAAACTGTCGATGAACAACGTCTTGCCGAATTTTTTGACGTGGCTCTCCACCGCTTCCACCACCTTCTGGCTCGGTTTTATGTGGCCGCCGATCGAACCGATATCGGCTTTGATTATGCTTAATGTTACTTTCATTTTTGTGTGCTTGCCGTTTCCCAGAGCGCGTTATCCGCGCCAGACAAAGCGGCGAGACAATTAATTAATTATTCATTGCAATCTATCGTGCAAATTTTTTAACGGGTTACAGATTCATTTTATTGATTATTTTCCATCTTCGCAAGTTTCATGATCGTCTTGATCACCGAATCAGGATTCAAAGACATCGATTCAATGCCTTCGTCCATGATAAACTGCGCGAAATCGGGATAATCGCTTGGAGCCTGCCCGCAAATACCGCAGTACTTTTTCTTTTCCCGGCAGGTCTGGATCACGATCCTGATCATCTCCTTCACCGCCTCGTTTCTTTCGTCGCCGATCTTGGTAACCAGCGCGGAATCGCGGTCCAAACCAAGCGTTAATTGGGTAAGATCATTGGACCCGATCGACATACCGTCAAAAATTTCCAGAAATTGCTCGGCCAAAATGACATTTGACGGAATTTCGCACATTACCATGACCTTAAGATCGTCAACCCCCTGGGCCAACCCGTTTTCTTTCATAACGGCCAATACTTTCCGCCCTTCTTCCACGGTCCGGCAGAACGGTATCATGGTGTAAATGTTTTTCAGGCCGAATTCTTCGCGTACTTTCTTAATGGCGCGGCATTCCATGGCAAACGCGGGACTGAAGTCCGGATCATAATAACGTGACGCCCCACGCCAACCGATCATCGGATTCGATTCCGTCGGCTCATACGCCTCCCCTCCCAGTAAAGCCTTATATTCGTTGGTCTTAAAATCGGAAAATCGAACAATGACGGGCTTTGGCCAAAAAGCGGCTCCGATCTGCGCCACGCCCTCCGCGAGTTTTGAGACAAAAAATTCTTTTTTATCCGGATAACCAACGGTAATCTCCTCGATCTTTTTTTTCAACACAGCGTCTTTCAGATCATTAAAATGATAAAGCGCCAACGGATGCACCTTTACTTTATCGGCAAAAATAAATTCCACGCGGGCCAATCCGACGCCATCGTTCGGCAAGAACGACGACTTAAAAGCGCTATCGGGTGTGCCGACATTGAGCATGATCTTTACCGGCAATTTAGGCAGCTGGTTGAGATCGTAGCGCTTGACATCATACTTGATCTTTCCGGCAAAAACACGCCCCTTGGAACCCTGCGTACAATCCACCGTTACCTCCTGGCCATTTTTCAAAACCTTGGTACCGTTCTTGGAACCCACGATACAAGGAATACCGAGTTCCCTGGAAATAATGGCCGCGTGGCAGGTTTTCGAACCTTCGTCGGTGACGATAGCGGAAGCCTGACGCATTATCGGCATCCAATCAGGATCGGTCATCTTTGTCACCAAAATATCGCCATTTTTAAAATCCCCGATCCGTGAAACGTCAAGAATTATCTTGACTTTTCCCTGCCCTATCTTATTACCAACCGCAATACCCGTAACCACGGGATCTTCGACCGTCTTGACGTCGTACTCCTCGTAAAACTGGCCCGTATCCATCGAATGAATGGTCTCGGGCCGGGCTTGCACGATGAAAAGTTTCCCGGTTTTCCCGTCCTTGGCCCACTCGATATCCTGGGGAGCGCCATAATGCTCCTCGATCTGCACCGCCCATTTCGCCAGCTGCAACACTTCATCTTCGCTCACCGAATATTCAAGTTGTTCTTTTTTAAGCACCGGCACTTCCCTTAATCCGTTTCCCGCTCCATAAACGTACTTTTTATCTTTCCGTCCGAGATTTTTGATAATAATCGCCCGCTTTCCTTCCTTTAAGGTCGGTTTAAAAACATAAAACTGATCGCTGGTAATGCGACCCTTAACGATCATTTCCCCAATACCATAAATAGAACTGATCAAAACAACGTTCTTGAAGCCGGTTTCCGTATCGAGGGTGAACATAATACCCGACGATGCCAAATCGGACCGCACCATTTTCATAACGCCAACCGAAAGCGCCACTTTCATGTGATCAAAACCTTTTTCCTCGCGATATACGATGGCCCGTTCCAGGAAGAGCGAGGAAACACACTTTTTCACGGCTATCAAGAGCGCAGCCGGCCCGGTAACGTTCAGATAGGTCTCATGCTGACCGGCAAACGACGCGTCAATCAAATCTTCGGCGGTCGCCGAAGATCTTACGGCTACATCCAAGTCTTTCGTTTTGTAGGCATTGGAAAGCGCGACATAGCTGTCCAGAATCGCCTTCTTCAAATCATCGGGAAATTTCCCCCCCAGGATCAACTCCCGCGCCTGACGCGACACCGACCGCAACGAACTTAAGTTCTTATAGTCGAGTTTTTTAAAAACCCGTTCCAGTTTTTCCTTGATTCCGTTAAACTCCAAATAGTACCAATAAGCATCGGCGGTAAAAATGAACCCATTGGGAACTTTAACGCCCTGCGGCGTGAGTTGCGAATACATTTCCCCCAGCGAACCGTTTTTTCCGCCCACCAAAGGAATGTCCTTTTTCGTGACCTGGTCAAACCAAACAATATATTTTTTTTCCCCCATAATTTATTGAATTATTTTTACTTCAATAATCCGCTGATTATTTAATACGATATTATTGGCTGGACTTTATTGCCGGTCCTAAGCCTGGCGCGGCCCCTGGACAGTTTCCTGGATCTGTTGAACGCTTTCCGGATTGGATAAAGTCGACAAATCGCCCATTTCTTCGCGAGAAAGGGCTTTGCGCAACAAACGCCTCATAATCTTGCCCGAGCGCGTTTTAGGCAGATCTTTGACGATAAAAACCTCTTTGGGCGTGGCGATCGGCCCGATCTCCTCCCGGATGATTCTGACTACTTCCGCCTTGAGCTGGTCGGCCGGGATATCGGTTTTTGAAACCACAAAAACGACCGGCACCTCTCCCTTGATCTCATCGGCAACCCCGACGATCGCGCATTCCGCAATGCTTAAATTTTTTGCCAGAGCACTTTCCATCTCCCCGGTCGTTAAGCGGTGCCCGGCCACTTTTATCTGATCGTCGGCGCGTCCAACGACCCGGATCAACCCATTTTTATCCCTATACCCGAGATCGCCCGAAATATACATTTTATTTTTGTACGCGCTCCAATAAGTCTCGAGATATTTCTTTTCATTATTATAAATTCCACGCAAAAGACCGGGGATAAACGGGGGCAGAAGAACCAAGTTCCCCTCCTTGCCGGCCTTGCACTCTTTTCCTTCGTCATCCAGGATCTTGACCCTTACGCCCGGGAATGGCAGCCCGGTAAAAGCCGGCTTGAACGGACCCATTCCCGCCAAAGACGTTACAATGATACCGCCGGTCTCCGTTTGCCACCAAGTGTCGAGCAACGGACATTTTCCTTTCCCGATCTCGTTGAAATACCATAGCCAGGCCTTTTCGCTGATCGGCTCCCCGACCGACGCGATTACCTGAAGTGTATCCAAGCGGTACGGCTTTAAAATTTCCGTCCCGTTCTTCATAAACATCCTGATCGCGGTCGGGGCGGTATAAAAAGTCGTAACACCGTATTTATCGATCACCTGGGCCCAACGATCGGCGTTAGGCCAATCGGCCAGACCTTCAAAAATAAGAAAAGTCGCGCCGTTCAAAAGAGGTCCATAGCAAGAATAAGTATGACCGGTCACCCATCCGATATCAGCGGTAGACCAAAAAATGTCTTCGTCGTTGATGTCGAATATCCACTTATCGGTGGCGTAAGCCTGCACCATATAACCGCCGCAAACATGCACGCATCCCTTGGGTTTGCCGGTCGAACCACTGGTATATAAAATAAACAAAGGATCTTCCGAATCCATGGGCACCGGATCAATCGCGTCAATCTCGTCTTTAATGATATCCTGATACCAAACATCGCGCCCTTCCTGCCAAGGGACTTCAATATTGGCCCTTTTCACCACGATTACTTTTTTGACCGCGGTATTATCCAATCCCTCATCCGCCCCTTTCTTTAGCTCGATGATCTTGCCCCGACGGTAATAGCCGTCGGCGGTGATCAATATTTTTGCCTGGGCATCTTCCAATCTAACCTGCAGAGCGTTGGACGAAAAGGCCGAAAAAACCACCGAATGGACGGCCCCGAGACGAGCGCACGCCAACATCGAAATTACGACCTCTGGTATCATCGGCAAATAGATCCCGACGCGATCGCCTTTCTTGACTCCAAGCTTTTTCAGCGCCCTCGAAAACTTGCAGACCTCCCGGTAAAGATCGTAGTAAGTGTAAATCCTTTTTGGCTCGGCCACATTCTCCGGCTCCCAAATCATCGCTACTTTGTTTTTTTGAAGTTTAAGATGCCGGTCCAGACAATTTTGCGTAATATTGGACTTCGCGCCTACAAACCAGGAAAAATGAGGTGGATCGCCGGCGTAGATTTTACGCCACTTTTTCATCCATTGCAATTCCAAAGCCAGCTTATTCCACATTTTTTGTGGATTAGCGGCGGCTTCTTTATAAATAGCGCGATTTTTCAGCCAAGCCCTTTTTTTAACTTCGCTTGAAGGATAAAAACTTTCTCCTTTTTTTATCATGTTTAATCAAACTTCGTTATTACCCGGGATTTATTACGCAATTGCGCGATATCCGCGATAAATTTCGCTTCAAACCGAAAACGGACGGTTTTATAATTTCTTTCCGACCAGTTCCGTGAAATCAGCCAAGCGCGTGGCATAGCCCCATTCGTTGTCGTACCAGGAAACAATCTTGACCAGATTTTTGTTTGCCATCGTTAAAGCAGCATCAACCACCGAGGAATAAGTGCAACCGATAAAATCGGTGGAAACCAGCGGTTCTTTTTCAAAACCGAGTATCCCCTTCAACGGGCCTTTGACTGAAGCGGCTTCGAGCGCAGCATTTACCGTAGCGACGTCCACCTCTTTATCCAACACACACACCAAGTCAACCACCGACACCGTGGGTGTTGGCACGCGCAAAGAAATGCCGTCAAGTTTACCCAAAAGAGCGGGAATTACCTTTCCGATTGTTTTTGCCGCCCCGGTCGTCGTCGGGATTATATTCAAAGCCGCCGCGCGCGCCCTCCTTAAATCCTTATGGGCAAAGTCAAGAATACGCTGGTCATTGGTATAGGCGTGGATCGTGGTCATAAAACCCCGCTGAATACCGTAATTATCGTGCAAAACCTTGGTAATCGGAGCCAAACAATTAGTGGTACAGGAACCCATATCCATCACATCATATTTTGCCAAATCCAATTCCTTGTCGTTTACGCCCAAAATAAAAGACGGGACTTTGTCGCTGTCCTTGGAAGGAGCCGAAATCACCACCTTCTTCGCTCCGGCCTCCAGATGCTTTTTGGCATCGTCATACTTGGTAAACTTGCCCGTGCATTCCAGTACGATATCGACCCGCAAATCTTTCCAGGGCAACTTGGTCGGATCCATTTCCGCAAAGACCGCAATCTCTTTGGAACCTTTTTTATCCGAAATCTTCAGTTTACCCGACTCTATCGTTATGTCTTTTTTATACCCTCCGTAAACGGAATCATGCTTCAAAAGGTGGCACAACACCTTGGGATCGGTAAGGTCGTTTACGGCCACTATTTCCACGTTTGGATGGTTATCGAGGATATTCCTAATCACGATCCGTCCGATCCGGCCGAGGCCGTTGATAGCGATTTTTACCATATGATAAAATGCGTTTTCTTTCCCGTAGCCGGGATCCAAGCCGCAGAACTTGGATATTATTACTAGTTGTTAAACCTACCACGCCAAGATCATCCTACCGTAATGCTAATCTTTCTACCGTGAAAACTTAAACCTTACGCAATATTTTTATTTTTTAACCTTGCAATTTATTTTCAGTAATTTATCGATCTTTTCTTTGTCAAAACCGGCGACGATCGAACCGTCTATATCTACCACCGGAACTCCGATCTGGCCGGATCTTTCGATCATATCGTCCCGCTCCTCTTTGTTTTGGGAAACATCGATATCGGTAAATTCGATCCCATGGTCCTTCAAATACTGTTTCAGTGTCGAACAATACGGGCAATATGGAGTGGTGTAAATTTTAACCATGTTTATTATATCGCAGCTTATCCCCCGCAAGCTCCGCCCGATGTCCCGGTCGACGCTCCGGTTCCAAAACCGGAAGCGGGCGTTTCGCTGGAAAGTACCGTGGCGCATTCGGCCGGTTCCGAATTAAAAGCGGCGCAAATGGTTTTTTTAAGTTCCTCCGCGGTTCTCGCGGTTAGTTCGACCTTCGTATCGTTGATCACGAAAGTCGGGGATCCCTCCACCGCATATTTTGCGTTAAGATCCGCGTGCACATCGAATTTCGGATATTGGCCGCTCATCCAGGACGCCTTATCGTTGAAGTTGGCGGTAACCTTAAATTGAGCATCCGATTCGGATACGCACTTCGCCAATTGCGTTTCATCAATCTTTGCGGCCAACAGACATTTACCGAAATCGGCGGCGCAATCCCCGGTTTTACAGTTATTGTAAGCCGTATCGGCCACAAAACAGCTTAAATAAGCGGAATATTTAGCCTTTTGATCTTTTTCAATACAATACTGTCTTAAGTTCTCGTCGATCTCGGCCTTGCCATGCATGGAGTAATTAACAAAATAAATACCCATATCCGCCTTGTCTTTAAGTAAATCGTACACCGGCAAGAAAATCTTTTCCGCCACTAAGCCGAACGGGCAGTAAGACATTACAAAAATCTTCACATCGGGCTTATCTCTTTTCCCCACTTCGGCCGGCTTCGTCTCCGCCGGTGGAGTTGCGGTTGTCGCGTCCTCCATCTTCACGCCTTGGACAAAAAGCATTTTCCCGTTCTTGGTCACGTAAGATTCGTATTCTTGTTTATCTACTTTCAATTTGAAAGTATAAAGGCCGTTTTCCTCGTTGACACTTACCAAAGTCGCCGTGGATCCCGCCGAAAGCAAATTCTTGTTCGCGTAATCAATGGCTTTCTGGGCCGCCTCATTAGGCGACAAATCCCTTTCTCTTTTAACGATCTTCACGTCGAGAACGCTGCCCGAAAGCACGCTCTTGTTTTCCTTCGCGGTACCCGTGGTATCGTTGGCTGCGGTCTGATCCGCCGTCGCATTCCTGACAAACTGGTAATTGCTGAAAAAATAAATTCCTCCGGCTACTAAAACCAGCAAAACGAGACCCGCCCCGACCCCTACTTTTTTGGTCATTTTGATTTTATACATATTACGATTATTAAGCGCGCTTTCATCCGTCTAAAAGCCGTTAAGAATAATGAGTGAATTCCGCGGGCCAGGACTGGGAAAACGGCTATATATTTTTTTAATCTATCGAACGATCCGCATTAAATATAAAAAACTTAATGTAAATAGCATTCAATAAACATATGCCTGAATATATCACGATTCCTTTTTAGTGTAAACTTTAAGCGCCGTATTCAAATCTTTGAGCATATTCTCCAAATCAAGTCCGTAAGCGCCGCTCACTTGGCCTAAAGTCAAGGTTTCCAATTCGAATTTGGCCATAGGACAGGACAAACAGGGAAAATTATATTTATGAAGAATATCTTCGGCCAAAGGGTATTCCATGATCCGGGACAATACCGTATCCCGATCGATCAGATAAAGAGGCTCTTTATCCGGCTTCTCCGGTTTTTTGCTTGTTTTTTTGGTTTTTTTAATAATTTTTGGCATGCTTTTCTCCCGATTTAAACAGCCTTACGATGCAATACGCCGCCAGACAGCCAAGCATTGCCGTTACCAGTTGCATGTAGCTCATCACCGATGATAAGCCTCGGGCAACCGCAGCCGAAGAAAAAAGACCCAAAAAAAGTTGCCCGGCCAAGGTTAAAAAAGCGAATTTGGCCAAACCCGACGTCAACGCGGCCGTCAGAAAACCCCGGCTTTTGAAAAAATCGAACACTTGGATCAGAATCGCGTTGCCGATGACGATAACCGGGATAAGAGGAATCAAGGGCAATGGCAAGGTTCCGGTGAGAGCAGCAATCGTGCTGGGAAATAAAGCTACCGCCAGAGCTTGCTTTTTACCCAATGACAATAAAGCCAGGACCAAACAAGCATTCACGACGGTACCGGTCAGCAGCTGGACGCGCAACAGCGGCGCTAAGGTCGCGATAAAGGTAAGCCCAAGCAACGAGGCTTCGGCCTCGATCCGGGGCAAAACAAGAACTTTAAGTCGGGCGATGCGATCGATCATTTTAGTATTTTTATTTATTGATTATTAGTGATCATTTATCAATTATCCGGCTTTTTGACTTTTTCCCGTAATGAGTATGCATCACTTGATGGATCTTTTCCTGGTCCTTTTTGAAAAATTCTTCATAGATCTTTTGCACTTGCGGGTTTTCATGCGCTACCCTGATCTCTTTTTCACAATCGATCCGGTAAAGCGCGGCGGCCCGTTTTTTACGGATCTCATCGTCCACGGGCAGCGGCTGTCCGCCGCCGCCGATACATCCGCCCGGACAAGCCATGATCTCGATGTAATCGTAAGCGGCTGGGTTTTTGGCCAATTCATCCAATACCAATTTCGCGTTTTGCATTCCATTGGCAACCGCCGCTTTAAGAGTCAATTCGCCGATTTTCACCTCGGCCGACTTAAAGCCGACAATACCCCGGACACTGGTACAAACCAGATCGGTCATATTGCTTCCCGTGATCCGCCAATATGCGGTCCGAATGGCCGACTCCATCACTCCGCCCGTGGCTCCATATATGACGGCGGCGCCGGTATGAATTCCAAGCGGATCATCGGAAATTTCGGGCTCCAGATTCTTAAGGTCTATTTTTTTTATCTTCAGCAAACGCCCCAGCTCCCGGGTAGTGAGAACCATATCGACCGGTTTCATTCCTAAAATTTTGGCCTCCTCTTTGTCGATCTCGTATTTCTTGGCCGTACAAGGCATAATGGAAATAACTACGATCTTTTTGGGATCGATCTTCTCTTTTTCGGCCCAATATGTTTTTATAAGGCTTCCCAGTATATTTTGCGGCGACTTAACGGTCGTGAGGTTTTGAATCAAATCAGGCCGGTAAAACTCGACGTATTTGACCCAGGCCGGGCAGCAAGAAGTGAACATCGGCAAAACTTTTTTTTGGCTGATCCTTTGGACAAGCTCTTCGGCTTCCTCGATGGTGGTAAAATCGGCGGCGGTCGATACGTCAAAAACCTTGGCGAATCCCAGCCGGCGGAGCGCCGCCACCAATTGCCCGGTAACAACCGATCCATGAGCCATCCCGGCAGTTTCGCCGATACTTGCCCTGATCGATGGGGCGAACTGGACCACCACAATTTTATTCTTATCTTTAAGCAAATCCTGGATTTCTTCGAATTCCCCGACTGCCTCGATCGCTCCCGCCGGACAATGCACAATACATTGGCCGCAATAGATACAATCCTTTTTGGGATCCTTTGACGGCTCGATGACGGTTTCAAACCCTCTGTTTTTTACTTCCAAAAAATTTGCTTGTTGTTTTGAGCACATTTCGACGCAATTGCGGCAATCGATACATTTGGTCTGATCAAACTCTATCGGCCCGAACTTGGTAATGGGAAATTTAATCTTGCGATCCGGAAAACGGTCGATCTTGGCCTTATAATCGGCGGCATACTTCAAAAGTTTGCACTCGGCCAGCCAAACACAGTCGTTGCATTCTTCCCGATGCTGCGACATGATCAACTCCAGATTGGTCTTGCGCAAGGCTTTGACGCGATCGCTTTCCGTTGTAATCTTCATGCCGTCGCGCACCTTGGTCGCGCACGCGGGAACAACTCCCTTTTCGCCGACAATTTCAACCACGCAAAGGCGGCAGTTGGCCCGAACGGTAAGATCGGGATGGTAGCAAAGAGCCGGAATCCCGATACCGGCGCTTTTCGCGGCCTCCAGCACGGTCGCGCCAACATTCGTTTTAACCGGCTGCCCGTTGATCACGATTTCTATTTGTCTTGATTCCATAATTTGTTTATCAGACTCTCAAAAGAATTGGCTACCCCTTTTCCAAAGGGACAAAAGCTCGTTTCTTTCAGAACAGCGGTTATTTCTAGCGCGGCCTTAACATCAAACGACTTAAGCAGTAACATCTCGTTAAGCCGGTACACTCCCTCGCGGCACGGAACACACTTGCCGCAATTTTCCTTGATGAAAAAAAGCGTCCATTTTTTCATCAAACCAACCAAGTCGGTCTTTTTTTTGGAATAAACCACGATCGAACCCGCCCCGCTCAACGGAGCGTCAAGCTCGGACTGTAACAAAATCTGCCCGGAGGCACCGCCACCGGCCTGGACAAAAAACTCAAAATCGGGCAAATTCCCGGTCTCTTCCAAGGCTTTATTTATCGGGCGATCTTCAGCCAGTTCATACACGCCCGGTTTTTTTACGTCCCCCGATATCGTGTAAAAACGCGTACTTTTGTATTGACCGGCCGCGATCTTGGCAACGCTATAAAAAGTTTCAAGATTGTTGATCAGGGTGGGGCAAAGGTATAAGCCGGACTGGGGCGGATAGGGCGGTTTGAATCGCGGTTCCGCTCTCTTGCCTTCAATCACTTCCAACAGCGTCGTCTCTTCGCCGCCTAAATATCCGGCTGTTTCTTCAAAAACCTCGATCGGCAGGCTGCCGATCAACGTTTTTAGCCTCGACTTATATTTCTTAAAATAGTCCTTCCGTAAATAAATAATTCCCGATTTTGCTTTGATCGCTTCCAGCGCCAATCTAATTCCCTCAATCACGACTTCGGGATATTTTTCCAGGATATAATCATCTTTGGCTACCGCCGGTTCGCCCTCGGAAACATTGCAAATAACATATTTCGTTTCTCCGGGAGCATTCATTACCATTTCCCATTTGGCGGCCGTCGGATAACCGGCACCCCCGCGTCCGCGAAGATTCGCGGCCTTAATCTTTTCTATGATCATAAGTCGATTATATATTTTTCAAATGTTGTTTTCCGCCTGCCGCGGCGACAATCCTCTCGACGCGATACTTTGATGGCCCCCCCGCGCCAAGGAATTA
>Ga0114951_10003042_pt1 | contig 17939 bp, 12 predicted proteins | sample AM7aDNAmetaG_FD_88677 | JGI IMG/M metagenome (GOLD analysis project Ga0114951, IMG submission 88677) | Freshwater microbial communities from Finland to study Microbial Dark Matter (Phase II) - AM7a DNA metaG | ecosystem: Environmental > Aquatic > Freshwater > Lake | place: Finland: Lake Alinen...
GGCCCAGCAGCACGACCAGCGCGATCGCGACGAGTAGCGCAGCACCAAATTTTCCCACACGCAGCATTTGAGCCCGCGCCCGCCGCAGACGCCGGTCATTCCACGCCCCCGCCGCAACACCGTAGGCGGACGACCATAACGTCACGCCGACAAACGCCAGCAGTTGCGCAACGCGGTAAGGCATCGCATACTCCGCGGTCTGCTGCTGCGGCAAGCTCGAATTCTGCGAAATCGCTGCATCGTTTTGCGCCAGCCAGCGCACGCAGACCATCGCGATGAGTCCGAAGGTCATCGTCAGAAGCAGCCGTATCAGCGTCCACTTGGCAAATTTGGAAAGGTGTGGCAACTCCGGCATCTGTCGCGGCAACGGCTGATTACTACGCGCGTGGCGATGCAACAGCCCACCGTACACCAGCAGCGGCCCGATCAGCGACACCGCGTATGCCGCCAACAGATAGACGGCATTGCCCATCCACGCCGCAATGGCCGAAAGAACCAGCAGTAGTATCGCAGCAAAAATTTCCATGCCCGCCGCGGCCGCATAGGCACGCAACCCCCGCAACGTCGCCGCCACATGCTGATACAGTGCGAGCAACACCACCGTCACCCCGCAGGCGCCGAGCATCAGAAATTCATGCACCTGGGAAATCGCCCGCGTCGGCGGCCCCCACACCGCGTGACATGCCCATGGCGCAGCCGCAGCAAACGTGAGAACGGCAGCCCCCCCGGTCAGCAGCAGCCGCCCCCAATGCCGCCGCAGCAATCCGCCCAGTAGCCCCTCCCGTTCAAATTTTGAAGCGTAACGCTCCGCGACATCCGCCAGCCCCAGCATCACCAGCGGAACCATCCAGTTGATCAGTTCCAACCCCGGCTGATACAGCCCGAACTCCGCCTGCCCCACACTGCCCAGAATCCCCGCGACGACCAGCAACCGCAGGAACGCCAGCGCACGCGACACGAACACCGCGGGCACGTAAGACGCCGCCGAAGCACCGGTCGACTCCACCGCACTGATGCGAAAGAACCGGGAAACCAAGGCGGCATCCCTTCATCATAAGAGAATCGGCGAAAACTCCGGGCCCGTGCGACTACGGAACAACCGTCACCAGCGGATACTTGGCCACCAACTGCTGCCGGGCAAAGTCGGCTTCGTCAAAAGTCCGGTAGCTTCCCGAGCGCACCATGAACAACAATTGCCCTTCGCGCATTTCGCTGGCGATCATCGAATTGATCCCCGCGGCCCGCAGCTGATCCGCCGCCTCGCGGGCGCGCGGGCCTTCCTTGTACGCGCCATACTGCAGTGCAAAACTGGTGGCGTTTCGCCGCTGTATCGCCCGCTGCAACATCACCGCATCCGGCTTCAAGGCGATCGCCCGGTCCAGGTACGGCCGTGCCTTCTCCCACTGGCCCATTGCCTGCAGCGTCGCTCCGATGCGAAAGTAAACGGCCACCGGCGCCTGCCCCGCGGGATAGCACTCCAGCGTGCTCTTGAAGTAGTCCAAGGCCTGCTCCCAGCGCTGGCCATTGAAAGCCATCTCGCCAAGGATTCCGTACGACTTACCCTTGAGATCCTCACGTTTGGATTTGCCGATGGCGATCTGCAGATCTTGCGCCGCGCCGGGCCGGTCGCCCTTGGTGAATTCCGTCAGCCCGCGCAGATAATACGCTTCATCGAGATTCTCCGCGTTGAGATTCTTCTCAATAAACTTCGTGGCCGCGGCTTGGGCTTCATCCACGCGATGCGCTTCATAATCCGCAAACCCCTGCGCGAGGAGTTTTTTGTCCGACGCCGTCGCACCGCAGCCGCCCAGTGACCATCCCGCCATCACCAGGGTCATCGTGCCTATCATTTTCCACTGCATAAACGCTTGCCCCAAAAGTTAAGAATGGGTGTGCTCCAGAGGACATTTGTAGTCCGCCGCGTTCGTCGGTACATTCATCCGCATTCCTCATGCCACGTACGTCCTGCGAGCATCGTACATAATCCGTGGGCGCGGGCAACACTTTGCACCCGAGGGAACTCCGATGATCCTTGAAAAAGTCCTGGACCACGCCGTCGAGCATCCCAATTCCATCGCCATCGTCGATGACAAACGCACCCTCACCTACCGCGAGATGATCTACGGCGGACATCTGTTCGTCGATCACCTGCGGTCGCTCTGCCCGCAGTCAGACTACGGCGACAAGGTCGGTATCCTCATCCCCCCCACCGCCGCCTTCGCCGTCGCCCTCGGCGGCACACGCTGGGACTCCCGCATCGCCATCCCGCTCAACTACCTCCTCAAACCCGAAGAACTCGCAGCCATCGTCAAAGACGCAGGCCTCAAAGTCATCTTCACCATCGAACACTTCAAACCCCTCGCCGAGGCCGTGGCCCAGCAAGCCGGTTGCCGCATCATCTATTTTGAATCGCTCACCTTCGCAAAGCCCGGCCTGGCCGTGATGACGTCCATCGCCCTGGACCCCGCCAATCTCCGTAAGCACGTGCACCCCATCCCGCCGCGCAAAGATGATGATGTGGCAGTCATCATGTATACCTCCGGCACCGCAGGCCGGCCCAAAGGCGTGATGCTCACCAATCGCAATCTCGAATCCAACGCCATCGATTCCTGCCAACATGCCCGCTTCACCCAGCGCACCATTTTCCTCGGCGTCCTGCCGATGTTTCATACGCTGGGACTCATGGGCAACCTGATGATCCCGCTCTATCTCGGCTCCAAGATGGTCTTCCAGGCGCGTTTTTCCCCGGTGGGCGTCTTCGAGCTCGTACAGAAGCACCAGATCGAAGTGCTGATCATGGTGCCGACGATGTATGCCGTGATGGCCAACGCGAAATCCGGAAATGCCGAATCGCTCAAATCGGTGAAGATCGCGCTCTCCGGCGGCGAACCGCTGCCGGTGCCGCTCATCGGCGCCTTTCAGCAGAAATTCAACCTGACGCTGATGGAAGGTTTCGGCCTGACGGAGACCGCGCCCATCGTGGCGCTGAGCGTTCCCTGGGCGCACAAGCCGGGAGCCGTCGGCAAAATCATTCCCGACGTCCAGGTGAAAACCGTCGATGACGATGGCCACGATCTGCCCCCCGGCGTCGACGGCGGCGAACTGTACATCAAGGGCCCCAACGTGATGAAGGGGTACTTCAACCAACCGGAACTGACCGATGAAGTGCTGCTGCCGCCGGACGCCGACGGCCTGCGCTGGTTCAAGACTGGCGACATTGCACGGCTCGACGAGGAAGGCTTCCTCTACATCACCGGTCGCAAGAAAGACATGATCATCATGGCCGGAGAAAAAGTATTCCCACGCGAAATCGAAGAGGCCATCAAACAACATCCCTCCGTGCTGATGGCCGCAGTCGTGGGTGTGAAAGATCCCCAGCGCGGCGAATTGCCGGTGGCGTTCGTACAGCTCAAACCCGAGGCCGGCCAGGAAAACTCCAACCTTACCAAACCGACCGATCAGGAAATCCGCAACTTCGTCCGCCAGAAAATCGCCCCCTTCAAGACGCCGCGCGACGTCTATTTCCTCGACCAGATGCCGATGACCCATACCGGCAAAATCCTCAAGCGCGAACTGCTGGCGAAAATTCCCCCCTCATCACTCCAAAGCTCGTGACACGCCCATGCCCGATTCGCCGCCCATTCTTCCGTCGCTGGACTTCGCACTTGCCCACGCGAAGCGCCTTCTCTTTTCTCCGATCAACAAAAAGAAGTGGCTCTGCTTGGCGCTGCCCGCGGTGCTGGTCTGCGTCGGCGAGGGCGGCACCGAATATCTGATGTGGGCCGAAGTCGCCGCCTTTCGCTACAAGGCAGACACGATCATCGACTGGATCACCCAAAACACCTCCTCGTTCTTGTCCATCATGACCGGCGCCACGCTGGTGGCCTGTGTTTTTTACATCCTTTACCGCTACATCAACTCCCGCGCCCGCTTCATGCTGATGGACTACGTCATCACCGGCCAGTCCGGCTTCAGCGCCGCTTGGAAACGCTACCGCCAGCAGGGCAACGCCCTCATGAAACTCCGCATCTACTGGGATCTGGCCATCTTCAATGTCCTACTGCTGATCGTTGTCGTCGCCGCCGCCCTGGCCTGGCCGGACTTCCACCAGTTTTTGAACTCCACGACCGGAGAATACGAAATCACGTTCTGGTCGCGCCTCGCCATAATCTTTCTTCTTCTGGCCATCCCCCTGGCCCTGATTTTCGTCTGGCTGGCCGCGTGCACATTTTTCTTCATGGCCATCCCCGTGATGTACATCACCCACATGCCCCCCTGGCCGGCCTACAAGTACGTTCTGACGCGGATCTTTTTCCCCCATCTCAAATCCTGCCTGCTCTACTTCCTCATGATGACCGCCGTTCAGATGGCCCTGGTCATTGCCGGCAACCTCGCCCTGCTCCTCATCGCCCTGCTGACATGCCTCACCGGCTACATCCTCTACTGCATCCCCGTACTGAACATCCTCCCCAATTATCTCATCAGTACGCTGATCCTCCCCCTCACCGCCTGCGAACAAACCTTCGCCCTCCGCTTCATGGAACAATTCACCCCCAATTTCCAACTCCCCTGGCCGGCCCCGAAACGCACCTGACAAACGCGGCCCCCCTTTCATCGTTCATCGTTCATAATTCATAATTTCTCCCCCGCCTTCCACTCCAACACCTGCCCATCGCGCACCAACCGCTTGCGCAATTCCTCATAACTCACCTTCTGCACCGACCGCCCGCCATCGATCGCCAGCACCGCAATCGTCGCCGAACTCTGCCCGAGAATCATGAACACCGGCTCCATGCGGATCGATCCGTACGCAATGTGCGAACTGCTCAAGCACGTCGATACCACCAGATTCGCGCACTCCTCTTCCCGCGGCACAATCGACCGGTAGCTGATCGGATACGGCGGAAAGCCGCCGATCTCCACGTTCCCTTCGTTGATGACGCGTCCATCCAGCGCCAGCCGCCGGCAATGGTGCGAATCCATCGTGTACGCCGCCAGACCGATCGCATCCTCCACCACGCGCCGCCCGCGGCACTCGTGTTCCGTCATCACATGCGCCGCAATCATTCGCCGCCCCTCGCGCACATACAACGCATGCGACCAATGGCTCGTCTTCACAAACTCATCCGCCGGCAGGCCCCATCGCCGCACGTCGTCCTGCACCTTCGCCGGCACGCGCGGATCATTCACCAGAAACCAATACATACCCGCGTTGTAGTTCACATGATCCTGGAAAATCTCCTCCCGCCGCGCATACGACCCGCAGGGCCAATCGTAATTCGCCCCGATGTGATCGCTCGATACACCGCCCCAGTTATTCGTGTCCGTCTTGCCGTTGGGCATATCCTTCGTCAACACAAGCGCATCCCAGATGCCGGTCTTGATGTATCGCAGCAACAGTTCATAACGACTGGCGTCATATCCCGCCGGCTTCGGAAAGGGCTTCTGATTCGGCCCTTCCTTGCACAGACACACGCGAAAATTGTACGCCTGTATGCACGCATCGCCCTGCCCCTGAAATCCAGGGCTCAAGTCCTGCACGCCCGCCAGCAATCCGCTGGCCGGGTTCCCTTCCTCCACATACGCATCGACCCACGTCCGAAAATTGTGATTCGGATGCCCGAAGTGCACGCCGTTGAGCGTCTCGCGATACACGCTGTTCGCCTCGCGGCCCACGTGGAACCGCACGCCCGCCATCGCCAGCAAGTCTCCCTCGTACGTCGCGTCGATAAACATTTTCCCCCGATACACCGTCCCATCGGTCATCACGATTTCCGTGATGCGGTTCCCGTCCTTCTTCACGCCGGAAAGATATTGCCGGAAGTAACACGGAATATCATTCGCCGCGCACTGCTCGACGAACCAGTTTTCCGCCACCGAAGGCTCGAATGTCCAGTGTTCCTCTTTGCCATAGACCTTACCCATCGCCCGGTAGAACTCGCGCGAAATGCCGCCGATGGCCGCCTTGTTGCCGATGTCCGTAGCGCCCAGCCCGCCAGTCGTCATGCCGCCGAGGTGATCGCTGAATTCTGCCACCACCGCAGTCTTGCCCATGCGCCGCGCCTGAATCGCCGCCGCAACGCCCCCGGAGATTCCCCCATACACCACCACATCCGCCTCAATCACCCGATTATTTTGTTGTACAGGATAGAGATATTGCAGACCCGGAAGTTCCAACTTCGCCATGAATAAATCCTTTCGCCAGTAACCCGAGGCGAAAATCTTATCATAACTACCGACGAATCACCTTTCTTTGTGTAAACTATGCGACCTTCATTTATCAGGAGCATTCGTATGGCCTACGTTCCCGCCGCCACCCGCTACAGCGCCGCCTCAAAGGCCTGGTTCCGCCGCTGCGGCCATTCCGGTTTGCTCCTGCCGGCGATCAGCCTGGGATGCTGGCACAACTTCGGCGGCGCTGGAACCGATGCTGGCCATCACGCCGACGAAACATCCTTCCAGGAAAATTGCCGCCAGATGCTCTTCACCGCCTTTGACCTGGGCATCACCCACTTCGACCTCGCCAACAACTACGGCCCACCGCCCGGCTCCGCCGAACAACGCGTCGGCCGCATCCTCAAGGAAGACTTCGCCAACCATCGCGATGAACTGATCATCTCCACCAAGGCCGGCTACGGCATGTGGTCCGGCCCCTACGGCGACTTCGGCTCACGCAAATACCTCCTCGCCAGCCTCGACGCCTCGCTCAAACGCCTCGGACTCGATTACGTCGATATCTTCTACCATCACCGGCCCGATTCCAGCACGCCGCTGGAAGAAACGATGTCCGCACTGGACACCGCCGTGAAGTCCGGCAAGGCCATCTACGCCGGCATCAGCAACTATTCCGGCCCCGGAACTGCCGATGTCGTCGCGACCTGCGAGCGGCACCATTACCCCAAGCCCGTGATTCACCAGCCCGCCTATTCCATGCTCAACCGCGGCCCGGAATATGATCTCTATCCCGTGACCGAGCGTTTCGGCGTCGGCGTAATCGCCTTCTGCCCCCTCGCCCAAGGACTCCTCACAAACAAATATCTGTCCGGCATCCCCGATGATTCCCGCGCCAGTTCCGCCGCCGGCTTCCTGAGGCCCGCCCACATCACCGAAGACAAAATCGCCCGCATCCGCAAGCTCAACGACCTCGCCCAGGCCCGCGGCCAAACCCTCGCTCAAATGTCCCTAGCCTGGGTCCTCCGCCTCCCCGCCGTCACCACCGCCCTCATCGGCGCCAGCCGCCCCGAACAAATCAAAGACAACGTCGGTGCCATCAACAACATGGCGTTTACGCCAGAAGAACTGGCCAAGATCGATGCGATCCTGAAGTAGACTTAATGCGGCAAAAAACGGAAGGCCTGTCAGCTTCACCCCCGCTCATTCTGAATTCAGAACTCTGAATTCTGAATTTCCCGCCGCCCCTCACCCCGCACACGCGGCCAAATACTTCCGCACCGTCTCCGCCAGCCCAAACTCCAACGCATCCGCAATCAGCGCATGCCCGATCGACACCTCAAGCAACCCCGGAATCGCCCGCACAAACGTCGGCAAGTTGTGCAGATTCAAATCATGCCCGGCATTGACTCCCAACCCCACCTTTTGAGCGCGTCGCGCCGCATCGGCATATCGTTTCACCACCGCATCCCGCGCCGCTCCGCCCTTGGCATATTCCGCCGCATACGGCTCCGTGTACAGCTCGATCCGATCCGCCCCCATTTCCCTCACCAATTCAAACTCCTGCGAATCCGCATCCATAAACACGCTGACCCGCGCCCCCAGCCCCTTCAACTCTGCGATCACCTCCCGCAGCCGCGTCTCATTCCCCGCCACCTTCCATCCGCGATCGCTCGTGAACGAATCGGGATCATCCGGCACCAGCGTGCACTGCGTCGGCCGCACCCGCTGAATGTGCGGCAAATAATCAATGAAAGGATTCCCCTCGATATTGAACTCGGCCCGCGGATAAGTCTTAAGAAACGCCGCCAGCAGATCGACATCATTCGGTCGGATATGCCGGTGATCCGGTCGCGGATGAATGGTAATGCCATGCGCCCCCGCATCGAGCGCCAGCTTCGCACAATGGACAACATTCGGAATGTCCAAAGCTCGCGTATTGCGAATGGTCGCGACCTTGTTCACGTTGACGGAAAGCTGCGTCGGCATGGAAATCCCTTCTTCAGAACTCAGAATTATACGCTTTGACCGCAAATTGAATACGACCCCTCGCTCACATTTGTGGCCATTTGTGATCATTTGTGGTCCCGTCCCGTCGTCTCCCGCGATCTGCCAAAAGAGCATCCCATCGCCCCGAATCGACCCGCCGGCGAACATTCCCCAATTTGACTCTTTTGTCAGGATCAAGTAGAAAGCCCAATGGAAATGTGTATTTCCCGCCGCTCTGGAATCGGCGACGCGGTCAGTTTTCCGGGGTTACACAGGAGCTTTTGCCATTAGCCAGCACGGTTTGCGTTGCAACGAGCAGATTCGTATCACACCCATTCGATTGATCAATGAGGCCAACGAGCAGGTCGGCATTATCGCGACCCTCGAAGCGCTTCGCCTGGCGCGCGAGGCCGGCCTCGACCTCGTCGAAGTTTCTCCCCAGGAGAAGCCGCCGGTCTGCCGCCTGATGGATTACGGCAAATGGAAATACCGCCAGCGGAAGAAAGAACAGAAAGCCCACGCCGCGCACGTCACACAACTCAAGGAACTCCGCATCAAATCCGTGCGTATCGACGATCACGATCAGGACACCAAGCTCAATCACGCCAAGGCCTTTCTTGAAGAAGGCCACAAAGTTCAGTTCAACCTCCAATTCCGTGGCCGCGAGATGGCCCACATCGATCTCGGCCGCACCCTCATGGAAAAATTCAAAGCCGATCTCGGCGAACTGGCCAAGGTCGAGCGTGAACCCAAACTCGAAGGCAAGCGGATGATCATGATCCTGGCCCCCAAAGGGCACTGACCCCGCGGTCAGTGGTCCATGGCCAGTGATTCGTTGGGCCTCCGCAACCCGATCCGTAACCCTGAGAGAATCTCAATTTGCTGGCTTCAAAAGGCTTTCGACAGCTGTGTGCAGGATTACCAACGGACTACTCCTGGAAGCTTTAAATACGTGACTACCCACGCACCGTGGCGGCGGACTACAATGTCATGATGCTCCCCTTTGCTGTTCATCCCCTCGCCTTCGTCCTCGGCCCGCTCGATTTCGCCGAGCCGATCTGGCTGCTCCTTCTCCTGCTTCTCATTCCCATCGTCTATCTCTGGAAAACCTCCCGCGTTCCGGCTTCGAAATTCCGGCGCGGCGTGTCACTGCTTCTGCGAAGCTCGCTCATCCTCGCCATCGTCCTGTCCCTGGCGGGCACGCGCCTCGTCTGGTTCAACCACGGCCTCTGCGTGGTCTTCGTCATCGACCAATCCCAATCCGTCCCCGGGCCCGTCCGCGAAGTCGTCCGCGACGCCCTCGCCCGCCAGATCGACAAGATGCAGCGCGACGATCTCTTCTCCATCGTCGAGTTCGGCGGCGATTCCGTCCTCTCCTCCCTCCCCTCGCCCAAAGGCCCCGTGCCGCAACCCACCAAGGTCCTCGACACCGGCCATACCGATATCGCCCGCGCCCTGCGCCTCGCCATGGCCACCTTCCCGCCCGACCGCCAGAAACGCGTCGTCCTCTTCTCCGATGGCAACCAGAACGTCGGCGACGCCCTCCGTGAATCACGCATCGCCGCCATCAATGATGTCGATGTCGATGTCCTCCTCCTCGCCGCCAAAGCCGGCCATGAACTGATGGTCGAACAGGTCGTCACCCCGCCCCGCGTGCAGAAGGATGCCAACTTCGTCGTTCGGGCCATCATCTCTTCCGATATCGAACAGGATGCCAAACTTCAACTCATGCGCGACGGCTCTGCGATGGGTCAGCAAATGCCCGTGCACCTCAAGCCCGGCAGCAACGTTCTCGACATCCCTGACTCCCTCTCCGAAGGAAATTTCCACGAGTATTCCGTCACCGTGAGTCCCAAGATCAACGAAAACGACACCTTCAGTGCCAACAACACCGGTTACGGCTTCACACAGGTCGACGCCCCCGGCAAAGTCCTGCTCGTCCGCGGCAAAAGTACTTCGAACGATTATCTCACGACCGCGCTCCAGCGCCCGCCTGCAAATCTCACCGTCGAAACCGTCGGCCCCACCGGCCTGCCCGCGGCCGTCAAGGATTACGCCCCCTATGACTGCGTGATCATCGACAACGTCTCCGTCGCGTACATGTCCGAATCACAAATGAGCGCCGTGCGCGACTGGGTGAAAAACCAGGGCGGCGGACTGGTCCTCATCGGCGGAAACGATTCCTTCGGCCCCGGCGGCTGGAAAGACAAACCCATCGAAGAAGTCAGCCCCGTCTACATGGACATCAAACGTAAAAAGCATCTCGCCTCGCTGGCGATCGTCGTCGTGCTCGACAAATCCGGCTCCATGGGCGCCCCCGCCAAGGGCGGCACCCTGTTGGAAAAAATGGATCTGGCCAATCAGGGCGCCGTCGAAGTCATCAAGGCCCTGACCGAAGTCGATGAAGCCATGATCGGCGCGGTCGACACCGAAGTGAAATGGATGGGCGACGCCCGCGTCGTCCCCATGACCGGCGCCAACAAAGCGCATCTCATCTCCAATACCCTGGCCAACCGCGCCGGCGGCGGCGGCATCTACTGCAAAACCGCCCTGGCTCATGCCTACAAACTCCTCAACTCTCCCAACGTCAACGCCATGGCCAAACACGTCATCATGTTCGCCGACGCCCAGGACTCCGAGCAGCCGGAAGATTGCGTCGCCATGGCCAAATCCATGTTCGAAAAATACCAGATCACCACTTCCGTCATCGGCATGGGCACCAAGTCCGATCCCGATGTCCCATTCCAGCAGGAAGTCGCCGGCCCCAAGGCCGGTCACGGACGCTGGGAAATCACCGATGACGTCATGGCCCTCCCGCGGATGTTCGCCAAGGAAGCGTTCATCGTCTCGCGCTCGGCCTACGTCGAAAAACCCGAGGGCATCACGCCGACGCTCTACCAGTCGCCGCTGCTCGAAGGATTCCTCGGCGCCAAATCCACCGGCGATCAAGGCAGCACCGGCGGCGTCCCGCGTCTCTACGGCTACGTCGGCGCCACGCTCAAACCCCGCGCCACCCTCGCCATGCACGGCCTCGAAGCCGACGACCCCGTCCTCTCACACTGGTCCATCGGCCTGGGCAAATGCGTCGCCTTCACCTCCGACGATAACGCCCACTGGGGTAAAGACTGGGTCGCCTGGGACGGCTACGCCAAGTTCTGGGCCCAGGTCGTCCGCTGGGTCGGCAAGACCGCACAATCGAACAACATCTCCACCACCACCGCCATCGAAGGCAGCGAAGGCCGCGTCATCGTTGAAGCCCTCGACGACAGCGGCAAGCCGCTCAACAACCTCGACCTCAAAGCCAATGTCTCGCCGCCCAACCTCAACACCAATCTTCCGGAAGTCCGCCTCGAACAAGTCGCCCCCGGCCGCTATGTCGGCCGCTTCAACGCCACCAGCACCGGCACGTACCTGACCTCTGTCTTCGATGCTGGCAGCAATTCCGAAATCGCCCGTGGCGGCGGCGTACTCTCCTACCCGCCCGAGTACCGCGACCTCGTCCCCAATGCCGCGCTCCTGCGAAACCTTGCCGAATCCTCCGGCGGGCAATTCCTCACCGATATCGACGCCGTCTTCCAGCACAAGCCCCAAGCCGTCCGCACCTTCTGGCCGCTGTGGCAACTTCTGCTGGTATTCGTCGCCTCAGCCTTGTTCCTGGATATCGCCTGGCGCCGCCTCAACATCGCCGACTGGTTCCGCCGCACCACATCGACCGCCTACCCCACCTCCGCCATCGCCGGCCAATCGCTCGGCGCCTTCCGCAGCATCAAATCCGGCCGCAGCGACGTGCAAAAACAACGCGAAACCCTCCGCCAACGCATCGAAACCCGCGCCCAAACCGCCCCCCCCATCCCCCCCACCGCCACCGCCGTCCTCACCGATTCCGCCAACAGCGCCGCACCAACTTCAACCCCCTCCGACGCCACCAACCCCACCGCCACGCCACCCCAACCTCCCGCCGCCGAAGGCTACGCCAACCGCCTCATGGTCGCCAAAAAACGCGCCGCCCAACAAATCAAAGATCAATCCACCGACGGCAGAAACTAGAAGTTCGCAACCGGTCATTGGATCACAGATCTCGCCTTCCAGCTTCTTGCTTCTGCTCATCGACTCATTGTTTCGGTGGTCCGACCGGAAACCCATTGCCTGAGTATCTCCTCCAATAACGCCGCAGCGACAATGCCGGAAGGACAGCACTCAATGTGGCAATGGCCCAGAATGGCACCTGCCCATTACCACGCCCATCACAGTAGAACCCAGCCCACCCGCGATCGATGGACAAACTCCCCCACGGCTGCTGCGGTCCCGTGCTATAGCTCAGCAGGGGTGGGTGAACAACTCGCCCATCTAAAATTTCCTGCCCCATCGTATCGCTGATTTCGAACAACACCACACCCATACCCCCGGGACGTGTGGTGATCCACCATTCTTTCTGAACGATCTTTGGAAAGGGTTCAACACTCCTATCCCACGGGTGCGTCAGACGCACGAACGAGACAGATACCGAGTCGTAGCACCAGTAACTACGCACCCAAATGGCTAGCGCTGCGACACATATGAGTAGCAGTAAAGAAAGGAGTACGCGGCGGGCCCAGCGGCGAGCGGTGTAGAACATCGACATGCGGGCATGATAACACTGCCGCGCGCGTCAGCAACCGTCGGTCCGACCAATCATCGAACTCAAGGGGCAAGGGATTGGATCCGAAGCGGTGAGAGTTCTGCGAACGGCAAACGGTAGATCGTAGACGAGAAGAATGTGCCAAAAGAAGAATGGTGCATCAGCCCAATTCCTCATTTCACTCTTCACTATTCTTAATCCACTATTTTCAATCGCGCCTCTGTGAAGTCTCCGTGTCTCTGTGACTGTGGTGAACGTCTTCGCGCCATTCGTACAGTCCCCGCCCGGCTCCGGTTATAATGCTCCCCATCGGAGACCCCGTATGCCCTTTGCCCGGCTATCCTTCCTCCTCCCCCTCGCACTCCTTACCAGCGCCTTAACCGCCCAAACCTCCGCCCCCGCCAATCCGCAAAAACTCCCCCTCGATCAGCGCTGGTTCTACCTCCCCACAAATATCCTCGTCGATGCCAATCTCGAAAAAGCCGCCGACCTTTTCACGCGCGCCGAAAAAGCCCACTACACCGGCGTCCTTCTTTCCGACTCCAAGTTCGGCCGCCTCGATACGCTCGATCAGCACTATTTCGACAACGTCGCCAAACTGAAAAAACTCGCCGCCGATCACCACCTCGAACTCATCCCGTCCGTTTTTCCGATAGGCTGGTCAAACGACATCCTCGGCCACAATCCCAATCTCGCCGAGGGCCTGCCGGTCAAAGACGCCCTCTTCCTCGTGACCAAAGGCGAGGCCCGCCCCGCCGCCGAACCCGCCGCCCTGCTCAAGGGTGGTGACTTCGCAAATCTCAAACAATGGGACTGGCACGACCCCGCGATCACCGCCGATCCCGAAAACAAAGCCGCACGCCTCGACGCCGCTGTCGCCAAGGGCGAAAACGCCCGCATCGTGCAAAAACTCGCCCTCACCCCCTTCCACCAGTACCGCTTTTCCATGCGCATCAAGACTGAACAATTCCGCGGCAGCCTCCGCGCCAACTTCCTCTACAAGTCCTCCGAAGGCCAGCTCGATGCCCTCGATTTCCAGGACTGGTCCATCAAACCCACGCAGGATTGGACCACGTACACCACCATCTTCAATTCCCTCGATCACAGCGAAGTCTCGCTCTATCTCGGCTCATGGGGCCCGCGCGCCGGCACCGCCTGGCTGGCCGACGCCCAACTCGAAGACGCCGGACTCCTCAACATCCTTCGCCGCCCCGGCACACCGCTAGTCATAAAGACTGAAGCCGGCGCACCCCTCATCGAAGGCCAGGACTTCGCCCCCGTCAAAGACCCCAAACTCGGCGTCGTGCCCTGGCCCGGCGAATACGATTTGACCCACGAACCTCCCGCCATCAAGCTCCTCACGCATCTCCCCGACGGCGCCAAGCTCCGCGTCTCCTTCTATCATCCGGTGATCACCAGTTCCGGCGCCGTCATGCTCTGCCCCTCTGAACCCGAAACCGTCGCCCTGCTCCGCGATCATGCCCAGCGGCTGCACAAACTCTTCAACGCCAAACAGTATTTCATGGCCCACGACGAAATCCGCTGCATGAATTGGTGCAACGCCTGCCAGCGCCGCATGCTCACCCCCGGCGAAATTCTCGCGGACAACGTCAAAACCTGCGCCACGATCCTGAAAACCACCGCCCCGGGATCCACCCTCTACGTCTGGTCCGACATGTTCGATCCCCACCACAACGCCCGCAACAATTATTACCTCGTCAATGGCGACCTCGCTGGCTCCTGGAAAGGCCTGCCCAAGGATGTGGTCATCGCCCTCTGGTACCTCGACAAGCGCAACGAATCCATGAAATTCTTCGCCGACCGCGGCCACCACATGATCATCGCCGGCTACTACGATTCCGACCCCGCCAACATGAACAAGTGGCTGGATGCCGCCGGAAAATCGAAAGGCGTCATCGGTACCATTTACACCACTTGGGAAGGCAACTACAAACAATTGGAAGCCTTCGAACAGATCGTCGACCAATACCGCAGATGAATTATTCGCCGCTTTCCATTACAACAGAGTCATGAACATCGCCCGCATACCCGCCCTCATCGCCGCCATCTGCCTCAGCATTTACTGGGGCTACGTGCTCATCAAGCTGGTGCGCCTCGCCCGCAAGATCGGCAAAGATCCCAACGCCCTGCCCCGCGAAACCGTCGGCCAGATCATGCGCATCCTCTGGTATCCCGACATCCTGGCCCTCTTGGCATCGCTCTGGATTTTCGCCATCGTCAAACCCGGCCGCGTGCAGGCGGGTCTCGCCCACACCTTGTTCGCACCCTTCTGGCAACTTGGCGAAGGGGTCGAACCCCACGCCCTCCTCTGGCAGATCATCGCCGCCCTCGCGTCAATCCTGTGCATTCTCGGCACCATCGCCACCTTCATCTGCTGGCGGAAAATGGGCCGCTCCTGGCGCATCGGCATCGATCCCGGGGAAAAACTCGACCTCGTCTGCACCGGCCCCTACCGCTACGTTCGCCACCCCATCTATGCCATTCGCATGGTCATGGATGTCTGTGCCGTCCTGATGGCCCCCTGCGGAATCGTCCTTCTGACCGCCGCCATCGACTTCCTTCTCCTCCAGATCGAAGCCCGTCGTGAAGAACGGTACATGGAATCCAAGCACGGCCGCATTTATGCAGATTACAAGAAATCCGTCGGACGTTTCGTACCCCGGGCCTTTGTCGGGTAGAATACCTCCCGTGGAATGGGATCCCACGGTGAGGAATGTGTGTGACTCAGGTCGCTGTTACGCCAACTTCAGATACATCTTCCGTTGCGCAGCGCGGCGGCCAGGCCGGAGCGACCGTGCGCCTTAACGCCTTCCAACTTCTCATGCGCCGCTGGTCCACCTTGCATCCGTACAATGCCGGGCAGGTGATGCACCTTTCCGGCGCTCCCGATCCCGACCGCTGGAAACATGCCGTCGAAACCGTCATCGGCCAGCTCGGCCTCGGCGCCCCGACCTTCTCCCACAAGAATTTTGAAGTGCGCTATTCGCCCGTATCCGACATCGCCATCGAGCAGACCGCCTCCGATTTCCGCGACTTCGTGAATGAAGAACTCAACCGCCCCTTTCCTCCCAATGAATTGCCGATTCGCTTTTGCATCCTCCCGCGCTCCGACGGCACCCATTATCTCGCCGCCTTCTACGATCACTGGATCGGCGACTCCCGGGCCATGCGCGATCTGATGCAGCGAATCTTCCTCCAATACGCCAACCCCGAAGCCGCCGCCCGGCTCGAACCCCTCACGCTCGATGCCCCGGCATTCGACTCGCTCTTCCGCCATCACATGGGCCGCCTCCCCCGCTCCGCTTCCATCCGCGAAAGCCTCAAGAACATCTGGCATCACCGCCACGCGTTCCGCCTGAACCTGAACGATCCCCTGAACTTCGATTCACGCTACATCTACAGAACACTCCCCGAAGGCCTCATCGAACGCGTTTACCAATTCGCCAAGTCTCACAATGCCAGCGTCAACGACGTATTCGTCGCCGCCCTCGGCCAAACCATGGGCCAGTTCACCGCCGTTGCCCGCGGCACCCGCATCACCCGCAAGTTCCACTTCAAACGGCAAAACGTCGGCATCGGCACCATCGTCGATATCCGCGACGCCGCCAAAACCCCGCTCGACCGCGTCTTCAACCTCTACCTCTCAAGCTACACCGTCATGCTCGACTACGCCGAGCTTTCCCCGATGGACAAACTCGTCGAACAGGTCGCCGCCTACACGCAGCGCGTGAAGAAACGCTTCACGCCGGTCAAAGGTTACGCGGCACTGGTCATGGCGCGGCATTGGTGGGATCTCTACAAAAATCGCCGCTACCAGGCCCAGTTCTTCCACAAAACCGTCCCCGTCGCCGCCGGCATCTCCAACGTGAACATGACCAAATCCTGGGCCGATCAGCCCTACGATGCCTCCGACGATTCGCCGCAGATTCTCGATTACCTGCGCATCAGCCCCACCGGGCCGCTCCTGCCGCTGGTCTTCACGCTCACCACGATCCGCGACCGCCTCAGCCTCTGCGTCACCTACCGCTCGACCGCCTTCAGCGATGAAGTCGCCGGCAAACTCGTCACCGATTTCATCCGCCGCCTCTCCGAGATTGCACCGTGAATCCCGCGCGGCAGGCGATCCGCTCCACACGCGCCGCGTGTGCTGCGCTCTTCCAGACCGTTTTCCCCGACCAATGCTGGATCACCGGAACACCCCTCTCCGCCGATTCGCCGCACCTTTCTCCCGAAATCCGCGAGCAGATCGCCCGGGAATCGCTGACGAATTATTGCCGGCGCTGCGGCTCCACGGTCGGTCCCTATGAAAGACATGATCGCCACTCGCCCTGTCTCCGCTGCCCCACCCGCGACATAGGCGTCCACACACTGGCCCGCGTCGGCCATTTCGCTCCGCCCCTGTCGCGCCTCGTCTACCAGATCAAATTCGCCGGGCGCTGGGAACTTGCCGCCGTCGCAGCACCGTTTCTCTTCCAGGCGCTCACAGCCGTTTCCGAGCAGCAGCAAATGCCGATTGACACCCTCATCCCTCTGCCCCTGCACTGGCGCCGCCGCCTCAAACGCACGTTCAATCAATCTGAAGAACTCGCCTGCCACCTCTCCGCCCTGGGTTCCTGGCCGGTGCGCCAACCCCTCCGCCGCGTGAAGTCCACCGCCGAGCAATCCGGCATCCATTCCAAAACGCAGCGCCGCGAAAACATGAAAGGCGCCTTCATCTGCCGCCCTGATCCATGGCTGTCCGGAAAGCACCTCTGGCTGCTCGACGACGTCTGCACCACCGGCGCCACCCTCCACGCCGCCGCCACCGCCATCCGCAAACTCGCCCCCGCCATCCGCCCCGCCTCCATCAACGCCCTCGTGCTCTGCGTCACCGACCACCACGGCACACCGCACGTCGAAGAACTCGACGCCGATTCCGTGCCGGATGATCACCCCGTAACCAGCATCCGTGATTGTTGAGTTTCTATTCTCGAAGCGAGGTATGGCATGTTCGAGACTGTACAAGTGGCGTGCATGAACTTATCCGGATCCCACTTAAATCTCGCGCGCGGTACGGCGCATGTTAGGTTGCGCACTTTCACGGAAGCGGCGATGCTTAAGCCTCTGCAAGGAGGCGTCTATGAAAGTGGATTGGAAAGAC
>Ga0114951_10003043_pt1 | contig 17935 bp, 21 predicted proteins | sample AM7aDNAmetaG_FD_88677 | JGI IMG/M metagenome (GOLD analysis project Ga0114951, IMG submission 88677) | Freshwater microbial communities from Finland to study Microbial Dark Matter (Phase II) - AM7a DNA metaG | ecosystem: Environmental > Aquatic > Freshwater > Lake | place: Finland: Lake Alinen...
CTGTAATATAGTACTCCTGAGGTATTCCCGGTCGAGGTGTGTATAGATCTCAGTGGTGGTGATCGATTCATGGCCCAGCATCTCCTGTACAGCACGCAGGTCGGCTCCGCCTTCCACAAGATGGGTGGCAAAGGAGTGCCGGAAGGTGTGGGGACTGATGCGCTTTTTGATCCCGGCCCGCAGGGCAGCCTCTTTTATGATGGTGAAGATCATGACGCGTGTGAGTTTTCTGCCGCGGCGGTTCAGGAAAAGGACATCCTCGCTTCCTTTAACGAGGGGCACATGGGGCCGGATTGTATCGAGATAAATGCTGATCTGTTTCTCTGCCACGCTGCCGATGGGGACCAGGCGTTCTTTGTCACCCTTCCCGACAACCCGGATGAACCCCTCGTTAAAAAAGAGGTTCGATATCTGCAGGTTGACCAGCTCGGTTACACGCAGGCCGCATCCATACAGGGTTTCCAGCATCGCCTTGTTGCGGCCGCCTTCCGGCTTGCTCAGGTCGAGAGTAGCAATCATTTGGTTAATCTCCTCAATGCTCAGGGTATCCGGCAGTTTTCGCCCGATCTTGGGCGATTCCAGCATCTCCGTAGGGTCCAGGGCAACGATATTTTCCAGGAAGAGGTACTTGTAAAATGCTTTCATCCCAGAAATCACCCTGGCCTGTGTGCGGGCCGTCATCCCAAGTTCCGTGATCCATTTCAGGAAATCCTGAAGGTGCTTCAGGCTGATCTGCTCAGGTGTGAGTGACAAGTCGGCAATCTCAAGATACTGGCTCAGTTTCACCACATCGTGCACATAGGCTTCCACCGAATTCTGCGAGAGCGAACGTTCCAGTTTCAGGTAGGCTTCAAAGCCACGGATATAGGATTGCCAGACCAGCAAGTTGAAAATAATTGATGAATGTGGTTAAAAGTAGAAAATATTTTGGTTCTTATTTAGAAAATTTATACTTTTGCAGTCCGAATTAAAAAGCTGACATAATAATGGCCAAGAAGAGTAAAGATCAGAGAATTCAGGTAATCCTTGAATGTACTGAGCAGAAAACAAGCGGTGTTCCGGGGATGTCAAGGTACATCACCACGAAAAACAAAAAGAATACCTCAGAACGTTTGGAATTGAAGAAATTCAACTCGTACTTAAGAAGAGTTACGGTTCATAAAGAAATTAAATAACCCATTTCGTCATGGCAAAGAAAGTAGTTGCAACCTTCCAGACCGGTACCAGTAAGGATTTCACAAAGGTGATCCGTATGGTGAAATCCGGCAAAACAGGCGCTTATATGTTCAAGGAAAACATCGTCCCGAATGACGCTGTAAAAGATTTCCTCGCATCGCAAACCAATTAATCCTTTTCAAATAGGGTTCTGAAAGCTTTTTTCCTTGCGGAGAAAGCTTTTTTTATTCAATAAAAACCAATCGTCAATGGGCATATTTAGTTTTTTTTCGAAAGAAAAGAAAGAAAGTCTGGATAAAGGCCTTGAAAAGACCAAAGCCAGCATTTTCACAAGGCTTTCGAAAGCTGTTGTGGGGAAGTCGAAGGTTGACGACGAGGTTTTGGATAACCTGGAGGAGATCCTCGTTACATCTGATGTCGGCGTTGAAACAACACTCCGGATCATCGATCGCATCCAGCAACGGGTTGCCAGGGATAAGTTCCTGGGCACCTCCGAACTGAATCAGATATTAAAGGAGGAGATCGCAGCACTCCTCATGGAGAACAATACGGAAGACACCGCAGATTTCTCCATCCCCTCGGGCATCCGGCCCTATGTTATTATGGTGGTAGGGGTGAACGGCGTCGGAAAGACCACCACCATCGGGAAACTTGCCTACCATTATAAAAAAGCCGGAAAATCAGTCCTCCTGGGCGCAGCAGACACATTCCGTGCCGCCGCCGTAGAGCAGCTGAGGATCTGGTCGGAAAGGGTGGATGTTCCTATTGTCATGCAGAGCATGGGATCGGATCCAGCTTCTGTAGCTTATGACACTGTAAAATCAGCCATTGCAAAGAATTCCGATGTTGTCATTATCGACACCGCCGGCCGTCTGCACAACAAGATCAACCTGATGAACGAGCTTTCGAAGATCCGGAATGTTGTTCAGAAACTGATCCCCGATGCCCCGCATGAGATCCTTTTGGTGCTCGACGCATCCACCGGGCAGAATGCCATCGAACAGGCAAAACAGTTTACTGCTGCTACTGACGTCAACACACTGGCGCTGACGAAACTCGACGGGACCGCAAAAGGCGGCGTGGTGATCGGCATCTCCGACCAGTTCAAAATCCCTGTAAAGTACATTGGCGTCGGCGAGAAAATGGAAGACCTCCAGCTTTTCAACCGCAGCGAATTTGTCGACAGTCTCTTCAGTTAATCATTTCTTTCTTGAAAACAAAACCCCATCCGCAGCGGATCGGAATCGTATCGCTGGGTTGTGCCAAAAACCTGGTGGATACCGAGCGTTTAATGAAACAGCTCGACAGCAACCATATTGAACTGATCAGCAATCCCGGGCCGGATGACCGCATCGATGCCGTGATCATCAACACCTGCGGGTTCATCAACGATGCCAAACAGGAATCCATCGATACCATCCTTCAGTTCGTGGATGCAAAAAAAGAGGGGAAGCTTCAGCAGCTTTACGTGATGGGATGCCTCTCAGAACGCTACCGGGAACAGCTGAAAGCAGAGATCCCGGAGGTCAATGCCTTTTTCGGGGTCAATGAACTGCAGAAACTGGTGAAAGAGGTGGGAGGGACCTTTAAAAAGAGGCTCCTTGGCGAACGTTTCCTGACGACCCCGAAGCATTACGCCTACCTGAAGATCGCGGAAGGCTGCGACCGCAAGTGTTCTTTCTGTTCTATACCTCTTATCCGCGGAAAACATCTGTCCCGACCGATGGAAGAAATCCTTTCTGAAGCGAAGAACCTCGTGGCGGGAGGAGTAAAGGAGCTGAATGTCATTTCCCAGGACACGACCTATTATGGCCTGGACCTCTATAAGAAAAGGATGCTTCCGGAACTGCTGAAACAGCTGGCAGAGATCCCGGGTGTCAGATGGATCCGCTTGCATTATACCTACCCGGACGGGTTTCCGATGGAAACCCTGGATATTATCCGGGAAAACCCAAAGATCTGCAATTACCTGGACATCCCGTTACAACATATCAGTTCCTCCATTTTGAAGTCGATGAAGCGAGGGATCGATGCCGAAGGCACTATGAGCCTGCTGGAAAAGATCCGGGAAAAGGTTCCGGGGATCGCCGTGCGGTCGACACTGATCGTGGGATACCCGGGGGAGACGGAAAAGGATTTCAGGGCTCTGAAAGATTTTGTGACCCGTGCCCGGTTTGAAAGGCTTGGCGTTTTCACCTATTCCCATGAGGAGGATACGGCTGCTTTCGGGCTGAAAGATAACGTCCCGGCTTCCGTAAAACGCAGAAGAGTGGATGAAATTATGGAGATCCAGCAGGGCATCTCGTTCGAGATCAACCAGGAGAAGATCGGGCAGGTATTCGATGTACTCATTGACAGGGTGGAGGGTGATTATTTTATCGGCCGTACAGCCTTCGATTCACCTGAAATTGATAACGAGGTTCTGATCCGCAAACCCAATGCAGACCTGCAGACCGGCGAAATATATCCTGTGAAAATTTTCGATGCCGATGCCTTTGATCTCTTTGGAGAAATTGATTTATATTTGCAAACTAAAAACCTGGAAAAATGAAAAAAATATTGGTTATCACAGCACTTTTTATCATGACGTTAAGTTCTGTTTTTGCTCAGTCGATCGATGGCGCGCTGAACCTGACTGACCCGACCGGTATGAAGACGGGTTTCTGGGAAGAAAAAGCCGGCGATTTCGTTATCAAGGGCGTATATACCAAAAACCGGAAAACAGGGAACTGGATTACTTACAATATAACGAATAACCAGATTGTCAAACTGGAGTCTTTCAATGCTGAAGGTAAAAAAGATGGTATCTCCCTGACCTTTGACAAGAAGAACCGTCTTCAGATCATCGAATATTTCAGGGACGGCTTCTATGATGGCGTAAATGTGACTTTCAGCCCTTCCACCGATTTTCCGGCATCCGAAGTATCTTACTCCAATGGTAAAAAGAACGGAACCTCGAAAATTTATTATGATAACGGGAAACTCCAGGAAGAGGATACTTACCTGAATGACATCAAGAATGGCATATCCCGCTGGTATAACCGCAGCGGCAAGCTCCTGGCGGAATATAATTACCAGATGGGTGTCTTTGAAGGAGCCCAGAAGACCTATTATGAAAATGATTCTGTACAATCCTATTCAGCCTATTCAAACAATATCTATAACGGCGATTACAAAGAGTTTTTCCGCAATGGCGTAGTGAAAGTCTCAGGAAAATATGTGAACGGCGTAAAAGAGGGCACCTGGACTGAATTTGACGAGACCGGCAGGGCGCTCAATACCAAGAAGTACAAAAACGGCGTAGCCAAGTAATTCCTTTCTATTCTCATTTTCATGCGTAAGATCAACAATCCTTTCAGAAAACTGGAGGGCTACAATTGTTTTGGCTGTTCTCCTGATAATTCACTCGGCCTGAAGATGTCATTCGTGGAAGACGGAGATGAGATCGTCTCCACCTGGGACCCGGAAAGTCATTTTATGGGATACCACACCGTACTGCACGGTGGTATCCAGGCAACCCTGATGGATGAGATAGCCAGCTGGGTGGTTTATGTGAAACTGCTGGTATCCGGAGTGACTTCAAAAATGGAGGTCCGGTACCTCAGACCCGTGTATGTGAATGAAGGGCAACTTATGATCCGTGCAAAGGTAAGTGGCATGCGCCGAAACCTCGCCGATATCGAAGTTCAGCTGTTCAACCATGCCGGAGTTTTATGTGCCACGGCTGTTGTGACCTATTTCACCTTTTCCCCCGAAAAATCGAGAGAAATGCTCTATTATCCCGAGCCGGGCCAATTCTTTGAAGAGGAGAACAGTGAAGGATCAGAGCTGAAGGGATAACTGCCGGAACAGTTCAGGCCACACCAGGTCCCCGGCCTCTTCACCGAAACGTACAATAACAATATGCTTCGATGGGCAGACAAAAATATACTGTCCGAGAAGTCCTTTGGCAAAAAAGTTCTTCTCCTTTGTGACACGCCAAAGGTAGGTATAGGGATAGCCTTGTGAGTCGCGTGAACCGGTTTCGAGATTCAATGTCGCTTTGATCCAGGATGCCGGGATAACGGATTTTTCATCCGATCTCCCCTGGTCAAGGAACAGTTGTCCGAATTTTGCAAAGTCAACTGCCCGGGCATTAATACAACAGAAGGATTTCACTTCGTGATGTTTGCGGCTGTCTGTATTCCAGGTGGCAGGAAACTCCATGCCGGCAGGTTTCCAGATCTTCTCCTCCAGGTATTCCGGCAAGGTCTTTCCGGTTGCCCGCTCAAGGACCATTGCGAGTATCTGGGTATTTCCGCTCTGGTATTCGTACTTTTCACCAGGAGTGCCGCTGACCTTCAGTTTCAGAGTGTACTTTTTAAGATTCTTTCCGTAATAGAATTTCGCCATCTCGCCGAAGGGTGTTTTATACCCCTCATTGAATTTAATGCCTGAACGCATGGTGAGGAGGTTTCCGATCGTGACTTTCTTAAAGCCGGGGTCCTTCATCTCCGGGATAAAATCGGTAACCGGCTGGTCGATGCTTTTGATGCTCCCTTCCTGAATGGCAATCCCGATCAACGCTGCCACAAATGATTTGGCAACGGAGAAGGAGGCGAGCACGGAACTCCTGGATGTACCATGATAATAGTGTTCATATACTACCGAGTCATTCCGGATGACAAGAAAGGCGAGTGATTTTTTTGAAGCAAGAAGATCGTCAACGGAATTCAGGTTTGCTGTCCGGTATTTTTCAGGCAGATCAAACTTTACCGGGATCGCGGCAGTTTTAAAGGGATGGCTTGTTTCCCCGTTACGTATGGTATCTGCAGGGAATTTCCGGTAATCGTCGGCATCTGCATAATTCCACCAGACATATCTAGCCACATGGCAGGAGGACAATAAGAGAAGAAACAGGAAGGAAGAGAGCAGGAGTGAACTCCTTTTAATTTGCAATGCCATTTTTTATTACATAATCCTTGCGGGTAGAACGCTGTTTGCTGGAGAAACGCTGGCGGTAGTAACTCTTATTCTTTTTCGAATAGGAGGTTTTGCTTCCTTTGCTTCCGTTATATGCATAGGATTTTGAAGAACAGGAAGAAAAAGATGCTGCAAGGAAGGCTGCAAGAAAAACAATTGATAAAAATGATTTAAACTGTTTCATTGAAAACAGACGTTATTAATTTCTGATTTATCTAATTTCTAAACTGCCTGATCCGGTATACCTGGCTATGATCATTTACATTTATAGCCTCGTAAAATTATCAAATTAATCAATACCGATGCTTTTTTTTTCTACTTTTGTAATAGAAAACCATATAGAATCGTTCGTTCCATTTCCACATAACCATCAAAATTTCTCTGATCATGAAAAAGAATTTTATCTCTGTTTTGTTCTTCACTTTCTTGTTTTTACAGGTATCCATTATAAGCATGGCCCAGAAAAATGAATGGGTCAACCAGGTCATCGTTGTTAACGGAGGAAAATTTGAAGTTACACCTCCTTATGCAGATTATGTCACAGTAGAAGCCTATCATCCTGCAACCCATATGGTCGATGTTTTTGACGTCATTCACACCCAATCTGTTCAGGATGTGATCGTGAAAGGCAACTTTGCTTATGTTGCAGCTCAGGATTCGATCGTCATGTACAATATCGACACTTACCAGCGTGTTGCCGCTGTTCCTGACTCCGGCCTGAATAAACTATGCCTTTTCAACGATCGCCTTATCGTTACCAAGCAGTACCCGATCAAACGTTTTTTCGCGGAGGTTCTTGATGCAAGCAACCTTGCCCTGATCGCCAGGATCCAGAACATTTCCGGAGATTGCGGCGGAGTTGTGATTGCGGCTGATACTGCTTATATCGCAGTCGACAGCGGTTATCTTGGAACCCATGGAAAACTTGCAGTGATCAATACCACCAACTGGACGCTTAACCGTGAGGTCGATTTCGGCACTTCAGCCATCGGCATACATGACCTTTATAATTATGGCGGAAGTATCTATTGCCTTAATAAGACTCCCTACGGCGGTCAGGATTCAAGCAGTATCACCAAATACAATTCCTTTACATCAACCTTTACGACAAAGCTTTTGGGTGTAGCATTGGGAAATGGTGTTGGCCTCCTGAATAACATTCTTTATGCACAAATCAATAATGGTATCGGAACCTACAATTTGGAAACCCAGCAGATTGTGAATCCTGCTGTTATTCCGGATCCGGGTGTAGCCAACCATCTTTTCATTGTGAAAGGCGCAGTCAATTATGTCGATAACCAGTTGTATGTCAATATGGGCAATGAGGCCACTTTTGGCGTTGGGATCGTTACGACGGCCGCCGGTGATTCTGTGACCTCCTTTCCCGAAGGAGTCAATGCAGAGGCCATGGCTGTTGATTACCGCACACCTGTCGGGATCAGTAATGTAACAGCATCATCCAGCGTTATCCTGTACCCGAATCCCGTTAATGACTTCTTAAACATCCGGATGAACGACAATTCCGAAATCACATCAGTGACCATCAGTGAAATGAGCGGCAGAACGATTTATTCCATGGTCTGCAACTCAAACGAAAGGTCACTCAGGATCAGCTGTTCTGATTTTGCTCCAGGTATCTACCTCCTCAGTATCACAAACGGTAGCGGAGTAATTACAAGGAAGTTCGTAAAAAATTAAGCATTAAGCTCACCTGTTGACTCCGGTCGGCGCGATCTTGTCTTATGGGAAAATTCACGAAGGGTTTCTTGCTCCTAGTCGGGATACTGTTTCTCTTTTCACTCAGCAGTGCCGGCCAGTTTGCACCCCCTGCCGGCCAGGCAGGTACGACAGCCATAAATAAAGACAGCTCGGTTTTCGTGAACTGGGCAACAGCTTGCGTGGTGACCCGGGGATTCATTAACATTGCCGATACTTCTGCTACTTATCTTGGCTTTAACCATGCAAATTACGGTGTGGATGCTGATGCCACAGATACGGTGGATGATCTGGTGGTAAGCCTTGGGGATGGAGGGTCTGCAGTTCTCACCTTCAAAAACCCCATAGCCAATGGCCCGGGTCCTGATTTTGCCGTGTTTGAGAACGGATTAAGTGATACGTTCCTCGAACTGGCCTTTGTGGAGGTAAGTTCAGACGGCATTCATTATTTCCGTTTCCCCGCTGTTTCAAACACCCAGACCAGCACGCAGATTGCGACATTCGGGACCATCGATGCCAGCAAGATCAATAACTTTGCAGGAAAATACAGATCGCAGTACGGCACACCCTTTGACCTGGATACCTTTAAAATCTATTCAGCCATCGACATCGGGCATGTGACCCATGTAAAGATCATTGATGCCGTTGGCTGTATTCAGTCAGCTTACGCTTCCCACGATGCCGGCGGTAATGTTGTGAATGATCCCTGGCCGACCCCTTTCAATACCTGTGGTTTTGACCTGGATGCTGTTGGAGTCATACATGAAAGCACACAGGGGATCAATGAAAACGTGAGCGATTCTCCTTTTTCCGTCTACCCGAACCCCGTAGTTTCTGACCTGGTCATCATGAACCGGGAACATTCTCCTGTCAGGTTCTTTCTTTACAGCCCGGAGGGGACCCTGCTCATGGAAAAGGAACTTCATTCCGGAAAAAACCTTCTGTCACTTTCTCAGCTGCAAAAAGGATTGTACATTGGTACCTTTATCCCTGACAATGGTGTTGCCGAGTCGAAGAAGATCATAAAAATTTAACCCCCTGCGAATTGTTGTTTCCACTGACGGTTAAGATAGTAAGGAACAGCTTTGTTTGTCTTTTCTCCGGGATCTTCTGCCTGTCGGGTCTGAATGCCCAGAATCTGAAAGACACTCTGAAACTTTCCGAGATCGAAGTCCGCTCGAGTTATAATATCGACAACCAGGGGTACAAGCGGGTTAAAATTGATTCCGTCCTGCTCATGCCACTCCTGAACGGCGATCTCTCGACCGTTCTTAACCAGCATTCCACTGTCTTCATTAAATCCTATGGCAACGGAAGCCTTTCAACACCTTCTTTCCGCGGCACCGGTTCCAGCCATACCCAGGTTGAATGGAACGGGATCGCTATCAATTCGCCCATGCTTGGCCAGACCGATTTTTCACAGCTTCCGGTGGCACAGTTCGACGCGATTGACATCCTGTATGGCGCAGCCACACTGGCCAGATCCAGCGGCGTATTCGGGGGCATCATCAACCTCGTGAGCAATCCCGACTGGAATAACAAGTTCACCCTGTCGGTTGCCCAAACGGTCGCCAGTTTTCACAATTATGTTACCAATGCCTCCATATCGCTTGGGGACTCCAAAATTCAGTCTGTTGTCAGGTTCAACTATATCAATGAACTCAATGACTTCCCTTTTTACAATGAAGACCGCGTGAAGGTCAAACTTCCGAATGCTGCTTATATCCAGCTTGGATTGACGGAAGAGACCTTCTTCAGACTCAACCGGAAGAACTTCCTGGCGCTGCGGATCTGGTACAGTGATAATGACCATGAACTGGCACCCATAACCTCGAATCTTGACAAGACTCACAATGAAAAGCTTTACGACAGGAATATCCGGAGCATGGCAGAATGGAAATACCTTGAAAAAGAATACTCGCTAACGGTAAGGTCAGCCCTTGTTGACGGATTTATGCGCTACACCGATACCCTTGCCACCTATAACAGCCAGACCTATTCATGGAATACCCGGGCCCGGTTTGTCTATTCGGGAATAAAAAAACTCAGTATAAAACCTGGAATTGACCTTATTTGCGACTGGGCAAATACAGACAATTATATCACAAAAACAGATTCCAGCGGGAAACGGCAGCGAAATACGGTCGGGGTATTTTCAGAAATCACTTATAACATTAATAACAAGGTGGGTCTCACGCTGGTTATGCGGGAGGATGTAATTGACGGCAAATTCCTACCGTTCATTCCCTCGCTCGGAGCCCAGTACAAACCTTTTAACCGGATCAACCTCTCCTTTTCCGGAAATATTGCCCGGAATTACCGGTACCCCTCGATGAATGATCTGTACTATACCCCAGGCGGTAATCCTGATCTGAAACCTGAGTCCGATTATTCTGCTGAAGGGGGAGGGGTATACCAGTTTCAGTTTCCAAAAAAGAAACTCTTCCTGGAGGCTGAACTTACGGGCTACTATTCGCTGATCAATGAAATGATCATCTGGAGCCCGGTTGGAGGGATCTGGTCTCCTGAGAATATCAGTGAAGTACATTCCAGGGGATTGGAGGCAGGGTTAAACATGGGCTATAAATCTAACGGACTTGAGGTCACGCTTGACAACAACTACCATTATTGCAGATCGACCAATGAAAAAGCCGCTTCTCCAAACGACAACCAGGTCGGCAAACAGTTGAAATATGTACCCGTCCATACGTTTAATTCAACTCTTGGTGTACAGAAACGGGGATTTCATGCCACGTATAATTTCTGCTATATCAGTGAGCGGTACACAGGCAATGATGAAAAAAGCATGATGCCGGGTTATTCGCTCTCCAACATAATTTTAGGTAAAAACTTCTCTTTGAACAAAATTATTCTATCTTTACAGGTTCAAATCAATAACTTGTTCGATCTCGACTACCAGTCAATTGCGCAAAGACCCATGCCCGGAAGAAATTTTGCGTTGTCACTGAAGATAAATTTCAGCAAATAAATGGCAGCAGAAAAATCACATACATTATATTCCCGCCTTTTCTATTCTTTCATCCTTACAATGATCGCGGCAATGGCTGTTTCATGCCATAAAAGCCCGATCCGGGAAACAACCGTTGATCCACCAGACCCCATTAATCCAGCCTCATACAGAACCGGAACTTTTGTCATTAATGAAGGTAATTTTAACTGGGGCAATTCCTCGGTAACCTTTAAAAACGATTCTGACCAGTTGGTTTCCCAGGACATTTTCAAGGCAGTGAACGGACGCGGACTGGGTGATGTTGCACAGTCTATGAGGATCTTCAACAAGAGGGGATATATCGTGGTGAACAACTCCAACAAAATCGAAGTTGTATCAATGACCGATTTTTCTTCGGTTAAATCGATAAGCGGTTTCAATGCCCCCCGGTATATTGAATTTATTGATTCTTCCAAGGCTTATGTTTCCAACCTGTTAAGAGATATTTCGGTTGTTGACCTGAACACCCTTACTGTTACGAAATCCATCCGTACGTCAAACTGGACAGAGGGCCTCGTAAAATACAAGAACCTTGTTTTTGTGACCTGCATCGGGAATTACAACGACCCGAGCTCCAGCCGCGATGCCAAGATACTGGTCATTGATACCAAATCGGATGAGATCATTGACAGCATTCAGACCGGTGTAGAGCCAATTGGCATTGTCATTGATAAAAAGGAAAAAATGTGGGTACTCTGCTCAGGCGGTTACGATAATTTCGAAACTCCGACCTTAATGCGGATCAACCCCGATATCATGGCAGTTGAGAAAGTATTTACCTTCTCAGGCACTTCCGTGGCACCTTCGAGGCTATGTATTAACAAAGGCGGTGATACCATTTACTTCCTGAGGAACGGAGTTTACCAGATGTCTGTTAACGCCATAGCTGTGCCCGATCAGCCGGTCATTCCTTCAGGCGGACGTGTTTTGTACGGATTGGGGATCGATCCCAAAAACGGTAATATCTTCGTTTCCGATGCGGTGGATTATGTTCAGGCCGGTTATGTGTACCAGTACAACCAGGTATCCGCGACCCAGATCTCAAAATTTGAAGCGGGCAGGATCCCCGGATCATTCTGTTTTACAGATGCACCCGTAAAAAAATAATAAACCTTTTTCTTATGAATGAAGTGGTTACAACCCGGTGGACCGGGAATATGGCCTTTGAATCAGCTATTGATGAGTTCACGATCAAAATGGATGCACTGGAATCGGTCGGAGGAACTCACCAGGGTCCAAGACCCAAGCCCATTGTGCTTTCAGCCCTGGCGGGTTGTACTGGTATGGATGTCATATCGATCCTTGCTAAAAAGAGAGTTTTCCCTGTATCCTTTGAGATCCATGTGGACGGAACGCTAACGGATAATCATCCGAAGTTCTACAAGTGGATCAAAATCACCTATGAATTTACAGGCCCGGAGTTCAACTCAGACCCTGCAATCGCGGAAAAGATAAACCAGGCCATCGTGCTGTCGAGAGATAACTATTGCGGAGTTTCACAGATGCTGAAGGGTTCATGCGAGATAAGCCACGAGATCGTACTTCATGACTCATAGGCCGGCCAGGCGGATGACCTCTCTGAATTCACTGAGGATCATTGCTGTTGCACCCCAGATGATATTTCCATCGATCTCATAGCAGGGAGCTGTTATTTTGATCCCGTTACGGATCTTAATCTCCTTCGTTTTTATATTCTTGTCGTTAAGAAGATCTGCAAGGTCCGTTTCAATAATGTTTTCCACCTCTTTCTTATCCGGAACAAACTCAGGTCGAACATTGGTATACCCAATAAACGGGTAAACCATGAAGTTGCTGGGGGGAATATAAAGTTCAGAAAGACTTCCGATGATCTCAACTCCTTCAGGCTGGATGCCGATCTCCTCATTTGATTCCCGAAGTGCAGTCCGGGTCAAATCTCCGTCCTCTTCTTCAAAACGCCCTCCCGGAAGGCTTATCTGGCCGCTGTGCACACCGTCATACTCGGGACGTTGGATCAATGCAAATAACAGAGAACCGCTTTTCTGACCCGGGTAAAGCAGTATTAATACACTGCTTTTTACGGCATGATCCTTGTTAATTCCATTCATCAGCTCACGGATGCGTTTCAGCGATGACATCTGCAGCTGAAAGGGAGATCCGGGAAGGGGCTTTGTTAACTCGTTCTTTAGTTGACTGATAAAAACCTGGATATCCATCCCGAATGAAAATAATTTTAGCCAAAAGTACAGATTGTCTTGCTGAAATTTGTATTATTGTCGAAATAATTGAATCAAAATGGTACGTCATAAGCTTCATCCCATTGGTGAACAGGATGCAGAATCAGCTCTCGGAAAAGAGCTTATCCTCTTCAATGATGATATCAATTCCTTTGATTTTGTCATTGAAACACTTATTGATATTTGTGAACACGATCAGTACCAGGCTGAACAATGCGCCATCATTGCCCATTACAAGGGGAAATGCCCTGTAAAGGGCGGCAGCTTTACCGAATTAAAGCCAAAACACGACGAGATGTCCAGACGCGGACTGACCGTCGCCATTGAGTAATAAGTCCAATTTCCCTGGACTTCCCAGGGCTGATTATCCATATTTTTCTTCTCACCTTTAGGCTTCCGCGATCTGACTTATAAACAGATTGTTCATAAAGCCTGTTCATAAATTGTTCATATTCATCCGCTTAAAAAGTTGATTTTCGCATGCCGTCTGTTGTACATTTGAAACTCAGGCAAGTGATAAAAGGCCTGGCAGGAAGCAAAGATGGTGAAAGCAGGAGCCCGCAAGGGTGACAGCACTCCCGCCTTTTACCTGAGTACGCAATCCTACGGGGTTTGTGGAAACGGGAACAGCCTGGCAGGAATTCCGGAAAGTAATGTTTGTAAGAGCGTGACCTCAAGGAATTCAGCAGGAAAAGCAAGGGGAGACCCTTACGGAGTAAGGCAGCCAGAATAACAGTAGCCTGACGGAGCCGATGGCCACGGTCAAAGGAAACCCGGATGGGAACCCCTTCGCAAGAAGAGGTTCCCATTTTGTTTTATAAGATGAAAGGGATCAGTGCTTTTCTGTCGGCAGGATAATCGGCAAAAGTTGTTTTGTACCATTTGTGATGCTGCAGGGCCCTTGGTACAAGGTTGACGATAGTCCAGAGCGCAAAAGCCAGGCCTGGGAGACTCCATGTCATCAGGGCAAATCCGCACCACTCGATAATCTCGCTGAAATGGTTGGGGCAGGAGATGTAGGTAAACAACCCGCCTCTTGGGATGACATAACCCGTTTCGCCTGGTTTCCTAAGATGGATCAGTATGTTATCCGACTGCCAGTTAATGATCAGTCCGCTGATAAACAGGACTATCCCGATAATGAACCGGGGATCGTAAAGCCATGTGATATTATAACCTCCTGATAAAGTGCCCAGATAATATCCATTGATAAATCCGTTGACCAGGTTAAAGCAGATCGCCATGAGAACGATGGCCAGCGGCATTTTTTTTCCTTTGGTACGAAGCCGCATTGGAAAGATCAGAGTCCGGTTCACATAATGAAAAACCCAAAGACCGAAAAATACCCAGGGGACAAATGTCTTTTGATTAGTACCGAATAAAAAGAACCAGGCAAAAAAGAGCAGGGCAGGGGATTCCATGATGACCCACCCGAGTTTATTATTGATCAGTGGTCCCCATGAGCGGGTTGTATGACGTCCGTAAGGAGCCACAATACGTAAAACAAGGGGGAAAATGATCAGCGCTACGGCGATCCATATCCAGACGATCTGGTAAAAGGTGGAAGTACTCAGCATAATAAAATCACTTGTTTAAATATCCATTTTCGCCAAACCATGTAAAAAGGTCCTCAACTGTTTCCTTAACCGGCCTTGGATTGAAGCCAAGTTCCCTGCATGCCTTTGCATTGCTTATGTTCCTGCTGGCGCTTATAATGATGGTCAGGGATTCACTTGTATAGAGGGGTACCCGCCCGGTCAGTCTGCTGAAGAGCAGGATAAACGGAAGGCCAATCCGTGCAACCCAGAATGGCATCTCAGTTTTAATGGTCTTTTTTCCTGTAAACTGCTCGATAATGACTGCGATCTCACGGATACTGTGCCACTTACCGGAGAATAGGTACTTTTCACCTTTCTTTCCCTTTTCGATGGAGGAGATCGCGCCGGCAACAATATCCCGCACATCCACCATGTCATATCCGCCGGGTACCAGGGCCGGGATCTTGTGATGATAGATCTGCAGAAACGCCTGTCCAAGCAAGCCGGGTTCGTGGTCCATGGGACCAATGATCGCAGTTGGACTGATGACAAAGGCATCAAATCCTTCATGTGCAGCATTCATGACAAGTCTCTCTCCTTCAGCCTTGGACTTGTCGTAGGCAAAAGCTTTATCTCCGACAAGGGGGCGGAGTTCATCCAGCACTTCATTATGTGGCAGTTGGTTAAAGGCATGGATGGAACTGAAATGAATGAACCGCCGAACACCTGCTTTCCTTGACATCTCCAGCATATTACGGGTTCCTTCAATATTCATCCGGGTCACTTGTCCGTCGGGGTCGCCAAGAATGGATATCCTGGCAGCCAGGTGAAATACAACTTCTGCGCCAAGAACAAAGGGTTCGATCGTATTTTTATCAAGCAGATCACCTTTAAATATCCTGACATTTATCTTTTTCAGGGCTTCGCCATGAGTATGGGTGAATGCCCGGACTTCATGTCCGAGTTCCGATAAGGCTTTGCACAAATTGACACCAACGTGTCCATTTGCGCCCGTTACAGCAATGATCATAAGCAGGGTTAATGGAAAAAACAAAGATAAGAATATTTGAATTGCAGCCGGAACCGAAGCGATTAATCAGGCAGGGGAGTCCTCGTCGTTGTCCTTCTTTTTATCTTTGGACTTCAGGTTCATAATGGCATTTTGAACAGGACGGAACCCGCCAATGATGATCTTCCAGCGGTCAGGGAAAAGCTTATGCAGTGAAATGATCTTGTTCTGGTGGTTTTTGAGTGCATCGGATATGGCAGGAGGCGAGATCTTCATCGGTAATTCCATGCAAATGTTGGCGCTTGTCAGCACCATGTTTTTTGCCTGCACCTTCTGGGCGGCAATTTCCAATCGGTCAAGCAATTCGTAGGTTCGCTGGTACACGACAGGAACCTGCCCGTTCACCACCTTGCCAGTCTCAACAGGCACTTTCAAGTGCTTCACCTCAAGATTGTCAAATCGAATATGGCCTTCGGATATCCGGTAACCATTATGGATAAATTTCGGATTATAACTCTGGGCAAGTGTGGCTGCCCTCTCCATCATCAATCTCAGACCAGAGATATCTCCTTTGTATTCGCGAATTTTATCGATGGCCCCACTATCAAGGATAAATGCTTTTCCTGTATTCTGGGAGATATCCCCGAGGTGGTTATTACAGAAATCGATGAGACCATCCCGATATTTTTCGCGCATCGTTTTCAGTTCCTGCTGCTCAACTTGAATATTCTCGTTTAGTCCCTGATAAATTTCCCGGTCTTCATCGAGAATGCGTAACTGCATCTTAATCGTATTCCGGAGCAGGTTACCAATAACAGTTTTATTACCTGCAGAGAGGTTTTTCTTATCGTCGATATCCCCGAAGTTATTCAGGTGCTGGTTAAAATAAAAGTAATAGAGGTCGTTCTTTTGATCAAAAACATTCGGTATTCTTATCAATAAAACCCTGTTATCAAATTCGTTATTCAATATTAACTGAATCTTTTCTTTCGATGATATTTCGAACGGAATATCATCGGTTCTTAGCCAGGTATAGGCAGCATTGTCACTCCGTATCCGCTCAAGGGCAGGCATTGTATTTACAATGTCGATTACACCGAACATGTATTCTTCATTCATGAGGTTGTTGGAGAAAGCGAGCAGGTTTCTCTGCTCCGCTGAATAGTAAACAGCAACAATTTTCTCAATTCCCGGCAAAAGGGAAGTGACAGACCGAAGGATGAAGTGTTCGGAATCGCCGGCAAAGGAAAATGATTGTCTTTTCATTTCAATGATAAGTACCTGACAAATATAGGCTTAAATTTATACTTAAGCAAATTTAAGCTGAATTATTTTCTAAACTTTATTAAGGATAATTTTCAGTCCGTTTTTCATACTTAAATTAAGTAAAATAATACTTAAATCGCTTGATATCAGTAGTATAATAAAATATATTTGCTGAGAATAATTATTCATTCTGATCAAAGGTAGTAATAAACAATCATCAAACTTAACAAATTTAGGTATGGAACAATTAGACTATTTAACGGTTATGGAAAAAAGGATTCAGTATTTTTCAAAGAAATATGATCCTTACAGCCAGTATGTATGTGAGTCCTTAAAGCAGCAGACGAAGATCCTGAAGCGTGAGGCACTTAAACCACCACCAAAGAAAAGGGTATTTAAAAATGTCCATTCAGGATTAAAACAAGTTGTTGCGATGTTCTTCTGATTTGCTTATTTTTACGGGAACAAATCTGATCTGCTATGAAGACGTTTAAAAAAATCGGTGCCTGGCTTGGAGGAATTCTCCTTTTACTGCTGCTTATCTCTCTTTTTCTTCCCAAAACATACCATGTAATCCATACAACCTCGATAAAATCTGATAAAATGGTGATCTATAACCTTGTGGCAAATCTCAACCACTGGGATCTCTGGGCTCCATGGACAAAAAAAACCGACTCCACTGCTATTTTTGAATTGAACGGTCCGGATGGAACTGTTGGTACAAAGCGAAGCTGGAACGGCAAGGTGATCGGGAACGGTGAAATGACCATAACCGGACTTAAACCCGGGGAGCTGCTCTCCTATGACCTTTCCTTTCAGCAGGGCAAATACAACTCAAAGGGCTCAATTATAATTGAATCGTCCGGGGATTCCTTTAAAGTATCCTGGACTGATCAGGGGGATCTCGGCTATAATCCGATCGTAAGCGCTCGGTAAACTACATCTTGTTTTGATAGTACCTGTGGTTGTAATTTTGAATCCCCAAATTGCAACCGATGAAAAGGAAAACCCGATCTAAACTTGAACAAGAGATGCGTTACCA
>Ga0114951_10003045_pt1 | contig 17923 bp, 17 predicted proteins | sample AM7aDNAmetaG_FD_88677 | JGI IMG/M metagenome (GOLD analysis project Ga0114951, IMG submission 88677) | Freshwater microbial communities from Finland to study Microbial Dark Matter (Phase II) - AM7a DNA metaG | ecosystem: Environmental > Aquatic > Freshwater > Lake | place: Finland: Lake Alinen...
CCTCGACCATGGCCTCCAGCATCAGCCGTCCGGACACACCCACCACGTTGGTGGCCACAGAACCCAACTTCACGTTGGCGTCTTCAAGCAACTTCTGAATGCGATTGCGGATGCGAGTGGACTGCAGTTAAAATGGAGGCTAAGCTTTTTACAATCAGCAACGTGAAAATCAAGCGCATTTTTGTTGTTTTTGGGTGCGGGGTTGCCTCATGCTGACTGCAATTGGTTCTTTCGGGATGGAAAAGCACGAGGATTAGCTGGTTGCTGTCCCAACCTTGCGCAAGAAAAGACGCGCAAGGATGGGATACGGAGCTTTCACCGTGAGCCGGAGGATTAGTTGCGAGCCGGACGGCTCTGAGGTTCCTGTAGTTGAAGTTGCATCTAAGCTATCTGAATACATAAACGTGAAGCCAGGAAGCATTTTTACTATTTCTATACGCAGCGACGTCTCATAAGGGGCTGCAAATGCGCAAAGCGGCAAGCATCCAACCAAGCCGCGCTCACTGGCCATCCACCTTTCATAATTTCCCCTAATCAATTTTCTCCGATATCGGTCCTCCGGCTGCAAGCTTGTTCAGGCAACAGGAGACTCCGCCATGGACAGTGGCTATTATGCGGCGATGACCGGACTGGTGGCGCGGACACAGGCCCTGGATACGGCCGCCGCCAATCTTGCCAACGCGCAGACGCCTGGATACCGCGCCGAGCGCGAGTATTTCCGCTCCGCGCTGTTGGGCCCCGATTCCGGGAACTCGCAACTGGGACGAACGGTAAACAACTACGGTCTTCTGGGCGGCGACCGGCTGAACCTGGCGCAGGGCTCGCTGCAGACAACCGGCAATCCTCTCGATCTGGCCATCGAGGGTGAGGGATTCTTCAAGGTTCAAACCTCGAACGGCCTCCGCTATACGCGCGACGGCAGCTTCCACCGCGCCCAGAACGGGCAACTGGTGACGACAGCCGGCGAACCGGTGCTCTCGACCACGGGCCAGCCGATTCCCATTCCTCCGGGCGAGGTGACGGTGGGCGCCGATGGCGTGGTATCGGTAGCCGGCGGCACGGTGGCCTCGGTGGGGGTCTTTACATTTCCGGTGGGTACGGAGCTGACCCCCGAGGGAGCCAACCGCTATGTTGCGCCCAACGGAGCTATCGCAACGCTCAGCAGGGACGCGGCAATCCACCAGGGGACCCTGGAATCCGCGAATCAGGACGTGATTCAGGGCTCGCTGGACCTGATCGTCATGCAGCGCCAGGCGGAGATGATGCAGAAGGCACTCACCGTGTTTCATACCGAGTTCAACAAGTTCGCGACCGAGGACCTGCCCAGGGTGTAGGGCGGTTCTCTGGACTGGAATGAGGAAGAAAAGATGATTCGAGCTTTGTATACGGCCGCCAGCGGCATGAGCGCGCAACAGATGAACCTGGACACAATCGCCAACAATCTGGCCAACTCCTCGACAACCGGGTTTCGCCAGTTGCGGCTTCAGTTCCAGGACATGGTCTACCAGAACCTGGTGACGCCGGGCGCAGCGCAGAGCCAGAACACGGTATCGGCCGGACTGCAGATCGGACTGGGCACCAAATCGGCGGCTACCGAGGTCATCATGACCCAGGGGTCGTTGAACCAGACTTCGAATCCGCTGGATGCCGCCATCGAAGGCACAGGATTCTTCCAGGTGCAGCGGCCCGACGGGACCATCGCCTACACGCGCGCCGGCCAGTTCCACCTGAACAACCAGGGCACGATCGTGACCACCGATGGCGATCCTGTGATTCCCACCATCACGATTCCATCGAATGCGACGGCGGTCACCATCACGCAGTATGGGGTGGTGAATGCAACCCTGGCCGGGCAGCAAAACCCTTCGCAACTGGGCCAGTTGCAACTGGCGACCTTCCCTAATGCGGGCGGCCTGGAAAGCATGGGAGCGAATTTGCTGAAGGCAACGCTCAGCTCCGGCGATGCGGTGCTGGGCAATCCCGGCGGAACGGAAGGCATGGGAACGCTGCAGCAGGGATATCTCGAAAACTCGAATGTGGACGTCGTCACCGAGTTCGTGCAGATGGTGCTGGCGCAGCGCGCCTACGAATCGAATTCAAAAGTCATCAAAGCGGCCGACGACATGTACACGCAAGTCAACAACATGACCAGGTAGAGCGCCTGGGCTGGATCGACAGACAGGCAGGCGGCGGGATAGAGGATGAAGACAAGACTGACGCGGGGAGCGGGAATTGCGGTTCTGGGTGCGGCATGGGTGCTTTCGGCCATGAGCCAGACGGCGGGCGGGGGCGGTGTGGTCCGAGAGATCGACGATCCGCACTCCGGCCAGCGCTGGCTGCTGATGCGCGATGACGGCCATCCGGGCGGCCCAGGATGCATGATTCTGACCGCTGGCGAGGGATCTGCGGGGCGGGAACTCGAGGCAGGGAGCTTGCAACCGGCGGGCACACAGGCAAAGGACAGGGCGCCGGCGATGCCGGTGATTCACACCGGAGACAGGCTGATTGTCGAGGAGAGCACGGCGGTGGTCGAGGCACGTCTGGAAGGGGTTGCCATGGGACCGGCGGCAATCGGATCTGCCGTGAATGTGCGACTGAAGATTGGCGGCAATGTAGTGCGCGCCGTGGCCCTGGGGCCAGGCCGGGCGGCCTTTGCACCTCGAAGGGGAGTACGGCCATGAAATGGAAATTACCTTGGGTGGTTCTGATGTGTGTGTGCGCTACGCTGGCAGGATCGTTGCCGGCAGACGCGACAGCGAAGAAGCCCAAGCCGGGCGATACGGTGAGGGCAACTCCGCCGGAGGCGGCTCTGCGCGCCTACATTGAGCGGGTGCGCGCGCAGCAGGCCGCGGAGGTGAGAACGGCGGGGTCGATCTGGAGTCCGGAGGGGCGGCTGGTTCGGCTGGGCACAGACGCGAAGGCGGCACGTCTGCACGATGTTGTCTCGATTGTGGTGATAGAGAGTCTGGCCGCCTCGACTGACGGGCAGGTGAAGAACTCCCGGTCGTCGAATGCCAAATCCGGCTTGACTTCGATCTTTGGGGCTCTGAAGGCCGCGAACAATCTTCAGAACCTGGTGGGCATGAATGCGGCTTCAGGGCTGACGGCACAAGGGCAAAGCACGACCAACTCGAGCCTGGCGACAACCTTTGGGGCCGAGGTGGTGGATGTACTGCCGAACGGGATGCTGGTGGTGCAGGCGACCCGACAACTGACCTTTTCGCAGCAGACGCAACTGATCAAGCTGCGCGGACTGGTTCGCCCGGAAGATGTCAGCGCGCAGAACCAGGTGCTGTCGACGGCCATGACCGATCTGGAGCTTGAGGTGACAGGGAAGGGCATTGTCAACGATTCGACCTACAGGCAAAACCCGCTGGTGCGCCTGCTTGAAAAGCTGGTGGTGTTTTAAGGGCAGGGAACAGGGATTAGGGAATAGGGGTTGCGCATGACGAGGGAGAAAACGGCGGTCGAGGAGAAGAGTACCCCCGGCTGGCGGTGGGTTGGGCTGGTTCTGGCGTTAGCCATGGCAGCTACGGCAGCCCGGGCCGAGGCATCGGGGCAACTGGCGAGGATCAAGGATGTGGCAACGATTGAGGGGATTCGCGACAACCAACTGATCGGCTATGGGCTGGTGGTGGGGTTGCGTGGAACCGGGGACAGTTCCCAGACGGTGTTTCCGGCGCAGACCCTGGTTTCGGCCCTGGAGCGCATGGGCATCACGGTACCTCAGACGGGATCGAACAGCGCCAGCAATATGCAGGTGAAAAACATGGCTGGAGTCTTCGTGGTGGCAACGCTGCCGCCCTTCAGCCAGCCCGGCTCGAAGATGGACGTCACTGTGTCGTCGGCCGGCGATGCCCGGTCGCTCGAAGGGGGAATCCTGCTGATGACTCCGCTCTATGGACCCGATGGACAGATCTTTGCGCAGGCCCAGGGAGCGCTGGTATTGGGCGGCTATATGGCGGCGGCCGGGGGCAACAGCCGCCAGGTGAACCATCCAACCACGGCGCGCATTCCGGGCGGTGCTCTGGTGGAGAGGCCGGTTCCTTTTGATCTGAAACAGATGCACATGGTGACGGTGGTGCTGAACGACGCTGATTTTCATACCGCCGAGCGGATGGCCGCGGCAATCGACCGGGAGTTGGGCTCGCCGCGGGCGCACGCCGCGGACAGCCGCCGGGTGGAGATCGCGGCAAAGCCTGATGAGGACATGCCGGCGCTGCTCGACAAGATCGAGTCGGTTGAGGTGTCGGTCTATCCAAGGGCCCGCGTGGTGGTGAACGAGCGCACCGGAACCGTGGTGATCGGAGGCACGGTGCGCCTGCAGCCGGTTTCAATTTTGCATGGCGGGCTGAGCGTGAATGTGACTACCGAGACCAGAGTGTCGCAGCCCAACGCACTCTCATCGGGGACGACGCAGGTGGTGCAGCAGACCACCGTGCAGGCTCAGGACAAGCCGGTCAACCGGATCGATCTGAAAGAAGGAGCGACGGTGGAGGATTTGGTCCAGGAATTGCAAAGGACAGGGGCGGGAGCCCGGGACGTGATCTCGATCCTGCAGGCGATGAAAGCGGCAGGAGCACTGGAAGCTGATCTGGAGGTCCTCTAATGAACGCAATTGCGGGAAGATTGGCCTCTGCGGGCACAGGAACAAGTGCAACACCGCAGCCGCGCCTGGTGCGGGCGGCGCACGAGTTTGAGGCACAGATGATGAAAGAGCTGCTGAAGCCCATTACCGGTGAGAATTCGCTAACCGGAGAGGACGAGGATGCGGGAGGAGACGCGGGTGCGGGCGGGGCGATGGGTGAATTCGCCTCTGAGGCTCTGGGCCAGGCGTTGAGCCAGCAGGGTGGCTTTGGGATGGCCGACCGAATTGTTCGGGATCTCTCCCATTCCGGTAACGGGATCTCAACCGGGAAGGTAACCAGTAATCAGCACGGCGATACCGCGATGAGAGCATCTAAATGACTACAGTGATTAGCAGGGATGCCGATAGACGCAATAAGGAGCAAAGTTTATGGATATTCGGAACAGTCTTGATGGATTGAGGTCGCTGCTGGGGGTGAATGTGGCAGCTCCGGCTGCGGGCAGCACGAAGGGTAGTTCGGCGGCAGCCAGCGGAAGCGCGCTGGGAAGTGACCGGGCTACTTTGAGCAGTGCCGGCAGCGAGGTATCGCTGACGGCGGCCGAAGACGGAGTGCGCACGGATAAGGTAGTTGCCGTGCAGGCTGCTCTCGCGGCAGGAACCTACAATGTGCCCGCATCGGCGGTGGCGTCCAAGCTGGTGGATTCAATGCTGAGCGGGCAGCGGTAATCGCGTGAATTAGCCTACGGGACTGGACAACCGGAACTGGATAAGTAGAGACGCCTTTGAGGCGGAGACTGGTTGACTGTGCCGCACAGGGTTCAGCGGCGGTCGTCCAGAAACTTGGGAAGGGATGCGGGGAATGCAGGGATTGGGCGTGCGCCAGGAGCATCCGAAGTTGAAGGAACTGGTGTTGGAGGCATCCCGGGCGCTTGCTCGTCTGGATGCGGACCGGCTGGAGGAGCTTGCGCTCTCGTGCCAGGCACTGAACAGGGACTTGGCGGAATCGAATCCGGAACGGCAAAGGGCGCTGGCGCAAGAGGCCCGCGAGGCGGACGGAGATATGGCCGTGTTTGCCCGGGTGCTGGAGGTGACACGAGCCAATCTGAACGTGATGAATCGCTTGCGGGAATTGCGCGCGGGCCGTCTGGAATACGACGAGCGGCAGGCGCGGGGATGGACGGAGAGCCGGCATGGGGACAATTAGCTCCGCATTCAGCATCATGTCGCAGGCCTTGCAGGCCGATCAGGCTGCATTGAACGTTGTGGCCAACAATGTGGCCAACGCCAGTACGCCCGGTTATACGGAGGAGACGCCCAACTGGCAGGAGAATCAGCCGATTGTAATCAACGGAGTCTCCTATGGGACGGGTGCGACGGAGAGCGGGGCGACTTCAATCCGGGACCATGTGCTTTTGGAGCGGCTGAATCAGCAGCAGCAACTGGCATCGGCCTCGGGCTCGCGGCTGGCGGCGCTGAATACTGTGCAGGCGCTCTTCACGCCGGATTCGGGCTCGACCAGTTCGCAAGCCGGAGACATCGGCAGCGGTATCACGAGTTTCTTCAGTTCTTTCTCGTCGATTGAAGCCAATCCAACCAATAGTTCACTACGCCAGCAAGTGCTTTCGTCGGCAACCACGCTGGCAGGCGATCTTTCCAATGCCGCAGCCAGCCTTAACTCGCAACGGTCTGCTTTGGACCAGGATGCGGCCGGCGTGACCAGCCAGGTAAATGCACTGACGAGTTCGATTGCCGCGCTGAACCAGCAGATACAGTCAACTTCGCCTGGCGCCGATGCCGGTACTCTTGAGGACCAGCGGCAACAGGATCTGAGCCAGCTTTCGAAACTGATCGGGATCAACCAGATATCGACGGAGAACAACGGGCTTTCGATCACCACGACCTCCGGTCAGTTGCTGGTTTCGGAGGGTTCCAATTTTCAACTGGCCACGGGAATGGTGGGCGGAGTCTCGCATTTTTTTGTGGGAACGTTGGATGTGACCTCGCAACTGGCCAGCGGGGGTGGGCAACTGGGCGGCTATCTGACGGCGCGCGATGAAGACATACCAAGCGTTCTGAACTCGCTTGACCAACTGGCTTACAGCATTTCCACGCAGGTGAATACGCTGAACAACGCGGGGACCGATATGGCTGGCGATAACGGCAACGCGGGCAATATCTTCTCCGCGCCCGCTCAGGTTGCGGGCGCTGCCTTGTCGATAAGCGTGGTGATGACGGACCCGAACCACATTGCCGCAGCCGGGCTAGGGCAGGGGACGGGCGACAACTCCAATGCAACTGCGATGGCGAGTCTGGCCAAGCAGTTGATTGTCAACGGCCAATCTCCGTCCAATTACTATTCGAAGTTTGTAACCACGCTGGGTTCGACGGTCTCTGGAGTTGAGACAGAGAATACGGCGCAGACCGCCTCAGTGACGCAGTTGCAGACCCAGAACGATTCGCTCTCAGCCGTGAATCTGAACAACGAAGCCTCTTCATTGACGACTCTGGAGCGCACCTATCAAGCCGCATCCCAGGTATTTGCGATGCTCAATACGATTATGGCTTCGGTATTGAACATGGGAGAGCAAACAACCGTTTCTTAAGGCGCCTGAAGGAACGGACGCGCAGGCCGGTTTCTGTAAGGGCATTCAGTCTGGAGGAGTAAAGCGATGCGGGTGGATCCGAATTTTGTTTCAAATCTGGCGGGTTCGCTCAACCAGACTCAGGCGACCTTGCAGCAGTTGACCGCGCAGCTATCGAGCGGCGTGCGCGTGACTTCTCTGAGTCAGGACCCACTGGCATCCGGGCAGAATGTGCTGCTTTTGAATCAGATTCAGCAGGATGATACTTTTACGCAAAGTTCGAGCATGGTGAAGGGGCAGTTGCAGGTGGCTGATTCGGCGCTGGGCAGCGTGGTGGGCCAGCTTACACAGGCCATTGCGCTGGCTACGAGCGCCAATAACGGTACGATGAACTCCAGCAATCTGAAGTCGATTGCGAATCAGATCTCCGGCATTCTGGACGAAGTGCAGTCGCTGGCCAACACCAGTTATCAGGGGCAATATATCTTTGCGGGAGGGCAGACGTCCTCGGCCCCCTTTTCGACTTCAACGGGCACCTCTCCAGCCGTGACCAGCTACAACGGCGACGAAAATATCAACTATCTTGAAATGCCCAACGGGGAGAAGATTCAGCTGAATCTGCCTGGCGACCAGATATTCTCCGGCAGCGGAGCGAACAATGTGTTTGCCGCGCTGAATAACCTGGTTGCGGACTATTCCAGCGGCACGATCAACACTACGCAGGCGGTGAGCGACACGCAGGCATTGAGTACAGCGCTGAACTTTGTATCCCAGCAGCGCGTGAGTCTCGACAACTCGATCACCCATCTGACTGCGGCATCCGACGCCGCGACCAATGAACAGACGCAGTTGACGGCCGCACAGACCAACCTGATGCAGGCCGACGTGGCTCATCTCTCCACGCAACTGGCTTTGGCGGAGTCGCAGCAAACGGCACTGGAGTCAGTGATCGCACAGCTTGGATCGGCATCAAACAGCCTATTCAGCAAGCTGTAAGACGCACTTTGCAAATCGCGTGCGAACGGACAGGTATGCCGGCAGTCTATACTTTATTTAAAAGGAAATTCCTTGCTCGCTCCACTCCGTTTTATTTGGAATGCTACTCGCGGCCATCGCCTGACACCGTGGCGGAGCGAGTATGTGCGCTGGCGGGTAGAGACTTATTCCGGCATGCGTGCGGAAACATTGACTTTGAAAAGCATACTTAGCTTTGCCTGGGCCTCGCGCTGGGAATTGTTGAGTTATCTGGCCTGGACCGGCCGCATGGAACGCGAGACGCGCAAGTGAGCAGGTTTCAGGGTTAGGTCAAGGGAAGTTACTTCGCCGATGAGCGTGGAGTGACAAGTATTGTCGAATCCCGGGTCTGCCTTATCCTGCACCTTGAGCTCGTGGAGTGATCAATGAAGCCTGACTACCCGCTTCGGAGTTCTCTTTCCTTATGAAATCAAACTTTTCCCGACTGGCACTCTGCGCTGTTGCCCTATGCCTGATGGAAGTCTCCAACGCCGGGGCGCAGCAGTTGCCGCCTATCGAAGCTCCGCAACCGCTGCCAGCAACGCACGCTGATACGCCCACTCTGCACATGACGACCACGGAGGTGCTGGTGCCGACGCTGGTGGAAAAGCATGGGGGCGGAATTCTCTATGGGCTCAAGCCGGGGGACTTTGTGCTTGAAGACAACGGGGTGCCGCAGACGATTCGGGTGCAGGAGGAGATGGACACGGCGCCAGTTTCACTGGTGGTGGCCGTAGAGCAGGGCGGCGTGAGCGTTCTCGAATTCGACAAGCTGGCGAAGCTGGGACCACTGCTCGATCTATTCCTCTCCGATCATCGCAGCCAGGCGGCCTTGGTAGGCTTCGACTCCGCGCCTCATTTGATTTGCGACTACTCCAAGTCGAGCGACACCGTGAACGGCGCACTGAAGCACCTGGAACCTGGAGACGGTGGTGCGGCGATTCTGGACACTGTGAGTTACGCCGTCGATCTGCTGGAGTCTCAACCGAAGGAGTATCGGCGCGTACTGCTGCTGATCAGCGAAGAGCGCGACCACGGAAGCAGGCACACCAAATCGGCGCAGTTGATTCAGAAGATCGGCGAGTCAGACGTGCTGGTGCTGAGCGTATCGTTTTCGCCGGTACGCGCCGAACTGCTGCATGACATCAAGGACAACGGCGACAACCGCACCATGAACATGATTTCAACGCTGGTGATGGCGGTGAAGGCCTTCAAGAAGAATGTGGCCAAAGAAGTAGCGGGGATGAGCGGCGGCGAGTACACAACCTTTACCGGCGACAAGCGGTTCCAGCAGCGGGTGGTGGATGCAGCCAGAGACGCTCGGAATCGCTATCTGATCACCTTCAGCCCCTCGAATCCCACGCCTGGTTTGCATACGATCCGGGTGAAGACGGCGCAGGACTACGGTGCGCGGATTGTGGCGCGGGCGAATTATTGGATGGCGCAGGAGCAGTAGAGTCGGCTTTCAGCTATCGGGCGTCAGCTTTCAGCTTCTTCCTCGGTGTTGAGGTACGTCATTAGGAGAGCAGATTGAGGTTCTCAGTGTCCCAGGTCTGAAAATCCAGACGTGGGACAAACGGCTGAGAAAGCCAATTGTGTCAGAACTGGCACGATTGGCCCACTAAACTGTCATTTGGTTCAGCGTTTGTGTGACGTAATATGCGCAATGACTATCGCGAAAAGCAATGAAGCCCCAAAAAATGGGTGATTGGTTATGATTAGAAGGTATGCGAGGATGTAAATATCTGATTTCATTGTAATAACTCCATATTTATGTTTGAAATGCGTTGACTTTATGCTTCATGTGTAGCTGCAGTTAATGTAAAGCAGTTTTCACCACAAGAGGTAAAGAGCCGCTTCAATAATAACAACAGCATTCTACGTATAAGTAAAGCAATATCTATAAGTTAGAGTTGATTCTCTGGGTCTGTTTGCCTTCAATGAGATAGATTTTGAGCTGTGAGACCTTCAGGCTCGACATATTGCCGCAAAATGTGTGGCATAATGTCCTCATGAGCCAATCCGCCGCCATTCCTGCCGTTTCTCCGCCTCCTTTCACCTTCGATTGGCGAGAGATTGAGCGCGGCCTTCCGCTCTCGACGCTGGAGGAGTTCTCCGCCTACTCCGGCATCGCCGTCAAGGATTTGCTGGAGGTGGTGATTCCCGCCCGGACGCTGAAGCATCGCCGCCAGAAGAAGGAGCCCTTCAGTGTGATCGAAGCGGACCGGCTGGCGCGCGTGGCGCGCATGTATGAACTGGCCGTGAAAGTCTACGGGGATCGCGAGGACGGCCGGAAGTGGCTGTGTGGCAGCAAACGCCGCTTTGACGGCAGGACCGCGCTGGCCATGTTGGATACACAGATTGGAGAACATGCCGTGGCAGAGGCTCTGATCCAGCTTGACGAGGGGATGTTCATCTAAATGAACAGCCGCGAGCACGATGCTTCATGACAACTCTTTGGCGCATCAGCGGCCATGTCGATTTGAGCGGCAAAGGCGGTCGCGGTTTCTCTGCGCGTTGGCATACTGCGGGGAGGTTAATTGTCTATCTGGCGGATTGTCCGGCGGGTGCGCTGCTGGAGCGGATTGTCCACATGACGGATATGTACGATGATGCGTTTCTTCCGCAGTTCTACCAATTGCTCAAGGTCGCTGTTCCCGATGATCTTGTCATCAAGCCGCTGAATACGATTGCTCTTACCGATTGGAGAGAGCATCCCGAATTTACGCGCGCCATTGGCGATGCCTGGCTGGCATCGCAGGAATCGGCGCTTGCGCGTGTTCCCTCCGTCATTGCGCCCCACACCTGGAACTACCTGCTGAATCCTGAGCACCCGGACGCGACAAAGATTGAAATAGCCGAAATCACTCGTGAACGATTCGACAATCGGCTGTTCCGTTTCGGAGTGCGCTGAATCAGGAGGGTTGGCATCTTGATTCCGATTGTCCGGCAGATGGCGCCCACCAGCGCATTCGTGGTAATCTTCCTTTAGACACTTAAGAGTGGACCTGAGAACACAAGAGGAGTACCTGACGCCGTGCTGGCGACTGCTAAGAAAACTACCCTAATTGAAAGCTTCCGCACCCACGATACGGACACCGGTTCACCGGAGGTCCAGATCGCGATTCTGAGTGCGCGTATCGCAGAACTGACCGAACACTTCAAGACCCACAAAAAGGATCACGCTTCCCGGCGTGGCCTGTTGCAACTGGTCAGCAAGCGACGCCGCCTTCTGGACTACCTGAAGACGCACGATACCGATCGCTATCGCGACGTGATCGGCAAACTCGGTATCCGCAAGTAATCAGAAAGCCAACTTTGACCCGGAAGCGCCCAGACCGGAAATTGGTCACGGCCCCGGTTCCATTTGGAACCTACGGCCATGGTGTACCTGGCGAACCCTACCCGCTGCCAGGGCAAGCGCACAGCTATCGTCTGTGTTCGGCCCTGGTACGCCGACTCGCACACAGGCCGGGAGAATCCGCTCCCCCGCGCACATCCCACTCTTTTGCGCGCGACCTGATGCCTGCCAACCTGTTCGTCAGCTCCACCACGCCGACCGGCGCCTTCCTTCCACAAGTTTCCCAAGCGAAAAAAATGAAACGAGGACTCTATGTCTACCAAGCATGAAGTAGCTGTCGAGCTTGCAGGCGGCAAGCGGTTGGTCTTTGAGACCGGGCGCATGGCCAAGCAAGCCTCAGGCGCCGCACTGGTAACCACGGGCGAAACAGTTGTTCTGGCCACAGCGGTGGCGTCTCCCGATCCCAGGGAAGGTATTGACTTTTTCCCCCTCACGGTGGATTACCGCGAATACACGTACGCTGGTGGACGCATCCCCGGCGGGTTTATCAAGCGCGAAGGCCGTCCCAGCGAAAAGGAAGTTTTGACCTGCCGGCAGATTGACCGCCCCATCCGCCCCTTGTTCCCCGATGGTTTCCGCAACGAGACCCAGGTGATTGCCCTGGTATTCTCCGCCGATAAGGAAAATGACCCTGATGTGGTTGGCATTAACGCCGCCGCCTGCGCCTTGGCGCTGTCAGACATCCCTTTCAGCGCGACCGTGGGCGCTGTGCGCGTAGGTCGCGTGGACGGCGAGTTCGTGATCAACCCCACCTATTCCGAGCGTGCCGCGACCACAATCAACATCATGGTTGTCGGCCACAAGGACGGCATTGTGATGATCGAGTCGGGCGCCAAGGAAGAGTCTGAAGAGACGATTCTTGCGGCCATCGAGTTTGGTCATACCGAGATCAAGAAGATTGTCGCGGCGATTGACGAGTTGGTTGCCCTGGCCGGCAAGCCGAAGCGTGCCTTTACCGCACCGGAGTTCGACGAAGCTTATTTTGCGGAACTCAAGGCCAAGATTGAAGTCAGGCTCAAGGACGCCCTGGACACCAAGGCGCATGCCAAGCTGGAAAGCCAGACGCTGGTCAAGAAAATCAAGGACGAGTTGGCCGCCGAGCTGGCCGCCGACGATCCGGCCGCCAAGAAGAAGCTTGCTCACTACTACGAGAAGCTGCGCGAGAGGATTTTCCGCGAGCAGGTAACGAAGGACCGCATTCGGCCTGACCGTCGCGAGTTCGATCAGATTCGCGAGATCACCATCGAGACCAGCGTTCTGCCGCGCACACACGGCTCGGCGCTGTTTACGCGCGGTGAGACACAGGCATTGGTAACAGCCACGCTGGGCACTGCCGACGAAGGCCAGCGCCTGGAAAGCTATGAAGGCGAAAAGAAGAAGCCCTTCATGCTGCACTACAACTTCCCGCCATTCTGCGTTGGCGAGACAGGCCGCATGGGCGGCACGGGACGGCGCGAGATTGGCCATGGAGCGCTGGCAGAGCGCGCCATTACCGCGGTACTTCCCAGCGCGGAAGAGTCGCCATATACGATCCGCATTGTCAGCGACATCCTGGAATCCAACGGCTCCTCATCGATGGCCACGGTTTGTGGAACCAGCCTGGCGCTGTTTGACTCCGGCATCGCGCTGAAGGGCGCAGTGGCGGGCGTGGCGATGGGCCTGGTGAAGGAAGGCGACGATTACGCCATCCTTACCGACATTGCCGGCGCTGAAGATCACTACGGCGATATGGACTTCAAGGTGGCCGGTACCCGCAAGGGCATCACCGCTTTGCAGATGGACATCAAGATCGGCGGCCTGACTCGCGAGATTCTCGCGCAGGCGATGGAACAGGCTCGCAAGGGCCGGTTGTTCCTGCTGGACAAGATGGACGCGGTGCTGGACGGACCGCGCACGGAGCGTTCGGCGTATGCGCCGCGCATTGAAACAGTCATGATCCCCACCGACAAGATTCGCGATTTGATCGGCAAGGGCGGCGCGACCATCCGCGGCATCATTGAGCAGACGGGCGCCAAGATCGACGTCGACGACACGGGCCGTGTGAACGTGGCTTCTTGCGATGCAGACGGTTTGAAGAGGGCGCTGGAAATGATCGGCAACCTGACCGCTGTTCCCGAGATTGGCAAGGTTTATCTGGGCAAGGTAGTTCGCCTGGCGGAGTTCGGCGCATTTGTCGAGCTTTTCCCCGGCACGGATGGCTTGCTGCACATTTCCGAGATCGCAGAGCACCGCGTGAAGGAAGTGAAGGACGAGCTGCGCGAGGGCGATCAGGTGATGGTCAAGGTACTGGCCATTGAAGGCAATCGCATCAAGCTTAGCCGCAAGGCACTGATCAAGGAACAAAAGGCCAAGCTGGTTCAGTCGGCGCCTGTTGCAGAGACCGAGGATGCGGAGACCGTCGCAGCCGAGGCACCTCAGGCAGCGGCTCCGGCCCGGCCTCGGAATGAGTTCGACGAGCGCCAGCCGAAGTCCAACCAGAGCACGATTCTTATCGAAGGCGGAGACGATTTCGACGAGGAAGCGGGCGAGGAATTCGACGAAGAGACTGAACCGAACTTCAACCGGGTAGATGGTGCCCCGGCTCCGGCCACACAAGCGGCCGGCGCAGGACGGCCTCCTGTGGCCAACAACAACAATCGCCGCCGCAGGCGTCGCCGTCCAGCCGGTAGTGGTGGCGGTCGCGGACCTGGCAGCGGTGGCGGCCCGGCCTAGACTTGGTGATCAGTAGCAAAAGGAAAGGCCCGGATGCTAAATCCGGGCCTTTCCTTTTGAGAAATCTCAGGGATTCGAGCGGGGTAGTCGGGGAACGAACAATAGGAGTAGAGGGCTTTTAACGCTGCACTGGACCGGGTTCAACAACCATCATGGAACTCTGCATGGATGTCCGCAACATCTCACCCAAACCTTGGGCACCGTGCTTGCTGTCGTACATCCGAAGATCCGCAGCGATGCAGAGGGCCTCCAAGTTGGAGGCATCTTCAGGGAAGACGGCGACGCCTACGCTGGCGCCAATGCGGACAGCGTGGTTGCCCAGATTGAGTGGCTCCTTGAGTAGTTGAATCAGAGATTGACTGACAAACTCGGGGTCCTCGCGGCTGGTAGGCCCCTCGAGAATTATGGAAAATTCGTCACCGCCGGTCCGCGCCACGGTGTCAGAGCGTCTAACGCGCCCGGAGAAGAGGTCCCCGACGCGACTCAGCAGCATATCGCCAACGTGGTGGCCAAGCGAGTCATTTACCTGTTTGAACCGGTCAAGGTCGACGAGCAGGAGGGCTACCTGCGATCCACTTCGGCTGGCACGCTCGAGAGTCTTGGCCAGGCGGTCCTCGAAAAGGCGACGGTTTGGCAATCCGGTCAACTCGTCATGGAGCGCGAGGTATTTATTGTGTTCAATCTGTTTTTCAAGCAGCAAGAGAATCATGCCCACGGCCACCACGTACTTGGGCAGATTCCATACCTCGCTTTCGAGGTGGAAACCGGGCAGGAATGCGCTTATTCCAGGTGCAATCACAAAGACCAAAGCCCAACTGAAGAAACCGGCGATAGTGATGAATGCCCCGGTGGTGGCTTGTCGGTAGGTATACCAGAAATGGATGCTCCAGCCTAAGTAGACGGTGAAAAGCACGGCGTTCAATGCGAGGTCGGGACCGTTGCCTGACCGGTGTTGAACGGCGAGGAGAAAGAGGGCCAGGGCACCATACAGCATGACAACTGCCCAGCGCATGGGGTGATTGAACTTGCGCAGGGAAAGTAGCGTGACGGCCAAGGGGGCGATGCCGATCAAAACCGCTGCCGGGGTGAGTGCCCTGGAAGCAACCGGAGTGATCGAGATCAGGCCAATGTAGAGAGTGTTTGTAGACAACAGCGCGGCGAGCGTCCAACCACTGGAGGGCAGAGTGCGGTATGGAACTGAAGCCCAAATGAAGAGCAAGCCTGCCCAAACCAAGGCAACTAGGCCGGTGAAGATAGCTATGGTTCCACCATTACCTCGGGTGGGTATAAACATGAAAGCAGCGAAATGCAGCGCAATCATGATCCAGCCTGTGAGCCAGAGTCTTGAAACAGGGGTCTGGTTTCGGCGTGCCACGGAAGCAAAGGCGCAAGCCAACAGCGCAATGGCCCCGAAATCTGGTAACTTGCTCCAGTCCAACATACACCCCGTTCTCGAATGACCGCTCAGAAGCCAATTTATAGCCGGATGCTAGAGGTATCGAGCATCCCCGACAGGATTCATAGCCATTGGTCTCCATGTTTCAACAGCGGCATGACGGCCGCCAGGCACCCTCAAAACAAGGCTGTGAAATAGCTTCCAAGAATAGGATCGGTGATTTTCATGAGAAAGACATAACCATTTCGTAGTACTTTAGAGAACGTTTGGGGTGCACTTTGGTAACCAGGCCCAATTATCATCGGCGCTTTCAGCCCCGTGAGCCAAGGTGGGGGCTTGCATGGTCATGTCAGGGCGGCGGGAGAGAGCGATTAAAGGAGCAGCGGGGTTCTGCCGATAGAGAGAAGGAACTTGTCTGTGCGCATTCTATGCGGACGGCGGAGATTTGAATGCAAATGATCTCTCTGAAGAAATACCTGGACTCCGCATCCGCCGGTTCAAAGGCTCTCGGCATCACGGGAGAGAAGGATATGCTCTCAGCGACCATGGCAGCCTACGGCTCCGCGCTGCTGGGGATGGGCAGTTGCAGCGTGGACGCCTGTCCCGGCCTGGGAGTCGGGCTCAAGCAGCGCTTCGACGAACTAAGCTCAAACCTTTCAAGGGAGATGAGCCGCGAGTCTCTGGCAACTATGGACGGGGATGTGAAGGGGAGTTTAGAGGAGTGGGGGCGGCGCACGGCCAGGCATTACCGGCTGAAGAGCAACGAGGTTAGAGAATTGCTGATTGTGATGGCTCGCACGGCCGAGGGGGTCGGTCAAAGAGACCAGCGTTGCGCGGGACAGATCAACGAAGTGACGGCCAGGCTGACGGCTATTGTGAGCCTGGACGACCTGACCGAGATTCGAGCATCGATCGAGAGCAGCGCGGCAGAGTTGAAGACATCGATCGAGAAAATGACTTCAGAAGGCAAGGCTGCCATCGACAGGCTTCGGGAGCAAGTGTCGACCTACCAGGCCAAGCTGGAAGAAGCCGAAGAAGTGGCATCGCGCGATGCGCTGACCGGACTTCGCAGCCGCCTGTTCGCGGAGAGCCTGATTGAGCGCCAGATTATCGCCGGAAGGCAGCTTTGTGTGGCGATTATCGACATCGACGCGTTCAAGAAGGTAAACGACGAGCACGGACACCTGACGGGGGACGAGTTGTTGAAGCTGTTCGCAACCGAGTTAGTCTCGGCTTGCCGCTCAACGGACGTGATTGGGCGCTGGGGCGGCGACGAGTTCATCATTCTGCTCGATTGCGGTCTTGCGGAGGCCAGCGCTCAGATGGATCGGTTGAGGAAGTGGATTTGTGGAAACTACACGGTTCGCGGCAAATCCGGGCCGGAGAAGTTGAAGGTGAATGCGTCGATAGGCTTGGCTGAGCATATGCCGGACGAGTCAATGAAGGATATTCTTTCCCGAGCCGATGCGGCGATGTACGAGAACAAGGCGGCTTGCCGCGCTGCCGGGGCCAGTTCTGGCCGGTGAGCCGACTTGCACCAAGTGAGTGCTGGATGGAGTGAGTGTAAAAGGGCGTAACTCCAGATAGATTATCCACAAATGACGACGCCTAGGATCGTAATGACCTCCAGGCGAATCTCTTGCTGTATCCGCCATCACAAGCCAGCGTTCACTCTCCAATAAAGGACTTGCCCTCAAACCTGGTTCCGCGCAGGAACTCCCTTATCTTCTTTCTCTTTTCAAATCTTGAGTTTCCTTCCCGCGCGCCTCAAGGTTGAGGAGGGCAAATACTTAGCTCGCACTAAGCCGCCCATCGGGACCAGGAACCGGCAGTCGCCGCGAGTTGAGGGCGCTGTCAAGATACGGAAAGGCTGTCATGAGGTTGTTAGTAGCCGAAGACGACAATGCGCTGGGATTGTTCTTATGCAGAGGCCTGGAGGCGGATGGGCATCGTGTTCGCCTGGTCTCAGACGGCGGGGCGGCCGTGGAGGCCTTTCGGCAGGATGTGCCCGACCTGACCATTCTTGATTTGAATATGCCGGTGAAAGACGGCGAGCAGGTGCTTGAGGAGGTTCGTGCGATGAACACGGACCTGCCGGTGCTGGTGCTCACCGCGCGGCAGGAATTGGACACGCGGATTCGCTGTCTGGACCGCGGCGCCGACGATCTGATGGTCAAGCCCTTCAGCCTGCACGAACTGCGGGCGCGCTGCCGGGCGCTGCTGAGGCGCAAGCGGGAGGCCCGGCTGCTGCTGCGGGCCGGCGACCTGGA
>Ga0114951_10003046_pt1 | contig 17913 bp, 16 predicted proteins | sample AM7aDNAmetaG_FD_88677 | JGI IMG/M metagenome (GOLD analysis project Ga0114951, IMG submission 88677) | Freshwater microbial communities from Finland to study Microbial Dark Matter (Phase II) - AM7a DNA metaG | ecosystem: Environmental > Aquatic > Freshwater > Lake | place: Finland: Lake Alinen...
CCGGGGGATTGATCTTGTAGGAGAGAATGCGTGAGGCGTAAAGTTCGTAAAGCACGCCAAGGTCGATACCAGGCAGAGTGATGCGGCGGCAATTCCCGAGAGATTTTTCAGCTTCCTCCCATCGCCCACCCCGATAGGCCGCAAGCATCTTTTCGAAGTGTTCGCGAACCTCCTTAAAAAGCGGCTGATTTCCAAATGCCGTATCTCCCAAGAGCGCGAAGATCTTGACGGGTTTCGTCTTTCCCTTGACGCGAATGAGGTCGATTTCAAAAGTTGCGAATGTTTGTGCTGCGGCGAGGGTGTTCTGCCCCACAACAGTTGTCACACCGTAATTTTTCGTAAGTCCCTCGATCCTGGAAGCCAAATTCACTTCATCGCCAAGCGCCGTGTAATCAAAACGTTGCTCCGAGCCCATGTTTCCGACGCAGGCATTCCCGGTATTGATTCCGATCCCGACGCGTATAGCTTCAAAGCCCGGTGTGGTTCGGAGGTATTCCTGCATAGCCAGGGCCGATTGGCAAGCGTGGGGGGCGTGATCCTTGTCATCGAACGGCGCGTTCCAGAAGGCCATGATGCAGTCCCCCATATATTTGTCGATCGTGCCGCCGAGCTGAAGAATGATATCGGTCATCGGCGTGAGGAAACTGTTCATAAATTGCGTGAGCTCTTCCGGCGTGAACTTTTCGGCGATCCCGGTGAAATTTCGAATATCCATAAAGAGGAATGTCATAGGACGTATTTCGCCGCCGAGTTTCAGCTGGCCGGGGTTCTTGGCAAGTTTTTCGACAAGCGCGGGGGAGAGATAACGGCCGAAGGCGCCACGGATCTGGCCGCGTTCCCGTTCTGTTCCGAGAAAGTTCAGGAAGGATGATGCCAGGTAGATCCAAAATACGGCGAATGAGGGGAAGACCGGGTCGATCAGAAAATGCCAATGGATGAACGCATACCACGAGAATCCGAACGCGGAAGCAATAGCCAGGAAAGCGATCACCGCGCAGCGGACAGCGCCGGCCTTGGGTAGGATCAGAATAAGCAGGATCCCTAGCAAAGTCAGATATGTGAATTCGAGTCCTGAGGCCCAATCCGGCCGTTCCAGAAAATCTCCGAGGAACATTTGTTCCGCGATCTGGGCGTGGACTTCGACGCCTGAGCCATGGGGATTGAGGGGTGAGGCACGGAGGTCTTTCAAGGCCAGGGCGCTCGCGCCGATAAAAAGGATTTTTTCTTTTAATTCCTTGAGGGGAGCATCTGATGAGAGAATTTTCCAGGCAGGAATGAAGCGCCCTCTGTTGTAGCCGGTGTCATAAAGCCAGATCCTGCCTGCGTCGTCGGTGGGGATGTCCAAGAGACCTGTCTTAATGCTTACGAGGCCTGTTTTTTCTCCGAACGAAGTTTCACCGGTCGCGCCGGCGAGTGTGATCTTGTAAGCGGAAGCCCCCTGGAAAACACGCAAGGCCTCAAGGACCAGGGCCGGATAGAGTGCTTCGTTCATCCGGAAAATCGCCGGGACGCGGCGGACAATGTTGTCCCATTCTACGCCCATATTGAAACAGCCATTTCCCTTCGCGGCCTTTTCCAAGATCGGCAGATTGACGACCGCGCCTTTATAAGCAGGCGAGATGTATTTAACGGCCGGATCCTTGCCCGAACTGTGTTCCAGGAAGCCGGTTTTTAGAGCCGGGATCTTGGGAAGGGGTTCATTCGTCAGTCCGAAAGCAAGAACCACGGGAGCTTTGGCGATAGCTTCCGCGAACACCTTGTCGTTATCCGGGATCATTTCGAGCTGAGCGCGTAAAAGATCACCGGTGGCACCTTCTCCCCATAAGGAAAGCATATTCTGCGGGGAAGTTCGGTCGGGCTCGGGAAAAACCCCGTCAAAAGTGATGACGGTGGCGCCGCCTGCAGCAAGGCGGGAGATGAGTTTCGCGAGGATCGTTCGGGGCCACGGCCACTGGCCGATCTTTTCAAGGCTTTCGTCATCGATGTCGATGATGCGGACAGGCGTGTCCTGATAAACGCGAGGTTTGATCATCTGGAAAACGTCGAAGACTTTGGCGCGGAATGATTCGATTTGGTCCGGAAAGCTGTGCTGGAGCGCGAGCACGCCAAAGAGGATCAGCGCAGGAATGATGTAAGAGAGTGCTTTTCGCATGGGGGGATTATATACGGGAAACGAGGAACGGGAAACGGGGAACGCAAAATTTTTTTGGCGAGGATTCCCAAAAGGTGACGAGGTTCAAGCTCTACGCCTTCTCAAAGAAAAAACCCCATGATTATTTTCTGGAAATGGATAGACTATTGCAGCTTTATTCATTAGCTCGAAATGTTGTGACCTTCAAATAAAAGAGGAATTGGAAAGTGAAAAATATAAAGATTACACTGAGCGAAAAGGACATGCCGAAGCAGTGGTACAACCTGGCCGCGGACCTGCCGACGCCGATGCAACCGCCGCTCGGGCCGGATGGCAATCCCATCTCGCCGGATATGCTCGAGAAAGTGTTCCCCGCAAATCTGATTGAGCAGGAAATGAGCACGGACCGTTGGATCGATATCCCCGAAGAGATCCTGGAGATGCTCTATCGCTGGCGTCCCGCGCCGCTGAAGCGGGCGGTCTATCTTGAGAAATATCTAAAAACTCCGGCACGTATTTATTATAAAGATGAAAGTGTCAGCCCCGCCGGCAGTCATAAGCCCAACACCGCGGTGGCGCAAGCCTGGTACAACAAACAGTTCGGCATCAAAAAGCTTACGACCGAGACCGGTGCCGGCCAATGGGGAAGCGCGATCGCTTTTGCCTCCCAGCTCCTGGGTCTTGAGTGCAAGGTGTTCATGGTCAGGATCAGTTTTGACCAAAAGCCCTTCCGCAAGAGTTTGATGCGCGTGTGGGGAGCGAACTGCGTTGCAAGTCCGAGCCATGAAACGCATGCCGGCCGCGAGATTCTGAAAAAAGATCCTAAAACTCCCGGCAGTCTCGGTATCGCGATCAGCGAAGCGATCGAAGAGGCCGTAGGAGATCCGAGCGGCAAGACCCGGTATTGCCTCGGGAGCGTGCTCAATCACGTGATGCTTCACCAGACCATCATCGGTTTGGAAGCGAAGAAACAGCTCGCCATGGCCGGAGAAAAGCATCCCGACATCGTGATCGGATGCGCGGGTGGCGGGAGCAATTTTGCAGGCATTTCATTTCCATTCGTTTGCGATAAGATCCATGGGGCGAAGATCAAAATTATTCCTGTGGAGCCGACGGCGTGCCCGACCTTGACGCGCGGACCCTTCAGTTATGATCACGGGGACGTGGCAAAAATGACGCCACTTCTTCCTATGCACACGCTCGGGCACACTTTTATTCCAGAGCCGATCCATGCCGGAGGGCTTCGCTATCATGGCATGTCGCCGCTTGTGAGCCAGGGCGTTGTTGAAGGACTTCTCGAGCCGCGGGCGATGGACCAGATCAAATGTTATGAAGCGGCCATGCTTTGGGCCCGGACGGAAGGCGCGATCTGCGCTCCGGAGACGAGCCACGCAATCGCCTGCGCGATCGATGAGGCCATCAAAGCGCGTGAAGAGGGGAAAGAGAAATCGATTCTCTTTTGTTACAGCGGACATGGACTTATGGACCTCTCCGGCTATGATAAGTTCCTGAACGGAGATTTGAAGGAATATTCTCTGCCGGATTCTCTTTTGCAGGAAGCGATCTCTACGATCCAGCATCACCCGAAACCTTCCACCCAGAAGACCGGAAAATGGTAATCATAAGAGAGGCTATTCAATAGGCTGGAGATGCTCAAGAGGCTTCTTAAAATGCTCAAAATGCTTAAGACGTATAATAACAGTCAGGACGTGGGCTTTTTTGGCTTCTTAAGCCTCTTGGGTCTTTATTGTTTCTTAAGTGCCGGGTGTTCTGCCCCTGTGAATGCCACCATTCCATCGCTCCCCAAAAATCATCCTGCCAATAAATTCTACCAGGCGGCCCAGCAAGGAATGCTTTCGGATCGAGTTTGTCGGGATAACAAGGGGGATCCGGCTATCCCAGTGGGCAAGATCGTGAAGGGTGAGGGATATACGAAATTGGCGGAGCTAACGGCTGGCGTTTTCCGTTTCCGAGAAAACGCAACCAGAAAAAAGTATCTCGGCGTTTCCTTTCTTCAGTACAGCGGATTTCTCCAGATTCCAAAAGTCTGTTCGTGGGAAGAAAAATAGAAAAACGAGGCCTAACGCTGAAAATATTGACCGGTCCGAACACCGTCCTTTAACGATAAAAACTCTTTATTTCTTTCCGCCGCGGCTTCCGGTGATAATTCTGTCGAATTGCTCGAATCATTCGGATTTCCTTCGGGCGAGGCCACGGCCGTTTTTCTTTTAACTTCGGTCATGACTTTGTCCGCTTTCTCATTTCTTGCCGCGACAAGGGTCTCCCTGTTTTTTTGTTTTTGAGCTTGATCCGCAATCATTGCAGAAATTTCTTCGTCACTGGGAATAGCGCTGACAGGAGATGCCATGCTAGGGGCTAGGTCGGGTTCTGTACTCTCAGGCGTTTCAATAGGAGCCGTCGCTGTATGAGCTAGTGTAATAACAGTTTTTTTTCCATTCACTAATAAGGAATATAAGGCAAATAATGCCAACACGATCAAAACAACGGCCACTACAGGAATTTTTTTTAGTAATTCTTTCATCGCGCCCTCATAAAATATCCCGGTTAAGATTCAGTGAATTTTGTTTTTACGTAAATGTACCGGCCGTTGTTTGATTCCCGTGCGGCTGGAAACCAAGGCGGCGCCGAATCCTGAAATCTCGCATCGTAATACTGAAGTTGGTTGTAGCCGTCGGTGATCTTTCCTTTTGAGTCCATGACCCCCGTGGGACCGCAGGTGTTGTTGGTCAGTCCGCCAAACTGGAGCATATCCCCCTGATTCCCCCCGGCCGAATGATCATTCAGATAGCATTGCAGGTTAAATGATTGGGTGAGAGCTACAATGTAAGCATCGATCCTGAGGGCACCGCTGACGCCTTCTTTTACGGATACATTATTGCTGGCGACTAATCCCAGCATATCCGTGCTGGCAGGATTTTTTGCCGGGTCCGTGTTATGAAGCATTTGATCCGTGTTGTATCGAATGTTTCCGCTGACCAAAACATCCTTGTTGGAGGCAATGGTCATCTGGCCTTTTAAAGTCCCTTTGACCTCGACGTTTTCATCTTGGACATAAAGAGCTCCGTTTGCCGGAATGGCCATGTTTTTTTTGTTCCAGCTCAATTTGGTATTGGTGACGTTCATCGTACCATTCGAAAGTAATTCGATGGTGGTTGTTCCGGGTTTTTTCGGGTCTTTGGCGCTCAGCGAGAGCCCGCCGGTTTGCGCGGCGGTTTGAACATTACTTATTATTTCAGTAGTGGGAAAAAAAATGTTGGATGCTCCAAGGGATAAACCTCCCTGGAAATCCGGATTGTCCTTGGGTGGCCCGCCTTGTCCGTAATTGATCGTCGCAGATGATTGACTTACCGGGCCGTTAAAGACAGGGGAACCCATAATATTGAATTGACCGTTCGTGTGGACAGGACCTTCACTGTACATGTTCGTGATCCACCAAAGAGTTCCCCACTTCGAGGTTATTTCGGAATTGCTCAGGTAATTCCATCTCGCAAGAGACACCAGCTTGACCTTTAACGTTAATGTTTTAGTTGTGGTACCAAAAGTACCGACAGAGGTCATGGTGTAGGTGCGCCATGGGGCCCCGTCATCCGAGAACGATACGGTGTAGCTGCCTGCCAGGCCGCCCGGTCTCACAGAGTAAGAAGTGGTGGGGATATCAAGGGACTTGCTGGTAGGTAGGGCGCCTGTTACAGCTTTTAATTTTAGAAAGGCATGGGAAAGTCCTGCATCGGCGACATAATAAGCACGCAAGGAATCGGTCGTTCTTTGGGCTTGTTTATAACCTCCGACTACAACAATAAAAAAGGCGGTCAAAAACCCCGTGATTAGGAGGGTGTAGAGCATCACAGCAATTAATGCGAAACCTTTGTTGTTTCCTATTTTTTTAGTTTTCATACAGGATGGTTCCTAATGTTGATCATGGTCGTTGTGGAACCGGACACGGTTCTTCCCGAGACATTTTGTGATAATCCAACATCGATTCCGAGTGTTACATTGGTATATGGAGTTCCTGCTAAAACCCAAAAACGGAGAGCCAGTGTATTCCCTGCAGGAGCGGTATAAATTACTTCATCTACCGTTCCCTTGGCGGTGGGATGATTGTAGAGCAAAGACGTCCCCGCCGGGTTCAAGTAATAACGTCGTTCAATTCCGTCAGTTCCCACAAAATGCAACTCGCTTGTAGTGACAATCTGATAGGAGACCGCTTCGGAAAGACGGAAAGTTCCCCCCGGTTCAGAACTGCCTTTGATAATTTTATTTATAATGACATTTGAAATTTGCTGGAGGCTTTGTTCGACTGTTGCCTTGGCCGCCGTTTGTTGGTAAACGATAAACGCCGAAGTTAGCACGCCTACGGTCATGGCTGTAATGGCCACAACAACAAGAATCTCTGCAAGCGTGAATCCTTTCTCATGTGTCCGTTTCATCCACCATCTCTTGGCTTTTAAAAATCGTTTCATCATGTTCTATGATCTTTCTTAGATTATTTGCGATTCGTTCGCGATATCCGTGCTGCAATATTCCTGGCTCTTAACGTTTCCTCCCAAGATGCGCTCTGTCCAATTAATCTCGACTTGTACATGTTTTCGGTACATGTTGGTAACGGCCGTATCCACATCGGTCACGGTGATAATGCGGTTTCCAGTGAAATCATCCGCTGTGTTGCCGAAAGTTGCTTTCGTGTCGAGAGAAATGGAGGAGGTGGGTAGGCTGACAATGTTGTTAAAAGAAATCCTGCGTTCCTCTTCGAGGAGCCTTTGGGCCCAATACATAGCCTGAACTCTATGTTTCATATAAGAGGAAAGATACATACTTGTGACCAATGCAGAGGCAAAGGATAAACAAACTATCAAAAATATACAGAGGCTAATCAAGACTTCAACGAGAGTGAATCCTTTTTGACTCTTCAAATGCGCTTCCATCGTTTCTCCTTTCGGGACGTCTCTTCCTATCCCTACTACAAGTATAGGCGTATGCAAGGTGTTACGCAAGATTGTTTAACTAGCAAAAACACTCTTTTTTTCGTTAGAAAGTCTTTTATATAGCAATAACTATCTTTTATAAACCTCTTATGAGAAGTAAGTTTCGTTCTGAGGTCAGGGCGAAATTTCGCGCTGGCAAAATTTTTTTTGTCTGTCCAAAAATGATAATTCGGATTTCCATGGTCTTACTTAATTAACGGCTTGAATCTCGATTTTTCAACCGATTCAAAGCCGGATTTAAGACAACGGGATTGGCGCAGGGCGTACGGTATACAACGAAAAAAGTGATGGCGCCGTCGCGCAACGCCTTCCGCCGCTCTTTTCGACTCATATCTCTGGATTATGGGCCGTGAGATTTTGTATACTACGCCAGTAATTACTCCAATTTTTTTTGAGCAAGGAGAATCATGGCCAACACTTCTTTTTTAACTGAGATCCTCCTGGTTCTTCTGATGGCCACGGTGGTTGCCGTGATCTTCGAAAAATTCCACCTCCCGACGATCCTCGGATTTCTCCTGACGGGCGTGATCATTGGGCCTCAGGTACTTGGCATTCTTTCTGACAGTCAGCATATCCGGATGCTGGCGGAACTCGGCGTGGTGCTTTTGATGCTCACGATCGGGCTGGAGTTCTCCGTGGAGCGTTTGCGCGGGATGCAAAATATCGCGGTGATCGGCGGGAGCTTGCAGATCCTCATTTCGATCGGCGCCTCGATGGCCTTTGGCTGGTGGCGTGGTTGGACCTTTTACGAGAGTTTTTTCCTGGGCTCGGTCATCGCTTTAAGCTCCACGGCGATCGTGCTGAAATTTCTGATGGATCGCGGAGAGATCGATTCTCCGCACGGTCGCATCGCGATCTCGATCCTGATCTTTCAGGATCTCGCGGTTGTGCCGCTCATGATCTTTCTTTCCGCCTTCGGGCAGTCTATGAGTTCGGTGGGCATGGCGCTGGGCATGGCGTTCCTTAAAACGTTTCTCCTTCTGGCCGGGGCTTTTGTCTTTTCTCGTTTTCTTCTTCCGCAGCTTCTTTATCGCGTAGCCGCGATCCGGAACCGTGAGATCTTTTTCCTTTTCTCGGTCGTGATATGTCTGGGCATGGCATGGGGGAGCGGTGCCCTCGGGCTTTCCATGGCCATTGGCGCTCTCTTGGCCGGTTTCATGTTCGCGAATACCGGATTCTCGCACCAACTGATCGGAGACATCATCCCGTTTCGTCATCTTTTCGTGAGCATTTTCTTTGTTTCGATCGGGCTTTTATTCGACATCCACTTCTTCTTGAACCATATCTTCCTCGTGCTTTCGGTCGTGGGTCTCGTGCTCTTCATTAATTTCTTCATCATGACACTTTTGATCATGGCTTTCGGGTTTCCGCCACGCGTTGCGGTGATCACGGGAATCATCCTTTCACAGATCGGGGAATTTTCATTCCTTCTGATCGAAATGGCGCGCGGTTCGGGGCACATTACGCCCGAACTTTATCAGGTTCTGCTTTCGACGGCGTTTTTGACCATGCTAATGACGCCGCTTCTCTTTGCGGCGATCCCGTTTGTTCTCAAATTTCTGAGTCGCTATTTGATTTTTGGCGTGCCGCCCAAAAGCTGGGTCAAGCAGGATCGTACTCTTTCTTCTCTCACGGGGCATGTGATTCTCTGCGGGTTTGGGCCCACGGGCCGGGACCTGGCAGTCGCTTTCCAAGAAGAAAAGGTTCCGTTCGTGATCGTTGAAATGAATCCGGTCAAGATGCGCGAGGCCAAGAAGATGCATATGAAGGCTATTTACGGAGATGCGGCCAACCAGGAGGTGTTGAAAAGGGTCGGGATCAGTCGCGCGAGGGCGGTCATTGTGAGTTTTCCCGATCCGCTTGGTATCACACAGATCATCCGCGTGGTTCAGGCCCTCAATCCGGATGTGACGCTTGCGGTCCGGACGCGTTACGAAGGACAGATGCCGCAACTTTATGAACTGGGAGCGGATATCGTGGTCACTGAAGAGTGGGAAGCGAGTCATGAGCTGAACCGTCTGGTCCTTGGGCAATTGGATATTCCTAAAGAGAGGATCGAGTACCATCTGGGTCGCATTCGTTCGCATAAGGAGCTCGCGGTCGAAGATGCTATTTTTCGGCGCACCGTCAAAACGGCTATCCCTGAAAAAAGATCAGTGGTACATTAATACATCTGTGGCGAACTTTTTTTATGGTTCTCGAATTTAAACAATCTTTAATCTCCGGGAGGAAAACATGAAGCTGCTCATGAAGTTAGTAATGTTTCTAGTCGTGGTGTTGGTCGTTTTGGTGCTCGCCCGTAACGTCGTGATCAAAGCGGCGATGGAGACCGGTGCGCGTGTCGTGGCCGGGATGCCGCTTTCCATTCAGAAGTTCGATCTTGATATCGTGCATACCGCCGTGGATATCGAGGGGTTGGTGCTCAAAAACCCCGCTGGCTTTCATGACACAACGCTTGTCAATATTCCCAAGATCCTTGTGGCGTATAAGCGTGCCGCAATTTTTACCGGGAAGATCCATTTGAAGGATATCGAATTTGATATGGAGCAATTCACGGTCGTGAAAAACGAAAAAGGCGAGCTCAATCTGGATCGCCTGAAAGCGCTCCAAGGGACGCAAAAAGCTCCGATCCAAACCACGAAACAGGCGCCGAAGGCTCCCGCAAAACCCATACCGGTCCAGATCGACAGGATGCGGCTTAAGATAGGCAAGGTTGTTTACACGGATTATTCCAGCGGTCAGCCCGTGAACAAAGAATTTAAGATCAACATTGATCAAACCTACGAGAATATCACCGACCTTTACAGCGTGACGCGTTTGATTGTTCTCAAGGCCATGATGAGTTCCGGGATATCCAATCTTGTGAATTTCGACATCAAGGGACTTCAGGGGACTGTCACGGATGCTTTGAATGCGTCCGCAAAATTGGCTACCGAGAATGCGGCAAAGAGTCTGGATGCTTTGAAGGCGGCTGCGGAGAATCCGAGTCAGGCGGGCGGTGCGCTTAAAAGTACGGCGGGTGCGGTCGAAAACACAACAAAAGAACTGGCTGGCGGTGTTAAGAGCGCTGCGAGCAGTCTCAAGAAGTTGAACCCCTTTAGCAAGAGCAGTTCCTGATCTTCACAATCGGATAAAAAACGGGTTTATGTCGCCCAAACCGCCATTTCGGAAAAGAAATGGAAAGTTTGGACTGTCATGATTACCCGTTTACTTTCCAACTAAGGAAAATCATGTCAAGCCGGGAAAAAGAGCTTAAAACGCTTCTCAGCGTTACGCATCAGATCAATGCGGGTCTGACGATCGAAGAGGTCCTGGATTATGCTTATAAGACTCTGCATGTGATCATCCCTTACGACCGGATCGGATTTTCGCTTTTGGAGGAGAACGATACGGTCTTGCGGGCCCACTGGTCATGTTCGAAGGCACCCGTGATCAAGATCGGAAAAGGTTACCTCGCCCCCATGAAAGGCAGTAGCCTCGAGAAGGTTCTTCAAACCCGAGAGCCGCGCATTCTGAACGATCTGGAGGCTTACCTCAAGGATCATCCCCAATCGAAGTCCACACGAGATATCGTGGAGGAGGGGATGCGTTCGAGTTTGACATGTCCTTTGATTCCCTCCAGGAAGCCCTTTGGTTTTCTCTTTTTTTCAAGCATGGAGTCCCATAAGTATCAAGACGCTCACGTGGGACTTTTTCGCGAGATCGCAGCCCAGATCGCTTTGACGCTTGAGAAGAGCCGTCTTTACGAACAAGTGATCGGGTTTAGCGACTTGAAAAACAGATTCCTTGGAATCGCGGCGCATGATCTTCGCAGTCCGATCGCGGTCATCAAAGGTTATGCCGATCTTTTTTCGGAAGGTTTACTGGGCGAGCTAACCCCAGACCAGAAGGGGCCGATCCACTCTATTTCTCAACATTGTGACAAAATGCTCTCCTTGATCCGCGATCTCTTAGATGTCAGCGCGATCGAGGCGGGTCACTTAGCGATGGCCCCGCGCGAGACCGATCTTGTGGCTTATCTGAAGAAAAACGCCGTGGATAATAGACTTTTATCTAAAAGCAAATCGATAGAATTTATTTTGGAGATCCCCGAAGATCTTCCCAAAATTATGATGGATCCTGACCGTATCGATCAGGTCATCAATAACCTTATTACGAATGCGATAAAATTTTCAAAGCCTAAGAGCAGGATCGTTCTTCGCGCTGTTCCTTTGGAAAATTCAATAGCGATCTCCGTGACGGACCAAGGGCCTGGGATCCCTCCTGGAGAGATCTCAAAGATGTTCCAATATTTTGGCAGAACCAACGTTCTTCCGCCGCCTGGTGAAAAAAGCACCGGTTTGGGGCTCGCGATCGCCAAGCGCATGGTGGAAGCCCACGGCGGAAAGATCGGAGTTGAAAGCCAGCCGGGCCAAGGCTCCACATTTACTTTCACGCTTCCTCTAAAACCTTCCTAAGTGGTCGATGAGTTTTCTGAGTTTTGAGATCAAGGCCCGGTGTTCCGATCCGGCCCGCATCCGGAAGATCCTTCTCGTCCGGGGCGCGAGATTTAAAGGTCTCGACCACCAGATTGACACCTATTTCCGCGTTCCCGACGGCCGGTTAAAACTGCGCGAAGGGAATATCGAGAAGGCTCTCATCTATTACAAACGCATTGATCGAAAAAATTCCAAAAGGTGTGATTCCACGCTTTTCCATTGCTCGGAAAAAACACCGCTTAAAAAAATCCTGACCCGAACGCTCGGCGTGCTGACCGTCGTTGATAAAAAACGTGAGATCTATTTCATCAGAAATGCCAAGTTCCATATGGATCGCGTGAAAAGGCTCGGGAATTTTATGGAGATCGAAGTGTTCGGGCCTGTACGAGCTGCCACGAAACTAAAAAAGCAATGCGAGTTCTATCAGAAGCTTCTGGGGATAAGGACAAAAGACCTTGTTGCGGATTCTTATAGTGATCAACTGCTCAAAGCCAGGAAACGGGCAACGGGGAACGGGTAACGTTTTTCGTTCTCCATTCCCCGAGATTCGCGATCAGGCGTCTTCGAGCCTGACGGGCAAGCGCTTCGATCCCCAATTTCCGGGGGTGGGTTCAAAAACGCCCGCGCAAATCGTTCCGCAAAATTTGCACGAACCATTTCCCTTTAAGTTCCACTCCGTCAGCTCATACCAGTTCCGGCCGATCAGTTTTTTTCTGCACGTGTGACAGAAAGTAGTTTCGCCTTCGGGGTCTTCGGCATTTCCTGTGTAACAATAACGGATACCGCTTGCCATCGCGGTTTCGCGGGCTCTACGGAGTGTTGAGACCGGTGTGGGCGGGATATCGAGGATCTTATGCGCTGGATGGAATGCCGTGAAATGGAGGGGGACATCCTGACCCAAGTTTTTTACGACCCAGGAAGTCAGGGCTTGTAACTCTTTATCGGAATCATTCAGGCCCGGGATAAGAAGTGTGGTGATCTCGATCCAGACTTTCGTTTCTTTTTTGAGATAAAGAAGTGTTTCAAGTACAGGCGGCAGGGAGCTATCCGTGTATTTTTTATAAAATTCTTCCGTGAACCCTTTTAAGTCCACATTGGCAGCATCCATCCATTCATAAAATTCTTTCCGGGGTTCGGCGCACACGTAACCTGCTGTCACAGCGACCGTTTTAATCCCGAGCCTACGACATTCTTTTGCGGTAGCGATTGCGTACTCATGAAAAATATGCGGCTCATTGTACGTGAAAGCGGCGCTCCGACATTTAAGAGCTTGTGCGGTCTTTGCGATGAGCTCCGGCGAGGCGGCATCTGCGAGGGTGTCCATTTCGCGAGAGTGGCTTATATCGGCGTTCTGACAGAACTTGCATCCCAGGTTACACCCAGCGGTGCCGAAAGACAGGACGGGCGTACCGGGGAGATAATGGAAGAGAGGTTTTTTTTCGATAGGATCTACGCAAAAACCGCTCGAACGACCGTAGGTGGTGAGTACGATCTGACCTTTTTGACAAGCGCGCACAAAACAAAAACCCCGCTGGCCTTCTGCGAGTTTGCAATGGCGGGGGCAGAGAGAGCATTGGATGTTGCCGCTAGCAAGTTTGTGCCAATATTTCGTCGGTACGATCGAGTTCATAGAGCCCTATTCTGCACCAGTTTTTGATGGTTTGCATGCAGGAAATAGATAAAATAGAGGCTCGGAAAGATAAAAGGTTTGTACTCAAGTAGCCGATGGTCTCCGAAATGGATCAGGTGAGTTCGGCCCCGTTAAGGTGCGGGCAGAAAGAGGTCTTGGCATGAGTTCTTCCAGTGATTCCGAAGGAAAAATTTTTGCGAGTCTTTGCTTTGGCGTTGTCCTGGGCATTGGGGGATTCTGGGGTGGATTTCAGTTACGTAAGAAAAAGAAATTGATCGAGGATATCCCGACCTCTACGGTTCGGGGTATGGCCATGGGGCTTGTGGAGGTGAAGGGCAAGGCCCAATCCTTCAAAGGAACCGTAAAAAGTCCCTTCGCCCAGGTCGATAGCGTTTTTTTTCACTACAAGATCGAAGAATACCGAAGCTCCGGAAGGAGCGGCAGCTGGGTCACGATCAAGGAATTTGCCACCCCCGACTGGTTCTTTCTGGAAGATGATACCGGGCGAGTTCTTGTCAATCCAGTTGGCGCAGAACTTTTTCTGAACGTTGACCGTCAATACCAGCTGAATTCTTTCGGGGGAAAAGACAAGCAAGCCTTTGAAGAGGGGCTTATCGCTCTCGGGGTCCAGCCTCACGGGTTCATGGGATTTGATAAGCAGCTTCGTTGTGCCGAACAATATGTCTGTCCTGGCGATCCTCTCTATGTGATGGGCGCCGCCGCGAAAAACCCGCTCATGGAACTGTCAGACAAGGGGAATGATAACGCCTGTATCCAGAAGGAAGGAGCCCCCTTTTTCTGCCTCTCAGATAAAAGTGAGAAAGACCTGTTATCATCCTTAGGGGGGCAGATGTACCTCTTTCTTTACGGCGGGCCGGTGCTGACCGTGGCCTGTCTTTTCTTTCTTATCGCGCATTACTTTAAAAGCATGTTCTAAAAAAAGGAGGGGTTATGGGGCTTGTGGTTTTAGCGATCGTGGTTTTTGTGGTGCTTGGGCTGATCGGGTATTTTGTGGGGATCTACAACGGTCTGATCCAGGTGAAGAACAATATTGATAAGGCGTGGGCGAATATTGATGTGCTCTTGAAGCAGCGGCATGATGAATTGCCGAAATTGATCGAGACCTGTAAGGGTTATATGAAGTACGAGCAATCGGTGCTTGAGAAGATCACGCAGGCACGGACATCCTTTATGAGCGCGACCTCGATCGAGGACAAAACCAAGGCGGAGAATCAGCTCACGGCGGGGCTCAAAACACTTTTCGCGGTGTCCGAGAATTATCCGGACCTCAAGGCGAACGCGAGTTTTCTTCAGTTTCAGACTCGTATTTCAGGTCTGGAAAACGAGATCGCGGACCGGCGTGAATTTTTTAACGAAAGCGTCAATGTGTATAACATTCGCATTCAGCAAATGCCGGATGTCTTTGTGGCGAATTCGTTGGGGTACGTACGGCGTTCCATGCTTGAGATCCCGAAGGAAGAAACTCAGGACGTCAAAGTTCAATTTTGAGGTAGGGGCGACGGGCGCCCCGGGTGTTTGCAGCTGGGTTCCCTGGGGTGTAGAATGAAGGCATCAGGTCAATGATTCTATGTTGAGCAATCAAAGGAGGATTTAAGATGAAAAAGGTGTTCGGGATTTTTATAGCGGTTGTTTTTTGTGGCACGATGCTTGGAGCGGTGCCTCTCTATGCAGAAGAGGCTACCGATCCTGCGGGGAAGAATTTGAAGGAGGAGCTGGCGGCAGATAAACAAGCGGTAAAAGCTCAGCACGATACCATGAAAGTGAACGCTGGGACGGCTAAGTTGGAGGAAAAAACCCTCAAAGCTCAGATCAAAGAGGCGAAACTAGCGGGAGATCAAGAAAAAGCCAAAGAACTCAGGGCGCAGCTCAAAACGACGCATCAGGAGAATGTCCAGCAAATGAAGGGGGACAAAGAAACATTAAAAGTAGACAAAAAAGAAGTGGTGGAAGACAAAAAACAGATTCACCAGGAACGGAAGGCTGTTCAGACGGAGCGACGGGCTCAAAAGAAACAATAAGAAGATCTTTCACCAGAAAAGGGGCGGGCTTGTTTTTTTAGAAAACAGCCCGCCCCTTTTTTTATTCCGCGGAGCGGATCATGATGAGGAGCATTTTGAAAGGCGCGACCGCTTTGAGCGAATGGGGAACACCCGCAGGCATGATGATCATCTCGCCCTTTTTTAGTTTGTGGAGTTTTCCGTCGATCCGGATCTCAGTTTTGCCATCAAGAATGAGGACCGAGGCGTCATAGGGGGCGGTATGCTCGCTTAAGCCTTCGCCTTTATCAAAAGCGAACAAGGTGAGCGTCCCTGCTTTTTTATTCAGGATCTGTTTGCTGACGACCGAATGTTTTTGATAAGCCACAAGACTTTCGAGGTTGAGAGCCTCCGCGACGAAATCCCTCGTCTGAGAGGCTGCAGCTCTGGATGGGGTTGGCATGGCGTTAGATCCTCCTTGAGTGAAACTGATTATAAACTTCCGTTGCATCGAATGCCAGGCATCCCTCGGTCCCCATTAGGGCGCCAGTGATGGATGAAATAAAACCTGATGATTGAAGCCATTCCTTGGAGTAAAATGAAGCCATGAGCGATACTCAGCCTGAAAAGCAGAAGTTCATGAAATTCCAAACCGTGGACAGCAGTAGCATTAACCGCAAGATGGGCATCGCTTTTTTCCTCATGGCGCTAGTCCCCATCTCCGTCATGCTGTACATGATTTTTTTTCTTATTATTCCCATGCCACATCAAGGGTATCGCGTGGACTTGCAGCTTGTTGTGTTTCTCGCGCTCTGTTCCTCCCTTGTAGGATATTGGATCATCCGGCAGATCGGCGCCTCCATCTCGATGATGGCTCGGAGCGCCAAAGATCTCATGGACGGCAAGGTCCTTGCGGGCGGGATCTCGGTAAAGGACCAGTCCGAAGAGATCCGGAATCTTGTCAAAGTTTTTAATGGGGTGAACCAGAACCTGGAACATCAGGTCGAGCAGTTGGAACAGTCAAGGTCGGTGATCCAGGACCTCATGAAAAAGATAGGGTTGGTGATCACCTCAGAGGAAAAGACCGAAGGTCTCCTGGATCTGATCACGGAGAGTATGGTCAAAGCCATGGGAGCCGAAAGTGGGGCTGTGGTTCTGCTCGGAGAGGCGGGCGGGGAAAAGTTTTTCAGTCAGGCGGTTGCTTGGGGCAAAGAGCGTGAGAAACTGTTGCGACTTGCAGCACAAAAGTCCTCGGCATTGACCTGGATGAGCCAGGAAAAGCATCCGCTTATCATCAATCGTTCGGAGGGCTCCTCGGAAGCTGCGCAAGATCCAGACGATCTGACCTATCGGTCCATTCTTTGCGTGCCACTCCGTTATAAGAATCACAACCAGGGATGCGTGCTGGTCTTGAATAAGAGCAATGCAGAGCCTTTCATCCAGGATGACGCCACACTGCTCGAACATGTGGCGAGTCAGATCGCGATCGCAGCGGAAAATTCACGCTTAGCAAAAGACGCTGAGCGGGGTTATGTGGAAACAATCGCCGCTTTGGCAGTCGCCGTAGAGGAAAGGGATGCTTACACGAGCGGACATTTAGAGCGTGTTGCCGAATTTTCCGTGCGGATTGCTGAAATGATGAAGGTGGATCCTAAAACAATCCAAACCCTGCGGGATGCGGCATTCCTGCATGATGTTGGGAAGATTGCGATCGAGGATAGTATCCTTTTGAAGCCAGGGAAGCTTACTCCGGAAGAACGCAAGATCATGGAAACTCATGCCGAGAAAGGCGAGAAGATCATCGCACCGCTCCGTACGTTCAAGGACCTCCGTGAGATTGTTCGGCACCATCAGGAATGGTACGACGGTTCCGGTTATCCGGATGGCGTAAAAGGGGATCAGATCTCGCTCAGTGCACGCATTCTTACAGTGGCGGATGTCTATGATGCTTTGACCACGACCCGTCCCTATCGCCATGCTTTTCCCCATGATGAGGCGCTCAAAATGATGAGGGCGGAATCCGGGACCCATTTCGATCCTCAGGTGTTGAATGTTTTCCTCGACATTATCAGAGAGAAACAACCTTAATCTTCTTCGATATTTTGACTTGCCTTCAAAAATGTTTAAGTTTTTTGGTTTTTGTTAGAGGCAAAATAAAATCCAAACTTCACGCTAAGAGGTAAGGCATGAAGACTCAAGACAAGGTCCGCACGGCGGTGGTGAGCGGACAGTTCTATCCCGAAGAACCGGAACTTCTCAGAAAGAAGGTCCGCCAATTCTTGACCGCAGCTAAGAGTGTTCCTTCCCCGGATGTCCGAGCGCTGATCGTGCCGCACGCGGGTTATGACTACTCAGGACAGGTCGCGGCCGAAGCTTATAAGTCGGCGGAGGGCCGGAAGTTCGACAGCGTTGTCATTATCGCTTTTTTGCATCGCATGTTCTTGCAAGGCGTGCTTGTGGACGATGTTACTGCTTATGAGACGCCACTCGGACGTGTCCCCGTGGATCGCGAACTTGCTCGGCAGATCCAAATGTTCCATCCCCTTTTTCAGGATGCTTTGCCCGGCCGGCTTCAAGAACATTCCCTGGAGGTCCAGATTCCCTTTCTTCAAGAAACAATCCCAGGGCTTAAGATCGTTCCCATCTATATGGGTGTTCAGAACATCACAAACAG
>Ga0114951_10003047_pt1 | contig 17893 bp, 15 predicted proteins | sample AM7aDNAmetaG_FD_88677 | JGI IMG/M metagenome (GOLD analysis project Ga0114951, IMG submission 88677) | Freshwater microbial communities from Finland to study Microbial Dark Matter (Phase II) - AM7a DNA metaG | ecosystem: Environmental > Aquatic > Freshwater > Lake | place: Finland: Lake Alinen...
CTATTGACTGCACCGCGTTTTTGTTGGCCTATCTTAAATCAATTTTTATTTAACTAAAGTCCATGCCTGATTTTTAATTTGCACCAGAACAAAAGCGTCTTTAGCTAATCCGGCATGGTCTTGCGGAGAATAGTTGAAAGTTCCGCCGATGCCGGCAAATTTTTTCGTCTTTTCCAGTTGGTCACGAATAGCTGCGGGATTGACGCCACCTCTTTCCATGGCGCCTTTGAGCAGCATCATCGCGTCCCAGGCATGACCACCAAAATGATCACCTTCAAGCTTGTAGACCTTTTGATAGCCGTTTACATAGCCCAGCAGCGCCTTTTTTTGCGGTTCTTTATTGGATATTTGATTAGCAACAATGACACGGCCGGAAGGAAGAATAATTCCTTCAGCAGCGTCACCGGCAAGCTCGATGAACTTTTTGGAAGAAACACCATGACTCATAAATAAAGGCAGTTTGATTCCCAATTGCTTAACGTTTCTGGCGACAATGGCCGGCCCCGGGTTTGTGCCCCAGCAAATAATGGCCTGCGCGTTACCGCCGCGAATTTTTGTCAGTTGCGCGGTCATGTCCGTATCTTTGGGGCCGTAAGTCTCATCGGAAATTATTTGAAAGCCGGATTCCTTAGATTGCAGAACAAGTTGCTCTCTTCCTGATGAACCAAACCCATCCGACACTGTCAGAATTGCTATCCTATTTATTTTTTGCTTCTTTAGATACTCAAATATTCGTGCAACAGCCAATGCGTCATTTTGCGCGGTTTTGAAGATCCATTTTTTGACCGGATCTGTTATCTTGACTCCCGCAGCGCAGGAAATAAGAGGTATTTCTGCCTTTTCCACTATGGGAATTATCGCCATGCTGTCACCGGTTGTGCTGGGGCCAATGATTGCCACTACTTTATCATCTTTAATTAGCTTATTAACACCCTGTACAGCCTTTGTGGCATCTCCCTGAGTATCAATGACGATAAGCTCCAGTTGATGTCCCTTTAGTCCGCCGGCTTTATTTATCTCGGCAACCAGCATCTGCGCGGTGTTACGTTCCGGCTCACCTAAAAAAGCCGCCGGCCCGGAGACGGAAAACAGCGCTCCAATTTTAATCGGATCTGCCGCCATAACCGATCCAGTCATGAAGATTGTAATTGCTAAAGCAAAAAATATTTTCCAAACATTTTTAAACATGAACACCCCCCTGATTAAAATGCTAATTCCATAAACTAATGCTGAAATATTAATTTTGATTATTTGAAACGTAAATCACAGATAGGATTTAGTGTCAAACGAAAAATAGGGAACTGCGGTAAGTGGCGGCTTGTTTGGGGGAACGCCCCCATCCTCTTTATGTTGAATAGCTACTTGGTATCAATTCCATACTCCCGGAAAATATCTTCGCAATGATGAATTTGCTCCGCCGGCAGCCACTCTTTTATCGGTTGGCTGATGCCGGACGCATTATAACCTAGCTTAGCACATTTCTGAGGCCAGAGCGGGTTATAAGATAGTAGCACGGCTTGAGTAACCCCAAGCGATTGGAGGAAAGCAGCAATTCCCCGGAGATTGGCATCAGTATCGGTAATAGTAGGCACAAGCGGAATACGCGGCAGAAGTACCTTGCCATAATCACGGGTAAACTTGAGGAGACTTGCAAAATTGGCAAGGATAGTTGTGTTAGAGGCGCCGCAGAACTGCTTGTGTAATCCTTCATCCCAGAATTTGAGATCAAAGTAGATAGCATCAAGATGGGGATAGATAAGTTTTTTGAAGCGTTCCGGGTCAAACAAGCCGCACGTTTCCAGAAGGCAGTGAAGGCCATGGGTTTTCAGGTCTTGGAGAAGGCCGGAAAGAAAGTCCATGTTTCTGGTTGGTTCGCCACCGGAAAGCGTTACGCCACCACCGGAGGTGATGAAGAATGGCTTATCTTTGAGAACTTGATCGAGAATAGCCGCCTTGGTCATTTCCAGCCCTACCCTTTGCAGAGCTCCGCCTGGGCATGTCTCAACGCACCGAAAGCACAAGTTACATTTCTGCCGATCGACAAAGAATCTATTGGTGCCGGGAAGCGCTTGCAAAGGGCAGGTTTCGATACATGTGCCGCACCCGATGCACTCGCGCTGATCAAAGGACAGCTCCACGTCGGGCCGCATACCTTCAGGATTGTGGCACCACAGGCAGGAAAGCGGGCAGCCTTTAAAAAAGATAACGCTTCTTATGCCCGGACCGTCATCCAAAGAATTCCCTTTTATCTCAAAAATAAGCGGGAGCTTCATATCTCGTATTCCTGTTTCCCTTTGCTTTCTCCTATCATTGTTAACCTGATTTTTCACAATTAACCTGTGCCTTACGGTGTCACAATGGGAAAGGTCGCCGGTGGCTTTTTAAATAAAGAGAAGAAGCGAATCAAATCGAGTTTGCTGCCCGTCACCTGAACCTCTTGACTCATCATATCTTTAATGCCGGCAGTACCGACCAACATCTTGAGAAAGACGCGCCGGGTAAGGGTTAATGTAGCGTGAGCATCGCCTGCCGGGGTGGCCTTGCGGTGATGAAGCACGGAATTTTCGATCCAAAGAACGTAGGATTCTTTAAGATCGGAAAACACCAAATTGATTTTGAATGTTTTTCCCTCGGCAGCCGGACCATCGAGAGAGACAGCCATTGCTACCAGAAAATTATTCATCGGTGCTTGGGCCATCAGCTCAATTGATTTGACGGGAATGGGACCGGGGCCATTTTTCCCGGAACGCAGTTCCTGTGCCCCGCTCAGGTACAAATTGCGATCAATTGCCGACTCTGCGCCATAACCTAACTGGTCGTAGGTACGCGCCAGTAATTCGCGCGCGTCCTTTTTATCCGGTTGGGCAAACACAAGATGATTCAGCAGTTCAGCAACCCAGCGATATTCACCGCGATCAAAAGCCTTCTGTGCACCTTTCAGCACTTGATCGGGACCACCCATCATTTCCACATAGCGGGTAGCTGCTTCCTGCCTTGGCAACATATCCAGATTTGCCGGGTTACCGTCAAACCAGCCGATGTAGTGCTGATAAACTGCCCTGGCGTTGCGGCGCGTCGTACCATAATAGCCGCGCACGGCAAAGGTAGTCGCAAGCGATGCCGGCAGCTTCAATTGGGCGGCAATTTCGTTCGGCTTCATCCCCGCATTAATCATGCGCACGGTCTGATCATGAATGTATTTGTAGGTATCGCGATTTTTTTTCAGAAAATCGACTATTCTGCCATTTCCCCACACAGGCCAACTGTGAACGCCGAAATAAACGTCGGCTTGCCCGAAGCGCTCCAGAGCATCTTCAATGTAACCCGCCCAGAGCAGCGCGTCGCGGACTTTGGCGCCGCGCAGTGTCAGCATTTGATGCAGAGTTTGATTCATAATTTCGGCGCCGCAATAAGCCTTGAAATCCGGTAAATAAAAAGCCATCTCGGCCGGGGCCTCCGAGTGCGGTACGTTCTGGAATACAAAGCGGACGCCATCCAGGATTATTTCCTGCGGCGTGCGATTAACGATGATCGTAGGCGGCAGGATGCCGGTTTCTCCCATCGCCACGCTGTTGCCGAGGCCACTATCAACAAGTCCTTTGGCCGATGCCGGCAATTGCAGCCCGAATTGCCACATCGCGCGCCGCCCCATGGCCAAACCTACCAGAATATTTTCGCTCGTCGCTTCTTTCATAAATCCCTCGGGAGCAACTACAGGCAATTTGCGCCGGGCTACCTCTTCGGCTGAGATGGCACCGAGCACTCCGCCAAAATGGTCGATATGACTGTGGGTAAAAATGACGGCAGAAACAAGCTTGTTGCCCAAATGCTTGCGGGCAAAGGCCATGGCCGCTTTAGCTGTCTCCCGGCAGGACAAGGGATCAACAATTATCCACCCCGTCTTGCCTTCAATAAGCGTGAGGTTGGCAATGTCAAAACCACGCAACTGGTAAATGCCGTCGGCGACTTTGAACAGGCCGATTGCCTTATTGAGCTTAGCCTGACGCCATAAGCTTGGATTGACGGTCGGCGGCGCGTTACCTTCGACAAACCGGAAGCGATCGAAGTCCCACACAACTGAGCCGTCCTGAGCCAGCACCTTGCCTGTCGGTATGGCAATCAGCCCCCGCTTGGCGTCTTCAAAACCTTGCTGCTCGGCAAGATTAAGCGACTTGGCCAAAGCGTCATTGGCGGCAATTGTCGCCGTCGTCGCGTCATCCGGAGCAAAATCACTACCGGCCTGAGTACCCAAATCCAGAAATTTGAATAATATGACTCCGGCAAGAATAATAACTGCCGCTGCCAGACAGATAAATAGTTTTAAATGTTTCATGCCTCTAAGGTCTTTCATTTTTCTTTTATTCAATGAACTAAAGTCTTAATGCACGAATAAGGCCTTGTAGCCTTCCATGTACAGGTAAAACCATTTCGAGCCAGGGGTATCCCCCAGGCTCCCCCAAAAAAACATGACATATATCAATATCACAAAAACCACCAGAACCACAGCAGGGCCGGCGGTAAGAATGCGGAGTGATCCTCCTCTTTTTTTATCCCGCCAGCGCCAGAACATCTCACAGAGGCAGAGCAATCCAATCTGACCAACCAAAAGTCCGAGAGTTGTCGGGGCAAGAGCGTAATAGAAAGATTCGCCTAAGGAGAAAAAAGCGCTCACCCGCCAGATTTCTTTTAAAATATAAGCAAACGGGACGATGCATGCCCAGAGAATCCTTTCTCGCACGGATGCGCCACGAACATACATAACACTGTACGAAAACAGGCTGCCAAAGACAATAGCTATGCCCAGTAGCGGGTAGAGAATGTCGGCGGCAATCCGGTATGTGTACCCACTGCCAAACCACTCCAGATGACTGGTCAGGAAATTCAGCAAAACCCAGACGCTCAGAACGATTACCGCGGGAAAGAGCACTCTTTGGCGGAAGGACTGTTTTCCCTTTTTCTCGATTCTCTCAGCCATTGGCTTTCCCCCTTAAGTAATTTTTCATCATTTCCAGCAATTCCGGCAAAACGCTTTTACCTTCGGGCGTGGCGATGAGGTTGTGCATAGTGCGCGGGTCTTTGATAATATCGAAAAGCTCCGCGCCTTTCTGGCCATCGTATTCGACATAAAGGAAATGGTCTGTCCTCACCGCATCCCACGCCGGAACGTTGTAGGGAAAATCTTTAAAGTGTTCCAGATGGATGGAATTGCGAAACCTGATATTTTTATTTGCCAATACGGGCGCCAAACTCATGCCCTGCATGGCTCCCGGAGCCTTTAGCCCCGCCAGTTGCAGAAGCGTCGGCGCAACATCGACATTGAGCGCCATCCCGGCGGAAATTCTCCCTGGATTTTTTATTTTCGCGGGATAGCGCACGATAAGCGGGATGCGTGTTGCTTCTTCATAGGGGAACCTCTTGTCAATCAGCTGTTTTTCTCCCCACATATATCCATTATCGCTGGCATAAACAACGATGGTGTTATAGGCGATACCCAGCCTGTCGAGTTCAGACAGGACGCGACCGATCTGCTGATCCATCGCCGTAATCACCCGATGGTAGTCCAGATATTTTTTCCCCACGCTGCCCATGACGCCGTAATAGGTACTCCCCTCTTTCTGATGAATCCAGGCGTGGTACTCGGGAGGAAGCGTGCGGCTGACATCGGCATCAGCATAGAGCTTTCGCAACGCCGGCGGTGGTGAAAAAGGCTGATGGGGGGCTTTGTGGGCAAGGTACACACAGAAGGGGCCGGACTTTTCCTGCCGGATAAAATCGAGCGCCAGATCCGTTAAATCCTCCGTCAGATATTTTCCTTTTCTCTCGGTGACGACACCATCGATAATCAAAGGACAATCGAAATAAAGCCCCTGCCCACCGGACGCGGTGAAGGTAACAAAGCGATCCAAGGCCTTCCCCAAAAGATCGGGCAATTTACCGGGCATGTGCCATTTGCCGAAAAAAGCATTTTTATATCCATCATTTTTGAGATGTTCCAGAAAGGTTACATTCTTATCATTCCACGGCGTATAATTATTTTTTACGCCGTGACGATGGGCATAAAGGCCAGTCAGGTAGCATCCCCGCGATGGGCTGCATAAGGGCGTGGTGGCAAAGGCGTTGGTGAATTTTACACCTTCCTTGGCCAGACGATCGAGATTTGGGGTTTGAATAAACGGATGCCCCATATTGCTCATGGTATCCGCGCGATGGTCATCGGAAAGAATGACGACGATGTTAGGCCTCTTTTCATACCCGAAAATTCGGGAAGCAAGGGCCAGGTCGGTTGCGCAAATTGCCAGCGAACCCCCGAGGATCTTGAGCGTCTGGCGCCTGGAGTACTTGCCATCAGTAGGCTTTATTTTATCCATATTTATTCCCTTTCTCCTTTATCGGACTTCTTCAGGAATTATCTTCTGGATACATGCAGTCGATCTGTTTTGCGTATTTCTGATTGATCACCCGTCGTTTGAGTTTCTGGGTCGGGGTAAGCTCATCAGATTCCTGTGTCCATTCATTTTCCAGCAAAGTGAAATTCTTTATCTGTTCCACGCGCGCATAATCTTTGGTGTAACTGGCAATCTCATCACCAATAAGCTTTTTGACAGACTGATTTTCGATAAGATCTTTCGGCGAATCAAAGCGGATTTTATTTTCCTTAGCCCAGCCCTCCAGCTCAGGGAAAGCTGGCACAATCAGGGCAGTCAAGAACTTGCGATTATCGCCGATGATGGCCACCTGCTCGATAAATTTTGAACAGCTCAGGCTGGTTTCAATATTCTGGGGCGACACATTTTTACCACCAGAGGTAATGATCAGATCTTTAATGCGCCCGGTTATTTTCAAATACCCGTCACTGTCAATTTCACCGATATCGCCGGTTTGAAAAAATCCGTCAGCGGTGAAAACTTCATTTGTTGCGGCATCATTTTTGAAGTAACCTTTCATGACCTGCGGGCCTTTGATAAGAACCTCGCCGCCTTCACCGATTTTGATAATTGTGTCTTTCAGGGCAGGGCCGACTGTGCCGGGTTTAATTTTTTCTTCACGATTAGCGGTTACAATCGGACAGGTCTCGGAGAGCCCGTAACCTTCCAAAACTTTAATCCCCATACCAAGGAAAAATTCGGCATCCGCAATGGAAAGGGGGCCGCCACCGGAAAGCGCGAATTTCAGATTATCCAGACCGATTAGTTTTTTCAGCGTTCGAAAAATAAGTCTGTCGGCAATAAAATATTTTACCGCGAACCATCCCTGGCGCGGTCTTTCATTATCGCAGATATATTCAACATTGCGGTAGGCAAGCTCCAAAGCCCAGGCGAAGATCTTTTGCCGGCGAGGGCTTACCTTGGCAACTTTGGCCAAAATACCGGCATGGATTTTCTCAAAGAGCCTGGGGACACTCACAATCAGTGTCGGCCGGATTTCCCGGAAATTAGTCATGATTTTGGAAAAATCCTCGGCAAAAATAACTTTCTTGCCAAAGGTCATGGGCAAATAATAACCACACGTGCGTTCAAAGGAATGTGAAAGCGGCAGGAAGGAGATTAAAGTATGATCTTCGTGATAACGCGAAGGGGCAATCGCATAACACTGATCGCATTGGGCGACAAAGTTATTATGGGTAAGCATTACCCCTTTGGGATTGCCGGTTGTGCCTGACGTATAAATCAGGGTGGCCACATCCTCGGGATTAATATTGCGGATTCGCTCTTCAAGTTCTTTATAAGCTTCTGCAGCCGTTCCCTTGGCCACGGCTTGCTTAAACGTCAGTACGCCTTCTACGGGTTTAGTAAGATCGTCAAGGATAATAATATCAGTTAATATGGGAAGTCTGGGTTTAGCCTCCAGTACCTTTTGCAGCTGATCCTGGGAACCAACAAATGAAATTTTAGAATCTGAATCTTCCAGGATAAAGCGGGCTTCTTCCGCTGAATTGGTAGCGTAGATCGGCACATTAACCGCACCACAGGCAAGGATAGCCTGATCACATACCCACCATTCATAGCGGTTGGCAGAAAACAAAGCTACTCTGTCGTTTGGCAAAATACCTCTGGAAATCAGATAGGAACCAAGATCCATAATCAATTCTTTCATGCGGTTCCATGAAACATCAACATACTTGCCTTGTTGATTTTTGTAGCCCACACAGCCCATTTCACCGAATTTTTCAGCATTGTTATGAAAAACTGCGGCCATTGATGTAACATTGTATTTTGCCATTTAACCTCCTCCTGGTACTAAAGCATGCCACTTTGTTTTTATTTTTATGCTCAAAAAGCTACACCGCTTTTCACCGGGTCATGAACTGATCCCGGATAGCAGCTTCCGAATGCTCATTTCGTCGGTGGCATAGAGAACGGAACGCTCGATTGCCTCCGCGCGATACTTGTGAATTTCCAGATACTTCGGATTGGAGGTCATTTTCAGAAAAGCCCTGCGGGAAGGATACTGCACAAGCATCACCACATCCCAGGTTTCCTGCCCGATCAGCAGCTCGTCTGTTTTACTGAGGAAGATCATCTTTGCTCCGACTTCCGCCATAAACTTCTCCACTTCTTGCGCATAACGGCCGTAAGAGGCCAAACCGCCTTCCGGCTTGAATTTCAAAAGGTTCAGCATGACAACTGGTCCCTCACTGGGATTCTTAGATAATTTTTTGAACTGCTCAATATTCGGCTGCTCTGCTTCCATAAAATCTCCTCACTTTCTCAATTGATAAATATGTTGTTTCAGTCACCTTTATTATGCCGTGCCACCGGACTTCTGCGGTGGAAGCAGTTTCGGTCGAACTTTATTCCAATTCTCTCCTACCGGGCAGACACGCATGCATTCAATGCAATTGTCCACATCGGTAATATAAGTCTGACCCATTTCCACCAGGAGATCCCGCCGCTTCAAATGTTGACGTATCATTTTGATATATGCCGGCCATTGCCAAAATCGGATCGGCTTCAGGAGCTTGAAACCGGAACTCCAGTAGGCAAAGCAAGGATCCACATCATAGCGGTCGGCCTTCAATGCACATGATGGGCAGGCTTTCGCGCAGCGTCCACAATTAGTGCAGAGATCAAGTTCCCGCCGGTAATCGGCTGCCAGCGGCGTTTCCGTCACGATGGCGCATAACCGCTGATGCGGTCCAAATTCCGGTGTGAGCAGCAGATTGTTGCGGCCTATCTGGCCCATGCCACAACTGATAGCCGCATGTTTGAGGGAGAGAAACCCGAGCGTCCGGGTCTGGCGAAATTTTTTACCGGTCTGCGGATCGTGTTTGAATATCTCCACCGGCTTATCGGCTGAAATCGGCAAAGAGAGAAATCCTTCCTGTTCAAGCAGGCGGCCGATTTTTTCAGCGGTTTCATCAAGCAACCGGGAGGTCTGCATTTTACTGCGAGTCCAGTGCATAATGTCCGGTGAATACACAGCGCCCAGCGAATGAGCAACGGCCATGACGATGACGCTTCGGGCAGATGGCATAAGCGCAGTTGCAGGCCGCGGCGGATACGCCAGGATCAGATCTTGCGCGTCGGCAATTCCTACCAGATCTATGCCCGCTTCATGGATCCATTTCTTAATTATTGGGGCGTCTATTTTATGCATATTATCATTGTTTGATTTAGTCATAGGGTATCTCTCGATATCAACTTCGGGATTTCGGATGCGCAGGGAACGCCGGTGGCGCAAAGTCCACATCCATAGATAAAGATGTGATAATGTTCATTGCAGTATTTCAGGGAGTCAGCCACCTTTTGAGAACAGATTTCCTTGTCATGGGCATGCTCTGCTGTTATGGCCGCAACCGGGCATCGCTTGGCGCATTTCAGGCACTGTGTACCCTGATAATGCAGACAGTGGGCATGTATATCCTCCGGCCGCTGACGATTGGGCGCAAGCTTCAAGTTGACCACAAAGCTTCCCAGCCGGTGTGCCACGCCTTTTTCCGTGATCAGGAAGTCATGCATCCCGAAGGTGCCCAGGCCTGCGGCATAAGCGATATGGCGGTGTGACCAGGGAGAGGCCCAGCCCACTTTCGGGTATCGTTTCTTATTGAACATGGGCGTCACATCCGGCGCCACGGCCAGAATTCCCTGCCCCATCATGTCGGTCACAATCTCACGCACAAACGTCTGACTGAAGATTTCACCCAAAAGCCGTGTCTGCGCCCATCGTTCCGATGTCCATTCAATAGCGGCGGCATTGTCCCGCCTGGTATTTTCTGAAAACGGCAGAACAAAAGAAACTACGCTGATGTCTTCCGGCTCCGGCGGTTGGACGCCGTTATTTTCCGCTTGCCAGCGCAGAATTTCCCAAGGGGTGAAATGGTGACGTCCGATGACTTCTTTGAACCGATCAAAAATCGGATCATTGCCACAGACGATCCCAACCAAAGGTTCTTCGAAAATCCGTTCACCTAAAAACGGATACTCCATTTGGTTGTCCGGGTGATTGGCAATTTTGTCCTTGATTGTCCGGATAAACCAAGCTTCATCAAGCAGTGGATCCTGATCGCCCAGGCGGGTATCCTGATTCAGGACTGGCTGTTTGGGGAAAAACATCCCCCTCATTTCGCCTATCGCATTTTTCATCCCCTCAATATCAGACAAGAACGAAATTCGGCGATACCGGTCTTTCATGCTCTTACGTTTACTCATTTTCCAACCATCTTTAAAAAATCAATCTGCGGTACCCGTAAAACCGGGTTAAGCGCCTTGCCCCTCATCTGGTTACCTGCTTCTGCCGTTAAGCTATCCCGGTCAGATAAATTCCATAGAGAATGACGCAGAGGGTATCAAAGACAGCTGCGCCAACCAGACCGCGGGCAAAGTTATGCCTCAGACTTGAAAAAATTGAAATGACCAGCACGGCTTTCTCTATGGCGGCAGCAATGAGAACTGGCTTTCTGATTTCCGGATAAAAAGCTGAGCAGATAATCAAAGCGCCGAACAGAAAGACCAACATACCCCATTGTCGGGCATAAAAAATTCCTGCCTCATCTTCAAGGTCGATTTTCGCGACTTTCTTGAGGAAAAACCTGGGAAAGAAGAATTGCAGGATGATGCTTGCCGTAATTGCACCTGTTACATAAAGTATCATTTCGATGTGTAGAGTGATCATAACTTTACTCCTTTAATCAGTTTGAATATCAAATATTTTTAACGTTACCTCCGTTGCTTTCCCACCATGGTCTTACACCTTAATCTTTCCGTCTTTCATTGTCTTTGTGGCTTTGAATATGTCTAGGGGAAACTTTTTATAAACCTCTTCGAGCTTGGTCAGTAATACCGGATAGCCTATGCTTTGTGCCAGCGCGAAGGGGCCGAAGGGGGAACCGCCGCCATTGGCCATAGCCAGATCAACTTCTTTGGGATCATCGGCAATACCTTCCTCCAGAATCTTTGTGGCTTCATTCACCTGTAGAGCAATCATGTGGTTGAAATCATATTCTTTAGTCGCTTTGGCCGGATCGATTTGGGGACGTCCCTGGGACCAGTCATACAAGCCTTTGCCGGTTTTTTTGCCAAGAGTTCCCGCTTTTATATAGGCCATCAAGGCATCTGATGGTTTGTAATCCGCAGAAAGCACTTTGGCGAAATATTCGAGGCCATGAACTGCGATGTCAATGCCCACATAGTCCACCAGTTCGAAGGGAGTCATGGGCATGACTGCTTTGAAAGCCGCATCGAATTCTTCCGGTGTGGGGTGACCGGCCTCCAGAATCTTGGAAAGGAAAACGCCGCCAGTTTGGTTGACACGGTTATAGATAAAACCGGGCGAATCTTTCTTGACAATAACCGGAACCTTCTTGATCTTTTTAGCAATCTCATAGCCGATCGCAACTGACTCATCGGAAGACTTGCCGCCTTTGATGACTTCCACCAGCTTCATCAGGATGGCGGGATTAAAAAAGTGGTAACCAATAACTTTCTCCGGACGACTGGTGGCTGAAGCAATCTCGGTAATGCTGATGTTGGATGTATTGGAGGCAAGAATTGCATGTTGGGGAGCAAATTTATCCAGATCAGCAAACACACTTTTTTTGAGCTCCAGCTTCTCCGGAACGGCTTCAATGATGAAATCCGCGTTCTTAACGGCCGTTTGCAGATCAACCATCGGCGTAAGACGCGACAGAGCATCAGTATAGGCCTCCGGCGTCAATTTGCCTTTTTCTTTGAACTTATCAAAACTCGCCTTAATGCCGGCCATACCCTTATCCACATACTTCTGTTCGATATCGCGCAGAACAACATTATATCCGCCCAAAAGACAGCAGGCCGCAATCCCGTGGCCCATATCACCCGCGCCAATCATGGCAATTTTCTTTACATCTTCAGTTTTCATTACGTTTCTCCTTTCATTTAAATGGCTATTTATTTTTCCCGAATTTCATATTATTTAAAAAAGCTTCCGAATTTTTATGCTGTCATTATTTGACGGCAGGCTAATGAGCATACCATCTACGCCCATAATAATTTTTCCTTGATAATAATTCTGAGCAGCTCCCAGAAAAGCGTTATTTAAAAGCGAAGAGGGCAGCGGTGGGATGATATGCGTGAGCACCAACTGTTTTACACCTGCTTTTTGCGCCACCTGTGCCGCCTGCTCAGGAGAAGCATGGTAGTTTAAAATATCCTTTGTTATTTTTCCTAGTGTGACATCAGCAAGAAGAGCTGAATTGTCATGGATAATATTCACCAGCCTCGGGCTGAGCGCGTCATGTATCAGAACATCAGCCCCAGTCGCCTGCCCAGCTACGGATTCAGAATATGCCGTATCGCCGCTAATAACAATGCTTCTTCCTTTATACTCAAACTTATAGCCGCAGGCAGGCTTTACCGGCAAATGCATAACATTAAATGCCGTAACCTTCACTCCATCTTTATCATACACAACAGCAAAATCCTTCTCTTTATCGGATAAGGCAAATGGCACAGCCTTACCTCCGGCTCCAGAAGGGGGAACTGTTTTTGCTCCATGATGCGCTACTCTGTATTTTGTGTCGAGCTTATAGGCTCTATTGAATCCGTCCACTACCATCTCGACACCCGTAGGCCCGATAATATCCAGCGGCTTTTTATGGGCACCGGCAACCCAGCGCTGAAGCATGATCTCGCCTAATCCGCCGATATGATCGGAGTGAAAATGCGTCAGAAATACGGCATCTAATGCCCCTATGGGAAGACCAGCTAAGCGAAAGTTACGAGCGCTTCCATCCCCGGTATCTACGGCAAATAGCTTTTTGCCGGCGATGACCGCAATACATGGTCCTACACGCTTAATATCCGACAGGGGAGACCCTGTCCCTACAAGTACCGCATGCAATCCATCATTAACTTTTAATCGCATACCCGATAATACATTTTTAGCCGCCCCATCCAACAACCAGTGTGGCGGATTCGAAATGAAGAGATATCCGGTCACGGTCAGAACTATCAAAACCGCAACTGCGCTAATAATTATTTTCTTCATGATTGCATCCCCATGTCTTAATGCCTATTTTGAAGAATATTCATCATTTTCTGTGCTACTTCTTTGCCGGCATTCTGGTTTTGCCCTGTTACCAGGTTACCATCAATCACACTATAATTTGCAAACACATCTTGAAACGCATTTTTACTTTCATATTTAGCACCAGCTTTTTTAATTTCTGTTTCAGGATGCATCGGAGTGATCTCTATGCCCAATTCCTTTACCTGTTTATTTGTAACACCAGTTACTCGGCGATCTTTAAGCAGGAGTTCACCATTTTCTTTTTTAGCTTTTAAAAAGCCAAGCGCGCCATGACAAACAGAACCCAACAGGATATTTTTCGCATTTGCTTCCGTAATTTTTGCGCCAAGTATCTCTGAAATACCTAAATCATAAGATGCGCCCCAGCCTCCGGCAATATAGATAATATCATATTGAGTAAAATCCACATCATCTATTTTAAGTGAGTTTTTGGCCTTGTTCTGAAAATCTTCATCCTTCAAATATCTTTTATCCGCGCCAGTTGCCACCGGCCACTTTACGGAAACCGGTTCAACCGGTATATTGCCGCCTTTAATACTGGCAAGATCAACTTTCATCTGAGCATCTAAAAACTCATAGTACGGTACCGTCATTTCTGACGCATATACACCGGTTTTTTTGCCTGTGTTTCCTAAAACGTCATGGCTGGTTGTAATGATCAAAGCGCTGCGCCCCTGCAAGTTAAATACCTGCCCTTTGTAATCAGGATGTAATCCCATATAAGCGAGTATCTTCGGAAGCATTAATGCTAATACAAATAACAAGACTAAAATAACGGCTAAAGTGATTAAAACTTTTTTTCTCATAACGAATCTCCTCTCAATGGTTCGCTGGTTGCCTCCATGATATGGGATACCGGCAGGTTGTTTTCTAAAAGCTGTCTCATGGCTATCATATATTTATTAATATGCCGAAAGAATTTTTTATGCCCCTCACACAGATAATTCAATCCCGGTTTTTTCTCCTGGGTTTCCACAAAACGATGCTTCGGACATCCCCCACGACAGGCGAACAGGACATCGCATTCCCGGCAGCATTGCGGAAGGGCGGTCTCCTTGCTAATGCCAAAAGCTTTTTGCTGAGGGGAATCAATCAGCCGCTTCGGATCACTCAAAAGAACATTCCCCAAAAGGTAGCGAGGATACATGAAGTGGTCACAGGCGTAGATATTGCCGTCATGTTCCAGGATCAGAGACCGGCCGCATTGCCGCGAGAATTGACAGACTGTTGACTCTCCACCCATCCAGCTCATCAGTGCCCATTCAAAATTCATGACAAATGTTTTACCCACATCGTTTCTCACCCACTCTTCAAAAATACTGATGAGAAAATCTCCATAGCTTTCGGGCTCAACTGCCCAAGGGGCCACATTGGCCATGCTTACCATCCCGAGATCAGAAGGCGTGGCAAGCTTTAAGCCCAGCACGCGAGCGCCATCATCGGGCATTCTTTCGACAACCGGAATAAACTGGACAAACTCGACGCCGCGATCTTTTAAAAAATGATACACATCGAGAGGCCTGCGCGCGCTTTCCCGCGTGATGCAGGCAAGCACATTATATTCCACGCCGTGCTTCTGCATAAGATCAACTGCTTTTAGAACAGCGCTGAACGTACCCCTGCCCCGTCCATCAACACGATAGCGGTTATGAATATCCTCCGGCCCGTCCAGGCTGATGCCGACCAGAAAATTATTTTTGGCGAGGAATTCGCACCACGCATTATCCAGTAAAATGCCGTTTGTCTGCAGGGAGTTGGTGATTCTCTTGCCGTGACTATATTGTTTTTGCAGCCTCACCGCTTTCTTGAAGAAATCGAGCCCCATCAGCATTGGCTCGCCACCTTGCCACGCAAAGGGTATTTCCGGAATGTTATTTGCGCGAATATACTTTTGGACAAATGCCTTCAGCACTTTATCCGACATGCGGTAATTCTCATTATCGGCAAAAAGTGCCTTCTTCTCCAGATAAAAACAATACTCGCAGTTGAGATTGCAGACAGGCCCGATGGGTTTTGCCATGATATGAAAGCCAGGCACTGAGGTTTCCTCTGGCGGATCTCCAGATATTCGATTAGCATTTATTTCCTTCATCGCCATATCTATTATCTCTCTTATTTTACCACCACTGTTCCCGGCAGACAATCAGTCGAGATGTTCGACTGCGGGCATGCCCCAACTGCCGTTTAGCGCCTGTGTCTTAGGCCAGTAAAGGCGGGCATTGAGCAGGAAGTCGTCACCTGACCTGACCGGCAGCCAATTTTTCTTCTTGTTTCCCTCCGGAGGCTTGGCCTGCACAAATAAATCCAGCGATCCGTCCGGATTGAAGATGAGTGGATCGCGATCGCTCAGGGCATAGCGGTTGCTGGGGTTATCAATGAAGAAATTGTCCGGACCATAAGCCGTGATCGACCAAAACGCGTTCACGGGTGGCAGCTCGCCTGCCTTAAAATGCAGACGATAGCGGTGCCGGCCATTGAGCACCTGTCCCGTCGCGTCCACTCTCGTATGGGGATAAATTGCATCCGCCGGCAGGTTAGCACCCAAACCGACCATGGCCACGATGGCGCGTAAATTATAGAAAGTGCCGTAGTTGCCAATCATCGCCGGCGGGGTTGCCCAGCCGCGCACCAGATCGCGCTGCTTCTTTAGTTCCCTGGCCACCGTAAAGTCCGCAATCCACCGTCCCAGGCTCACGCTTAAGCGATCCAGCAGGCTCCATGCGGGTGGCTGTCCCGGCGTAATGCCGATGCGCGAAAGCTTGACCATCATCGGTCCATCGGCAACGGCAGGCGGATTATCAACCATCAGCATGGCAAGCCTCGTGAAGAAGGCCTCGGCAGTCATGCCCCGCATCTGCAGAATCGGCGGGAGTGGTTGCACTTCAGACGGATGAAAGGCCACAGGCAGATCTTTATGCACAGCCAGTTTTGCTTTCCAGTCGGCCAACTTGCGCAGCTGAATTCCGTCCTGCAAATGATGCACGATCGCGTAGTCTGATGGCCCGTTGGTTTGTGTCCTCCCAATCAACCACACAATTCGTGTGGGCGACCGTAGCAGCTTTAGCCCATTAGGAGTCCGCCCCTGCCATCCCGGCCCGGCAAGCAAAAATTTTCCACCCGCCTTTCCCTGGCTGCGCGTGCCTGGCGCCGCAAACACGTTGGTCCAGGCATCCATGAAGGGCATTAATTCATAGCGCTGATCGTTTTTTGCCATCTCGAACACCCATGGCCCCTGATTCATATCGATAAAGGCCGTGGTGTAGAGGGTATCTACGTTCGGCCGCACCACTTCTTTGAAACTGGCATCCGGAAAGCGGCGCACCCGGTGCAACTGGTTTTCGGGACGCAGACTCAGCATCGCATTGACCCGACTCACATCAGTAATCACCAGCGGGTAGCCAAAAATGTAGCCTTCCGCCCCCAGGATGATCTGCTCGGACTTGTAATACAGCAAACCGACCACGACCATGATAGTGACCAGGAGCGACAGCAGTACAAACCTCAGCCACACAACGCGTCGGCCCGTAGAATATTTCTCTTCCGTCATGGGTATTACCCCTTTAGTCCAAAGTACTTATCAATAGATTCAAAAGCTACTCTGAGCATTAAATCTATATCTTCTTCTTCCACTATGTAAGGCGGCATGAAATAGATGACATTTCCTAGCGGGCGCAAGAGCACTCCCTTCTCCAGGGCGATTTTATAAATGCCGTAACCAACGCGCCTCTGCCAGTCAAAAGGCTTTTTAGTGCGCTTGTCTTCCACGAGTTCCAACGCTCCGATCATTCCCAGATGGCGGTATTCGCCCACATGCGGGTGAGCGTCCGCAAACGATTTTACCTTAGCGGCAATCATTCTGGCTTTGATCTCGTTTTTTTTGAGCACTTCTTCATCTCTAAAAATAGCAAGCGATTCACAAGCGGCGGCGCAGGCCAAGGCATTACCGGTGTAACTGTGGCTGTGCATGAAGGCCTTCAACTCTTTGTAATCGGCGTAAAAGGCTGAATAAATTTCGTCAGTGGTGACGACTTGCGACAAAGGCAGATAGCCGCCCGTGATTCCTTTGGAAAGGCACATTATATCGGGGCTGACCTCGGCGTGCTCGCAGGCAAACATCTTGCCTGTACGCCCAAAGCCAACGGCAATTTCATCGGCAATGAAGTGAATGTTGTAGTCCGTGCAAAGCTTGCGGAGTTTTTTTAAATACGATGGTGGATATATTTTCATGCCCGCCGCGCACTGGACAAGGGGTTCGATAATGACGCCGCAGATTTCTTCGGAGTGTTCAACAACAATCTTTTCCAGAGATTCAAAACACTCGACCGCGCAATTCTCCCGGCACTTGCCATAAGGGCAGCGATAACAATCGGGCCCTGTGGCTTTGAAG
>Ga0114951_10003051_pt1 | contig 17871 bp, 27 predicted proteins | sample AM7aDNAmetaG_FD_88677 | JGI IMG/M metagenome (GOLD analysis project Ga0114951, IMG submission 88677) | Freshwater microbial communities from Finland to study Microbial Dark Matter (Phase II) - AM7a DNA metaG | ecosystem: Environmental > Aquatic > Freshwater > Lake | place: Finland: Lake Alinen...
TAGCATTAAAAAATGCAAGATTACAGTTTAAAGAATTATCAAAGTCTGCTAGTAAGATAAAGGGTAAAAAGGGAAAGATAATGTTGCCTGGTAAATTAACCCAGTCAACTACTCGTATACCAGAAGAAAGAGAATTATACTTAGTAGAAGGTGATTCTGCTGCTGGTACATCTAGAAAGGCAAGATATTCACAGTTTCAGGAGGTACTTTCCTTAAAAGGTAAAGTACTTAATGTAGCTCGTGCTACTACTGCTAAAGCTATGGCTAATGAAGAAATTCAAGATATTATAACTGCTATAGGTATCAACATTAGTGGAAATGAAAAATCTGAATATAGAATAGGTAAAGTTATATTTCTTTGCGATTCTGATGCTGATGGTCATCATATTGAGATTCTACTTGCTACTCTTTTACAAAAAATAGCTCCTGAATTATTTAAGAAAAATATGGTTTATACTATTGATTCACCACTTTATATTGCTACTCATAATACTGGACAGTACTATGGTGATACTTTTGAAGAAGTAAGAAAACAGTTACCAAAGTCTGCCCCAGATCATTGTATTATAAGAGTAAAAGGATGGGGAGAAAGCTCATGGGAAACATTGAAAGAACTTGCTTTTAATGTTAAAACTCGAAAAATAGTAAGCCTAACACCATTGGAAGGAAGTAAGGAAAAAATTAAATTCAATGCCATAGTTAATGAAGACAGTGATATGAGAAAAGAATTATTAGGTGTAAATTAAATATTGACCTATCTTGAAATAAGGTATTCTATAATTGAATACCTTTTTATTCACAAAGGAAAACTATGGAAATCCAAAAACTTGTAGATTTAGCAGAAGAAAATATTATTATATATGGGCAGGAAGTTATCTCTCAAAGAGCATTATCTGATTATAGGGATGGTCTAAAACCCATACATAGACGTATACTTTGGGCTATGTATAAAATGGGTATGCACCACAGTGGTGGGTTTAAAAAATCTGCTAGAGTGGAAGGTGAAGTGGTTGGAAAATACCATCCTCATGGGACAGAGGCCTGTTATGGGTCAATGGTAACAATGGCTAATCTTCCAACTAGATTAATTCATCCAGAAGGTAATTGGGGTGATGCAGAAAATCCTAAATCATTTGCAGCATCTAGATATACTCTATGTAAACTTTCAGAGTATGCAGATAAGTATTTGCTTGATCCAGATTATCTTGCTGTAATTCCTTACGTTAAGACATATGATAGTGAAAATGAGGAACCAGTATATCTTCCAGCTAAATTACCTAATCTTATAGTAAATGGTACAGAAGGCATAGCTGTAGCAGTTTCTTGTTATATACCCTCATTTACACCAGAAAGTGTAAAAGAAATAGTTAAACTAGGGTTTAAGAATACAATAACTGCTAAAGATTGTACTAAAATATTAAAATTTAAATTTCCTTATGGTGGTATCATTATCTCAGAAGAGGATGATATATTAAAATTCTTTGAGGAAGGTAAAGGGTCACTTACCTTTTCACCTAAAGTTACTATTAAAGGTAATGAAATATTCATAAATGAAGTACCACCTAGATTAAGAATTAATCCAACTAAACAGAACCCATCACCTGGGTTTTTAGAGAAAATAGCATTGTTAAAAGAAGTAAGAAAAATGGAGGATTTAAGAGAAGGTGAAAAACTGGAATTTAAAGTTGTACTTAGTGCTTCATTACAAAATTCTGAACGAGCTGCAGCTATAAAAGAAATAAGAAAAATCATAACAGTATCATTACCTTTTCAGACTAAGGTAACTATAAGAAAAGATAATGGTGAAGAAGTATTATTTAAAAGTAGTACTATACCCAGCATACTTAATAACTGGTGTAAGTGGCGTATTAAAATAGAGGTTAAAGTACTTGAACGTCTAAAGAAAATAGAAGAGGAGAAATTAGATAAAAATGAACTTATGGTATTGGCAATTGAAAATAGAGAAATTATAAAGATAAGTCAGGATGAAAATGACCCAATTACTTATTTGATGGGTAAGTTAGATATAGATGAAACACAATGTAAATTCATTTACAGTAAGTCATTATCATCATTGCACATATCTGAAAAACAAGGGTATTTAAACAAGATAAAAGAGTCAAAGAAGAAAATAAAGGATTATAATTATTTTATAGAAAATCCTGTTGAACGAATAGTTGGAAATCTTTAACCTCGAAATGTAGATGGTGTGCATGGTACACTAAAAGGTTTAAATACACTAAACAATTAAAAATAGAAAAAGGAACCTAATAAGGCTAGCCGGCAACTAGTCAGTGAGTTGACTCCTCACACAGATGTTCTTAAAAAGGAGTAATATTATGAAACGACTGCTGTATCTAAGTATTGTATTGACCTTGTTAATAATCCCATCAACTTGTCATTGTAAGACTTACTACAATGATAAAATTAAACAACTTCTAATTGAGTGGGTAGAAGAACAAAGCCAGTCGTCTAGAGCAACTGCCATAGAAATAGTAAACTCTGTGTGTAGGGAGACTGATGAACCGTTACTGTATCTTTCAATTTTTAGATATGAAAGTAACTTCAACTCACGTTGTATATCTAGAGGAAATTTTGGATTAGGACAGATTTCTCTAATTAATTATAAGGAGTTAAAGGAAGAGGGTATTATATCAAATAAAAAGCAATTACTATTAGTAAATCATAATGTAAGGGCTTCACGTTTTATCTTAAAGAAAAAGCTAAAACAATCCCATAATAATATTAGGCGTGCTTTATACCTTTATGTAGGTAATTCTTCTAGACATTCCTATGTGAAGAAAGTTCTGGGAAACTATACTTATTTAAAACATAAGATAAAAAGTGCTGCTTGAATTAAGAAACATAAAACTCATTGATTGAGAAATAATAATAAGTTAGCTACCTGAATTTAAAGGTAGCTAACCATACTTGACAAATATTAAAAAGTATGCTATAATTTTTAGAAAGAATAAGAAAGGTATTATGAATGAGCAAATTTGTAATTGACAAGAATGAAGATATAAAAAATGTATTTGATCCTGTAATGGAAAAGTATTTCCCAGAATTACTTAATTTAAAATTTCTTTATGTTTGGAGAACTAAAGAAAAAATGGATAATGGTAAAATAGTGGTTGCTGATGTTACCAAACTATCTAATAAAGATAGAGATATCTGGGGATATGATGTAAGGGTAGAAGTAGATAATAATGAATGGTCAGAATACCTTCCTAAAGACAGAAAGAAGTTGGCTTATCATGAATTACTTCATATAATACTTATATATGAAGATGATGAACAGGAGGATGGTGAAGTTACACTTAAAAAGAAAGCATTAAAGCTAGATAGTGATGATAGAGTGTGTTTTAGTATGAAACCACATGATATTTCAATAGAAAGATTCCGAGCAGAACTTGAGAAATTTGGACTAAGTAAGGAGGAGAGGGAAATCAGAAGATTTCTCAATGAAGTTTACGAAGCCAAAAATCAAAAGTAGAGGTTCAACAATGAAAGGTTTTTGCAAAACTAAAGATTGGGAATGCCCATTTATTAATTCAGACAAAAATAAGTGCATGAAAAGTTGTAAGTTAGCAGAAACGTATCAAAATCAGTTAATGGGTAACCAAAGTTTACAGAATTCAGAATATAATATATTTGAGGGTCTTAATTATAGAAGTGGAAAGCCACATTTATCATCTAGCATGGAATAGATGGAGATATAATGCCAACATTAGATAACCCAACCATAAAGAATGAAGACTTACTCAAGATAGTAGAAGCTAGATTTCAATCTTTGAAAGATAATATTCCAAATAAGTTAGGTATTATTGATACAACTAACTCAGAGGATATTTTAACAGAAGTTAAAAAAGGAGTAGAACAACTTAAAGCTAAGTTATTTTTAGCTAAGGATGTTATTTTAATTCAACGAGTTAAATTGTTAAATTCTGCTGAAATTCTCTCTAGTAAATTATCTATTTCGGCTGAATACCTAGATATTCAAATTGCTAGACAGATAAGTGGCATTAATAAGAAGATTAAAAAGTTATTAGCCACTATAAAAGCAGGTGATATAACAAAGACAGGTATAGAGAATTATATAGTAAAGTTAAATGAGATATTAGGAAAAGTAACCTTTGAAGCCATAGAAATGCCTGAAATTGATGATAACTTTAAACCACTAGAAGATCTTAAATATGTGAAAGTAGAAGTTAAGGAACCAGCTGCAATTTTTAATGCACCGTTACTTTTAATTATGCCTACACTTATAAATAAAAGTGTATTATCAAGATTAGAAAAGTATTTTAAGTTGAAACATATACTTGGTACATACTATTTAGCTAAGAATGCAGATTTTTTAGTTATAGATGTTTCTAAATTACCTAAAACTATAACCCCGCAAGAACAATCTAATAAAGTAGTTACGCTACTTTCTAGAAAAGTAGCGACTATGGTTGTACCTGTGCATGAAATATCTAAGCAATCTGGTAAATGGTATGCAGTTCTCTTAGTATCAGATAATATTACGAGAGAAATTACAGATATAACAAATATGCTTTTAAAGTCTATGCCTAGTAAAGGAAAAAATACATTTGCAAGTGATAAGTATGGAAATGCTAAATCTAAGTACATAATATATTTGGAGTAAATAATGGCAAGTGGTAATTGTGAGTTAACTGGTAGATTTTATGCTAGTCTCGATTCTCACCACATAGTACCAAAAGAATATGGTGGTGAAAAAGGACCTACTATAATGTTAGGGCCTGATGTTCATCAAATAATTCATAGAAGTGTATCTAATATAGCAACTAGAGAGCAATTTCTCTCTAGTTTACCAAGTAACCATAGAGAAAAAGCTGAGTATTTAATAGCTGCTTTGAATGCAGCCAAATCTGTACTTAAGAAAAAACCAAAAAATGAGATCAAAATTACAGTTGATGAAAAAACCTATCAAAGATATCTAGATAGTAAGAAGTCTAGCAAAGGAAGTGATGAGTATGATTTCAATGGTTAATCTTATTAATAAGGAATTATGCACTCCTTATGGTGAGGAAGATAGAATTCGTATAACGAATTATATTTTTAAGTATTTTTTGGGTATTAATACTTATAAGAAGACTTGTAAGTTGTTATATTCTAAATATGGTAAAAATTTAAACTATGGTGGTATGCAGAAGAAATTTAGTGATTTTATATCTAGATTAGACTCCACAAATATTAATTATATAATGAGAAATATCAGATATAATGTACTGTGTGAGACTAGTCCTATATTTAAATCAGATTTAAACTTTATAGATAGTTATTACTTTGACCCAGAAAAAGTAATAATAGGTGATTATCCCTCTGAGGAGGAAGTATTAAATGATATTAGAAAGTTTTTAGACAACTTAGCTTTTAGGTCAAACAAATCTATGTATAATGATTTATCAACTGATATGTCTGACTTTAAAAGTGAATTTACAATTTCTGCATTTTTATCTTATAGAAAGTATATTTTTAATTACTTTCAAAGAGAGAATAATGAAGAAAACTATAAAATGTTATTAGGTAGCATTCATAAATCAGTAAAGAATAAACGTATAGATTATATGTATTCTTTCTTTAAAGATAAAAGAATTTCTTGTTTGAAAACAGTGCAGCTAGATACACTTACATATTAAAAAAGGGAAGGTGACTATTAGTCACTTTCCCTTTTTTGTTTTTAAAGCATTAAAGTTATTAAATAAAATAAGAATTGACGAAATAGACGTTTTATATTATAATGACAAATAATGGCAAATGAATAGTGTGCTTGATACATTTCCTGAAAACTTTTTAAGAAAGGAATGACTATGAAACTATTTGAGGTCACCACAAACAATGGTATTATCTTTTTAAATCCAAAATATATTTCTTATATTAAAGAAGTAGAAGGTAGAAAAGATGGAAATATATTCATTAGAATGAATGATTGTGAAACATATTTTTATGGTATTGAGTGCTTTAAAGATTTTTTAAAGCGTCTTGAAATATTTGAAGAATAATTAAGCAAAAAGGAGGATAGAAAGGGTAGAATATGGTACTTATGTAAGGATAGTGAATTATCAAATGGGTATCATAGTATTGTATTCATTACTTAAGCCTATGGTAGTTTTCAATTAATATTATTTTATCAAATAGGGAGATAAAAAATGACTAAAAATCAAAGTAATGGTTGGCTGTCACTTAGATGGCTCATAGTGTTAATGATGGTAGCAATTAATTGTTTCGCATTTGATATTGCACCTCGTAATCCTAATTTTCAAACTAATCACCAAATGACTTCTGAGGATAATCACCCATTAGGATTGATACATCATTCAGTAGATATGACTGATGCAAAGTTATCATATTTATCTAGAGTAAAAATGGAAAGTGCTACTGCTCTTCCGAGTTCCTATGATTTAAGAACATTGGGTAGGGTAACGCCTGTTAGAAATCAACTATACAATGATGGTTGGGCTTATGCTTCTTATGCTTCATTAGAATCATATTTACTTCCTACAGAAACATGGTTTTTTGATGTTGAAGACTTGGAGAATAACAGTTACTTTGATGTAACACCACAAACAGGTGGTAATGTTCATGTATCTATGGCATACCTTTCAAGGTGGTCAGGGCCTTTTCAAGAGAGTGTAGTTAATGGTGTTGACCAATACTTTTCAACTGGTTCCCCAGTGAAACATATTCAAAAAATAGAATTTGTACCTTCTACTTCAGGATTTCCAGAGATTAAACAAGCTATAATGACTTATGGAGCACTTTATACAGAAATATACTATGATGCTAATTCTTTTAATTCAACTACTAATGCTATGTGTTATACTGGTACATCAACTACTAACCATGCCGTTGCAATAGTAGGGTGGGATGATAATTATTCTGCTTCTAACTTTATTAATAAACCTACAGGCAATGGTGCATTTATTATAAAGAATAGTTGGGGTACTGCATGGGGAAATAAAGGATATTTCTATTTATCATATTATGATACCTATGCTGGAAATAACTGTTGGTCCTTTGATAGTGCAGAACCTTTAACTAATTACACTAATATTTATCAATTTGATGTATTAGGTTGGGATGCTAGTATTGGTACAGGGACTATAACATGGGCTTCTAATATATTTCCATTCCCTGCTGATAGTTCTGTAGTAGCAATAGGTACATATTCTGTAGTTTTTGGTTCTACTTATGAAATTGATATTTATAATAATGTTACAAGTGGTAGCCCAACTAGTGGTACTAAAGTATTAACTCAGACTGGTTCTTTTCAGGGTGTTGGTTACTATACCATACCTTTAAACCAGGCAATTGCTGTAGGTGGTGGTAATAATCTATCTGTTGTAATTAAGTACATTACAGCAAATTGTAAAACACCTGTACCAGTTCAGAAAACAATACCTAATTACACTTCTCAAGCACCCTGGAACATTGGTCAAGGTTTTATCAGTCCCGATGGATCTAGTTGGCAGATGATTTCTAACAGTACAAACCAGTCTAACCCATGTATTAAGGCATATTTTAATTTAATTCCAGTACCAACACCAGTACCAACTGTAACACCAGTACCAACTGTAACACCAGTACCAACTGTAACACCAGTACCAACTGTAACACCAGTACCAACTGTAACACCAGTACCAACTGTAACACCTAAACCTAGCCCAACACCAGTACCAACTGTAACACCTAAATCTTTTCTTATCTATGGTGTTACAACTACTAGTGGTGGTACATTAACACCAGTAGGAAATACTATTATATTAGCAGGATATAATCAAACTTATACTGTTTCACCTACAGCTGGTTATTTGATTAATAATGTGTTAGTAGATAATTCACCTATTCCAGTACCATTACCTAATACAGCTGGAACATATACTTTTACTAATGTAGCAAATAACCATACTATTACAGCTAGTTTTAATCAAATTAAACCAGTTATAAATAGTAGTGAAAGTAATGGTGGTACTATCAGTCCATTAGGATCAATAAATGTTATTTATGGTACTAATGAAGTATATACATATAAGCCTAACACAGGCTATTTAGTATCAAATATAACAATTGATGGTAGCCCAATATCTTGTATAACCAATACAGGAGGAACTTATACCTTTTCAAAGGTAATTTCTAATCACACCATTAACGCATCATTCAATCAAATACAATATTCTATTACATCCAAAGTAATGGGTGGAAGTGGTAATATTACACCATTAGGCACTACTTATTATCCTTATGATTCTAGCCCAACATTTAGTATTAAACCCATAACAGGTCAAATGATTTCTCAGATATTAGTTGACAATAAGGATGTAACAACAACTGTACCATTTAATGGTGGTAATTATGTTTTTAGTGATTTATTAGCAAACCATACATTAAATGTTACATTTAAGGCCACACCTAATTTTACTATAACAATTTCTGGTGGAATTGGAGGTACTGTAACCCCATCAGGCACTATTACTGTACCTTATGGTACTAAAGAAGTTATTGTAGTTACACCAAATACTGGCTATATCGTGTCTAATCTCACGGTAGATAAAGTAGCAATAGCTATACCATATACTGGTGGAAATGTTACTTTTTCAAGTGTAACAGCTAATCATACGGTTTCTGTAACTTTTAGGAAACCATAGGTTGAAAAAACTCTAGCTGTAATACAGCTAGAGAAAAGGAGATATAAAAATGATACAATATGATGCTGTAAGTCAGTGGTGCGAAACTAGACAGTAAAATTTTTGTATAAAAAGAGATGGGTATAAATCACAATTAATTCTTTATTAAGGAAAACTGAAGGGAATGGCCAATGGTCATTCCCTTTTTTAATTTTAACTATTTGTATTTATTGAAGAAGTTAAGAATTGACAAAATAGTAGTATTATGGTATTATGACATATAATTGATACAATATTACATAAAGGAAAAATAAAATGGAAAATATCGTAATACCAAATAGTTATTTTCTAAAAATGGCAACCATTGATTATAGTGACTGGAAATCTGCCTTAATTCGGGAATTCATACAAAATTCTTATGATGCAGACGCTACTGAAATAAGGTTTCATTATTCTAAAAAAGATGGAATTGGAACTTTATCAATAGTAGATAATGGTCATGGAATGACTGAACAGGTAATAAGAGAAAGACTACTGACTTTAGGTGGTTCATTAAAAAAAGAAGGGTCAGTTGGTGGTCTGGGTAAAGCAAAGGAGATATTGTATTTTTCATGGAATTATTGGAATATTTCTTCCCAAAATGTATTTGTTGAAGGAAGTGGTTCACAATTTACTTTAACATTAAAGGATCCTTCTTTCATAAAGGGTGTTAGTTCAACAATAGAAATTCCAGAAAGTATAGTATCAGAATATTTATTAAGAAGTAAGATACAATATATTGTATCCCATTCTTGTTTAAATAATACTAAAGTCTTCTACAATGAAGAAGAAATTCCAAATTCTAGTTCCATTAGTATTGGAAATAAAATTGGTACTATTGATGGACTAGGAAGTCTTTATAGAAATACTGGTACTTCAACTGCTAATGAGGTAGTAATACAGTCCAGAGGACTTATGATGTTCTCAAGATATTTACCTGGTAATAATAATTGTAATTATGTTTTCAATATTGAAGTACCCTCCTATGATTCATTAACATCAAATAGAGATAGCTTTATTTATGAATTTGGGAGGAAATTTGATATATTAATTGATAAGCTGGTTATGAACCCAGTTCATATTGATACAAATGAAAAGATATGTATTCCTGTTGTAGAAAGAAAAGATTATGAAGATTTCTATAGAGATGAGAAATTTCAAGAGGCTATTCATATACACATGAATACACCTATTGAAGAAAGGTCAACTACTACAATTGAGTATGATTACTTTCTTGAGAATCAATTAGGGTTTAGTATTTCAAGTGACTTTTCTGGTAGTTCAGGAGTATCAGTGGTTCCAGTTCAGTCTATGAAGATTACTGAATTCTATGGTCAATATAAAAGAATGTTCAAAAAAGGGTTCATAGTCATTACAGATAAGGAAGTACCACTTCATTTCTTTTCTCAATTCCTAACACCTGATGCTATTGCAACTGCTAAACTTTGGCAGAAAATAGTAAATCTGACATATAATGCTTACACCGCTGAGGAATCCTATCCTTATGGTATAGGATTTACAACAGATAGTAATGTAGCTGCTTCAAATTATAAGAAATATATTCTAATTAATCTAGATCATATTTTAAAGATAAAAAATATGGATGAAAGAATATCAGAAATGTATTTAATCGCCTGTCATGAAATAGCACACAATACTTGTATAGATCATACCCAGGAGTTTATTAATGAAGAAGAAAAAATTATGGTAAAACTCATTCATTATAGAATAGAAAACTTCGAGGAAAAGGATTTCTACAATAAATTTTATTTATTATCACAGTCATTGCCTTGTATTGAATACCCTAAAATCAGTCCATTAATGTCACATAATGATATTTGTTTTCTTATGACAAAAGAGGACTTAACAAAGGAGGAAATAATAAAAATAGCAGGTATTCTGAAAATAGATACAGAAGGTGTATCTAGCAAGCGTTTAAAAATATTAATTGATGAACATATTGCTGAAAATTGATAGTTAAAAACTTTAATGAAAGGAAGGTGTTATATGATAATTCAAGTTAGTGCAGTACCAGATAAAGAGACAAAAAATACTAATAGATACATTATCATTAAAAATGATAAAGGAGTATCTGGTTCTATCTATTTTGATAAAAAGATAATAGAAAATAAACCAGAGAAAATCCAATTAAAAATTAGACTAGGGGAGGAATAAACTATGAAACCTTATGAAATTACAGTTTCAGGAGTATTTAAATTTATATCTAACTTAATTCTATTTTTTATTGGATTAAGTATCTGTATATTGTGTATTATTTTTGTACCTCAATATTTTGTACTTGGAATAATTGTTTCAATTATTTGGAGTATAATTAAGAAAAGTCTTACGAAAAGTATTACAGATAGTGTTAATAAAAATAAATACTGAAGAAATTAAAAATGGAAGGAATGAGTTAAAAAATTCTTTTGTTAGTAATGGCTTTAAAGAAGAATTTCCTTGTTTTTCTTAAAAGGAGACAGAAATGAATAAATCAGAAAAAATTGTAAAAACTTTCATTCAAGTAATTGCTTCTCCTTATTTTGCAATAGAAGATATTGCAATGGTATTGAATGACCATCATATTGAGTATGCTGTAATAGGAGGTATAGCATTAGCCGCACATAACTATAAACGTCAAACATTAGATATTGATATTTTAATATCAAAAAAATCTTTTGAAGTTTTCACTGATAAACTAGTTGGTGTTTATTTTAAAGGAATTGCAGGATCAACTAGAAATTTCTACTATCTTACTGATGTTAAAAAGTATCGTGTAGAATTTTTAGTTGAAGGAGATAATAATGGTATTGAAATGCCTAACCCATTAAGTATTAGAACTAAAATGTACGGTGTATGGTATATTGATTTAAAAAATTTAATAATCTTAAAATTAAATGCAAGTAGAACAAAAGATATTTCAGATGTAGAATATCTTATAGTTAATAATGAATTACCATTATCTTTTCTGGAAAATAGTAACTTTTGCAATGAATACACTAAAATCTGGAATTCTTTAAAAAGGAGATAGAAATGGTTAAAGTTCTTAGGAAGAAAGATAACAAAGATGAATTAGAAAGAAAAATTGAAATGATAAGTAAACTTTGGAGATCGAGAATTGATTCACGTTTCCTTGATAGATACCACCACCTTCCAGACTTAAATTACTCACAAGAAGAATGGGAGGATGCTGGGGAACCCCATACATGGAAGATAGCTGAAATTGAAGGCGAATATACTGTAATAATAGATACTTCTTACTGGTATATGATTTTATTTAAGAATGATGAAATTATTGGTAGTGGGGAGCATGAAATAATTAGTGATAACATAGTGGTACTTGATAAATCATACTGGGAAGTATTCAAGTATATATGGAAGTAATAGACTGCGGTGAAAGAATTTAAAAAAGGAGGAAAATATGTTATACCCATTAATTGAAATACCGCCTAGGGTAGTTGAGTTTGATCGTGATTCATATAGTTATGTATCGGAACTTCATGGGTTTCATAACTGGTTATATAAGTATATGCAAAATGTACTTAAAAATAAGCCTAGAGAAGCGTACATTAATCTATGTAAAGAGTATATTAACTGGTTTAATGAAACAGATTTTGAACCAGAGTTATGGGAGGAAGATAATGCAACATTACTTGATTATGTTATGCAACATCCTGATAAAATAAATGAGGGCGGACTAGTTGATTTTTTAAATGAGTACTCAATGAATCATTAATTGCTTTAAAAGATAGCAATATAGCATCTATCCTATAATAAGTATGTGATTTTTTAAAAGGAGGTATTATGAATAATAAGTCTTTCTATATTAAAGAAGATGATAAACCTGTTATAATAAATGTAACTGATATAACAGAGTATATTGATTTATATAAGGATATATTGCCGGAAAACTACATTACAAAACAGTGGTGGTATTTCAATAGGCTTAATGTACCTGAAAGGTTGCGAGGCAAAGGCTTCAGTAAAGAGTTAATAACCAAATTGTGTGAATGGGCTAATGTTAATAACATTGCTATATTTAATGAAATTACCCCTTATGGGGTAGATCTAAGTTTAAATAAACTTATAACATTGTATGCAAAATTTGGATTTTACAATATTAAGGGGAATAGAACTTTAATGATTAGATTACCTGTAATAAAATAAGGAGTGATAGATGAAATGTGACTCAATATCATATTTCTCTATTTTTAAAGGTCTTTTGTCTATTGGTGATAAGGTTTATCCTGTTACTGATAGACAAAAGAAATTTCTGGAGTCTTTTGTTTTTAAACAGGAAATTAAAGGAATACATGGTCATTACTTAAGTGCTGAAAAGCTAAACAAAAAGTTAATTCGTGAAGGCTTAGAAACAATAAATAGCACTAGTCGCCAAGTAGTTGGTGTATTTGATATGGTTCCTAAATTATTAGGTGAAAATTTTCCTGTTGTATATAATAAATTCAAATCAACTATAGTCAAAAGTTTTTCTTTTTTTACTATAAAAGGCTCCTCACTTCCTTATATGGAAATCTTTTTAGAAGATAATCTCACATTATGTATAATGGAAGTTAAAAAGATCTTTAAAAAAGATATAGTTGCTATGATTCTAAGTATAGAGAAAAAAAAGAAAAAAGAAATAGATAACATTGACTATGTTGTAATACCGGAAATTGACTTTAAAAATATAGAAAAAATCAACTGGGTTAAAGGAATTAAATCTGGTGAAAATATCATCCAGAATGTTATATGTTATAATAGATTAAAAATAGTGTCTGAAAATGAGTCTATTGTGCCTAAAGGTATTAACTATAAAGTTAAGTATTCTTTTGTTTTCTACTTAAAAAAGAGATGTATTGAACTACCATTAATAATGGGGTACATAGATAAGTCTACTTTTATAAAGGAGCAAAATTACTCCATTTACAAAATATTTAAGTAAGCTAATTTATTACAGAATTTAAAATTTGACAATTTAATTAAACTATGGTATAATTAATCAAAATTAAAAAAAAGGGGGAAATTAAAAAAGGGGGAAAATATGGTGATTTGTGATTTAGTTATTGAGGTTACAAGACGGTGTAACCTTGAATGTTATCATTGTTTAAGGGGGAAATCTCAAAATTTAAATATTCCCTTAGACCTTATACCTAAATTCCTAAAATTTAATGATATTACTTCTATTGGTTCATTAACCTTGACTGGTGGGGAACCAATGTTGAATGTAAAAGCCATGAATAATATCATTAAATATATTCACAATGAAAATATTTATGTAGCCATGTTTTATATGGCTACAAATGGATCCCAATGGTCAAACGAATTTCTTTCTTCATTGGGAATTTTGTTTGAAATTGTTAATGATAAAGAGCAATTTCAAATAAAAATATCTAGGGATCAATATCATTATACAGATATTGATCGAAGGTGGAATATGTTACAAGGAAGTATAGTTACATTTGATGAACATAACTACAATGTAATTGCAGAAGGTTATGGTATTGATATAAACCCAGAAGGTAGAAAACCTTATGATGAAGAATGGATTTGGGGTGAAGAAAATCCATTAGAATTAGATGAAGGTATGGTATATATCAATGCCAAAGGAAACATCCTGAAGGGATGTGATTATTCTTATGCTACCCAGAATAAAAAACATTTTGGGCATTGTCTTTCCAAACACTTAAATGAAATATAAGAGGGAGGGGAATTATGAGAAAATTAGAAGAGATTAAGGAAGAAGTAAAAATGGATAAAAAAGGAATTTTCTTTAATCAGAAGTCTATAGATAATGGACTGATTAAAGAAATGTATCATAAAAATAGAAGTAAAATTAATAAAGGTAGAGTAGTGGTGGCCTCTGCCTTAATTCCAAAGGAGGATGATGATAAGAAAGAAGTAGTTTTTGTAGTTCCTGTGGATGACCTTGAAACATGGTGGGAATATGTTGAGGAATCTAGGGATTATTTACATTTCCTCAATGGTAAGATTGAGGTTGGGAATAGTTCCTTAGTAGGAACATGGCTAACTGAACCAGTCTTATAAAAGACTGTCATACTTTATTATGACAGTCTAAGAAGGAGGATGGTTATGAAAACATTATTTAATATGGAAAAAACCGATCATAAGTACTTTGCTCTAGAGGAGGCTTATGAGAATCATAAAAAGGAAATAGATAAAGGGGAGGCTGTGATTATATCATGTCAAATACCTGGTAAAGTAGTAAGGTATTTTGATGCATTTATTGTAGTTCCCACAAATGACATTGAATCATGGTGGGAGTATGATAATGAAAGAAATACTATCTTCTGTGAAGATACATCGGAGATAGATTTTGATTTAGATTATAATTATTATATCTCTGGTGTAATTGAGGCTGCTAGTGATAAAAAAATTCTAGGGAAAGAATTGGATAATCCTTGTACTTAACTTTAAAAAGGAATATAACTATGAAGAAAAAAATCATAGAAAATGGTATTGTTATTAAGGATAATAAGGCGGAAATCCTTAAACTGTACGAAACAAATAAAGAATCCATAGATAGTGGAGAGCTAGTAATAGCTAAAGTATCTATGCCAGCACTGGTAATTAGATATTTTGATGGTATTATAACTATTCCGTCAAAAGATTTAGAGCATTGGAGAAATTATGCTTTAAACCCCCATTTGTTAGACGCTAGGGAAATCGATGGTAATTTCGATATTGAGGAAGATTTAATTCCTGGAAATATCGTTGTTGGAAAACAGGAATTTGCAGGAAAGAATCTTAAAAACTTTGAAATTCTTAGTAGGCCTACATTAGATGATTAAGAATTTGTAATGATAAGCGTATTTAACTTTAAAGAGGAGGAATTATGAAAGAGTCTATGATTCAAACAGTTAAGAATATTATTGACTATCCTGTTCTTAAACATGGGGTTATTAAATGTCATTGTGAAGATTTTAATAAATCTTTTGGTCCACTTTGTAAGTATGACGAAGTGTTTTTAGAATCAGAATTTAATAAAATTGCATTAAATTTAAAGTCATATCATAACATTCATTGTATTCGTATGAATAACTATATTTATATTGTTGATATGAAGGTTATTAAAGGCTTATTTGAGAAGTATTCAAAGGATTATTATGAGAATGATTTTCTTGAAATACTTCCCTTTGTTATTGATCTAAATAATTCTTCTTACTCTGAAAAAAAGGATAAAAATGAAGAGGATGAGTGTGAGGGATGTAAAAGTTGTACTAGGAATTAAAAATTAATAATTAAGGGTTCAAGTTATTACTTGAACCCTTCTTTTTTCTCTAAAAAAGATAGAATTGATTAGAGAAATAGTAAAAAGTGAATGGTATAATAAGGCTTAAAAAAAGCCCAAACAATTAAGTATTCTGGTGAGGAAATGGTCAATGGTCATTCCCTTTTTAAATTATTAGAATTATTAAATATAATAATTATTGATTATGTGACCATACTATGGTATAATAACTTAAAATTAATTAATAACCATAAAGGAGGGTATTATGTTAACTAGAGAAGAATTATATCAATTCACTGGAAGTCAATATATTTATCAATATATTGGTTTTAAGTTTACAGATGGTGTGAAGTATCTGGCAGAAAAGGGAGGAGCTTTTTGGTTTCTTGATATAATTAGTTCATATCAAATAGAACTAAAAAATGTTGATTTCCAAATTTGGGGGTTGAAGATCAACAAAAATAAATCAGGAACAATAACATGTACTGATTTAAATGAAAAAAGGTTGATAAAACAGAAGATAGAATATACTGATTTCCCATTAGATACAATTAAATTGTATCTTATTAATGGTGTTCTAATTTTAACTTCTGAATATTAAGGAGGAATAAATATGCTATATCTAATTACAATATTAGAGAACTATGGGGAGCAGGAATATACACATTATAAGCTAATTAATAGTCCTTCTATTGAGGAAGCTGAAATTAGGGCTGAAAAATTAGCAGAAAAATGGTACTTTGATGAATCAAAGTATATAGGAAAAGGATACTATGTATTCTTCAATGGAAATATAACTGTGGAACTAACTAATGTAGAACAGATAACTGAAGAAGAATTTATCAAACTTTTTCTAATTTAAAAAAGGAGATATTATGTCATATAAATCTATTTGGCAACGGTTAAAGAGAGCATCTTCTTGTGAAGATTATGAAGATTATCAATATGAGCATGTAGTTTGTACTCATAGGGATGAAGGTTGTTTTGGTCAGATAACTTTTGAAAAATCATTGAAAGACTACGCCAAACAAAAGTTTAAGTGTCCAACATGTGGTAGTTCAATGGTAAAAGTAAAGTATAGGTATATAGGAAAATATTATGATGCACTATCCTAGATTATCCTTCCCAGTTCATCATAGTAGTTTTCCATTAATTATAAGTATATTATTGCTGGTATTTTTAATATACAAATTAATTAAATTAATATTCTGCTATATAAAAGGAGGTAAAAATAGATCCTAAATAAATTAACTGTAACATACCATAATTACAGTTAATTTTTATTCTTTACATTGTAATATAAATAGTGTATAATATAATCAAATGGGTAGTTCATTAATAATTTAAAAAAGGAGATATTATGACAACATTAATCAATGTAACACCTCATGCACTTAATTTCAATAACGGCTTTACTTTAAAGCCATCTGGAACAGTGGCTAGGGTTTCCTCTACTTTTCAACAAGTAGGAGAAGTAGAAGGTTTGCCCATATTCAGTACTGAATATGGAGAGATTGAAGACCTTCCTGAATCAGTTGCCGATACTTTTTTTATAGTATCCGCAATAGTGTTGGAAGCCATTAAAAGGGAAGGGAAAAGGACAGATTGTCTGGGACCTGCCACCTTTCATAAAGAGGTGGTAAGAAATGAAAAGGGACAGATCCAATCTGTACCTGGGTTTACGTGTTAATAATAGCATAGAGCCAGACTATTTCATTGATATATTACTTAGCCTATAGTATGTTAGGTCACACATATAAGTTAATTATGTGTGACCTATCAAAAAGGAGGAATTATGGATGATGTAGTAAAAGTTCTAATGGAAAGAGATGGTATGTCAAAAAAGGAAGCTATTGCCTTATACAATAAGGCTATATCTTCTTTAAGAAAAAAAGTAGCAAAAGGAGAGTTTGTTGATGACTCCGATTTTTGCCAGAA
>Ga0114951_10003052_pt1 | contig 17870 bp, 7 predicted proteins | sample AM7aDNAmetaG_FD_88677 | JGI IMG/M metagenome (GOLD analysis project Ga0114951, IMG submission 88677) | Freshwater microbial communities from Finland to study Microbial Dark Matter (Phase II) - AM7a DNA metaG | ecosystem: Environmental > Aquatic > Freshwater > Lake | place: Finland: Lake Alinen...
AAAATACAAGATGCCACAGATTCACAGATTATTATTAGTATTATTTACACAGATATTCAAATTCGCCATGGCGAATTTAAATCTGTGAATCTGTGGCGATTTTAATAATGTATTTATTATCTGAATATTATTTTTAATTCATTATTTTTATACTTTTGAGGCTATCTTTATAAAATTATATATAGTATAATCAAATAAAAAGATGTGTCCACACGGTAGCTGTCCGGTAGGCAGGTTTGGTGCTTGGGATTTGGTGCTCTTAAAGAATACGCTAATTCTAAGTAATTGATTTCCGAAAAAAAAATTTGCTGGTATTGCTAATAACGCATAATTATAATGCCGCCTCTATGAGGCTTAGATTTATATTGTTTTCAGTTTACCATAATTTCGCCTCTAACGAGGCTTAAGAAATACCGTCAGGTATGGCATTATGGTAAAAAAATATCTCATAAAATAAAATGAGTTCTGTAGGAACGTTATTATTCTTAGATTATCAAGTATTTATAATTAATAAGGTTTTAGTTTATAATAGCGAGTTAAACTTAGTGTTTCTTTGTTCTTAGTGCCTTCGTGGCTATGGAATTTATAAAGAGACTTCATGTAAACCGCATTGAGAAACAGGTTCCATTAATAACGTTCTTTTAAACTAATGCCTTAAGAAAGTAAAGCTAAACAATCACTGGTTCAATTTTAGTTAACCTATAACTAAATAAAAAAGCCGAACTCTTTAGAAGTCCGGCTTTTTATTAAATAAATAATAAAACTTATTTTACTATCATTTTATGAGTTATAGTACTATTGTTAGTTCTGACCGTGTAAAAATAAATTCCTGTTTTCAGGTTATCAGCATTTAAAGTTACTGTGTGAGTACCAGTTGTAAGCTGTTTTGAAATGCTGTTAACTTTCTGACCTAACATATTTGTTATTTCAATATCAACCTTGGAAGAGCAATTTAAAGTTATGTCAACAGAGGTTGTTCCACTGAATGGGTTAGGATAATTTTGAGAAACAGATGATAGGCTACCTCCCTGTGCCGGTTCATTAATTCCTGCTGCAACTTGAGCGCCTGTCAGATAATAATGATAAGCTGGGTCTACATCTGTTGTACCATATTCAGATGTTGTAATGTGAAGTGTAACTGTGTTTGTACCTGAATTATAAAAAGAATAATTAGAAAGATACATAAAGTAGTTGTTAGCATCGTAAGTAGTACCTGTTGTAAGATTTAATGTAGGTGTATATGTTCCTGTATTAATGTCGAACATTTTAGTTTTGATGTCTGGGTATAAGTTGTAAGTTGAGAAAGATGTGTCTGTATCTATCCACGCAAAGATAATTTTATCCTGAGCGGGAGTTTTAGACATTTGTAATCTGCTGTTCCATGTAGCTGGGTTAATTGGAGAATTAGCAGCATCTACATCTTTACCCCATTGGATACCTAAAGTATCAGCATTCCATCCTGACGCTGTCTGGTAGCAGTGATACATATAACCCTGGATTTTAGTATATTGCCAAGAATAACCCAGAGAGTCGTAATTATTAGAGGATGCACTATTTATAAAACAACTGAAATGTAAATAACCATTAGCATCAACAATGGCATCTTGAATTAAACCAAAGAAAGCTCTTGATATACTGGGTGTGCTTGTTGGAACAAGATTATCGCTGATAGCAGGAATGGCATTCCAGTCAACAGCTGTCTGAAGATTCCATGTAGTGCCACCGTCTATAGTTTTGTATATCATCGGATGGTAACCACTGGTGTCAACAGCAAGAGCATTTCTTCCACTGTAAACCAGATAACCGGTCTGCCCATCTTCCGAAAATGTCATAGCAGGTGTTCTTAAGCCGTCAGGTAAACCACCTGTGCCAACTAAGTAGTCAGGAACTTTATCAAACGATGTCCAGTCCCATGCATTTGTACCGGTATTAAAAACACCGGTAAGAATAGTTGTCTTATAAGATGTATAGTTTGTGCCATTGTCAAAGTTTTTTTCACCCATAACTCTTACTCTTCCTGTATTATCACTCTGCATCCAGCTTCTTGGAAGGAATGAACCGCTGGCTGTTAATGTATCTACATCTAAGAAATATTCATTACCATTTTGTCCGTCAAAACGTTTACTGGCATGAAAAGAACCCATCCATCCTGAACCTGGTGTATAAGGTCCTGCTGCAATTGCATAAGCATTATTAACACTTGTATTGCCGGTAGGGTTGTAAATGACTCCTGAAGGATAACGTCCCAATTTTGCAACATCACTATGAAGCATCAGGCTGTCCCAGTTTAAACCGCCATCAGTTGAGTAGTGGGCTTGAATAAAGCCACTGTTTTCTCCTGTAACAATAGGTACATTTTTACGGTGTGTAAACATAATAACACCTAAATCACTATTAGCAGTTAAACAAGTCTGCTCAGGCAGTAATATTGAATAAACATTTTTTGAAGAGCCTATGGCTACTTTGTTAACGGTTTGAATGCCCTTTTCATGTGTATAATTATTATACGGTTTGTTAGGGTAAATGTTCAAAGATTCTTTGTCTAAGGTTGGTTTAAAAACTTTTAGATCTTTCGATAATTTTGCCGCAACAGGTAGTTTTTTGGCATTTTGTGCCTGCATTGTTAAAACTGCAACAGAAAGCACAGCTAAGAATAAAATTTTCTTCATTTTTTAATAAATTTTAGTTTAACATTTTTCAATTGTGATTACAAAAGTAATAAAAATTTATATATTATAATGAATTAAAAAAATATTTTCAGGTTTTTATTATTTGTCAAGTTTAGAAGATATACAATTAACAAAATACCTTTGTTTGTCATAGTTTTTTCAATTTGTTTTGAAAATAATTTATGCTCTTTGTCATTTCATAAGCCCCCAATAAAATAATATTTTTTTATGCCATCATCCCATCTTTTCCTTACTGCCAACTATCTTTTGTCTTTTTACTTTTGTCTTTCATCTTCCCATTTTTCCATTTTTCCATTTTTCCATCTTTCCAATTCTCCAATTCTCCAATTCTCCAATTCTCCAATTCTCCAATTCTCCAATATTCCCTAATTTTAAAAAGAAATACTTCTAATTTTTAGTACTTTTGGCTTTATTCATAATTTTAAAAGAATGAAAAAGGTATTTCCTAAAAAGTGGCTTGGGCAACATTTTTTAAATGATGACCAGATAGCACTGGAAATAACAAATTATTTGCTTCCCTCAATAGGGAATGTTTTAGAGATAGGGCCAGGGATGGGCGTGCTGACAAAACATTTACTGGAGAAAGATTACAGTTTAAAACTGATTGAAATAGACAAAGAATCTGTTGAGTATCTGAAAACTCAATTTGAAAATATACAAGATTGTGTTATTGAAGGTGACTTTTTAAAATATGATTTATTCTCAATTTTCAATAATTCATTCAGTATCATAGGAAATTTTCCTTATAACATCTCTTCACAGATATTATTTAAGTCTCTTGAAAATAAGGAACTTATTACAGAAATTGTAGGGATGTTTCAAAAAGAAGTGGCAGAGAGAATATGTTCTCAAAAAGGAAACCGCACTTATGGTATTCTAAGTCTGCTTATTCAGGCTTTTTATAATGTCGAATATTTACAAACAGTTAATCCTGAATTTTTTACACCCCCACCAAAAGTTAAGTCTGCCGTTATAAGATTAACACGCAAAGAAAATTATAAATTGGATTGTGACGAAGCTGATTATTTCAGAATTGTAAAAAAAGCATTCAATCAGAGGCGCAAAAAGTTACGCAATGCTTTAAATGAATTTCGATTTACACAGGATGTCCCACTTGAATTGTTTCAGAAAAGAGCTGAGCAGCTGGGGGTAGAAGACTTTGTTTTGTTAACTCAAAATATTATAAAAACATAAAATATCATTTAACTTTAACTCCACACTCCACACTCCAAACTTGCCCCTCCAGTCCTTAACTTTAAGTATTTTAGGCACTTTAAGTACTTTAAGTACTTCATTCTATAATACTCATCTCATCTATCAACCTTTTTGCCCCCGCATATTTATCTATAATAAACAAAATATATCGCACATCAACAGATATGGTGCGTTGTATATCAGGTTCATAAACAATATCACCACTCATGGCTTCCCAGTTTCCGTCAAAAGCCAGACCCACAAGTTGCCCTTCGCCATTAATAACAGGACTGCCCGAGTTGCCTCCTGTAATATCATTATTAGAAGTAAAGCATACATGCATCTCTCCATTCTTGCTTGCATACCGTCCATAGTCTTTGTTTTTATACAGTTCTTTTAATTTTGCAGGTACAACAAATTCCCAGTTGTTAGGATCTTCTTTCTCCATAATACCTTCAATTGTTGTATAATAATTATAACGTACAGCATTTGCAGCTTCATAATCAAGCACTTGTCCATAACTTAAACGCATGGTAGAATTTGCATCAGGGGCATATATTTTATTTGGATTCATTTCCCTCAAGCCGGCTACAAAATTTCTACCTGCTTTACTTAATAGCTCATTTCCCTTTTGCATCTTTCCGGTAATCTCTTTATAATTCTTGTAAAAAGATTTCATCAAGACAAAAACAGGATCTGATTCTATCTTTTTAACTGTTGGTTCAGATAAATAACCTTCAATTTTCTCCCTGCTTACAAAAAAAGATTTTGAAAATACAAAGGCTGTATATTTATTATAATCACCTTTATATTTGGAATAAATTAATTTATAAATATCCGGGTGTTGTTCTTTTGGAACATCGTTATAAAACATTTCCAACATAGCTGCAAATATTTTTTTATCAGTTTCCATGTTGTAATCTTTATAAAAATCATGTATTCCTTTTCGCAGATTAGTAGTTGTCTTTTTTATAGCTTCCTGACTTGGATTTTTTTCTTTTAGTTCTTTTAATAAAGGCTCAAACTTTGCCGATAGTGCAATAAGTTCGCTCCCTCTGGAAATGGCTTCAATAAAATACCATCGGCTCAGAATATAGTCATCCAGCATTTTATAACTTCTTTCAAAATCGGGAATGACCTCAGCATATTTTTTCATCGTCTCAGGATTAGATTTTGTCCAGTTAATAAAATTTCTTTCAATCTCCTGCTTCTTTTCCAATACTTTCAGGCGTTTTAGTCCTCGTGTCTGGCCAATATAGTATTTCCAGTAATTTGATACCTGAGCATATTTGGCTGCGTATTGAATGCGTACGACATCACTTTTATCCATGTCTTCTTTCATAATAGCTAATTTCTTTTCTCTTATTTTAACTATTGAAGGATTACTTAATTCTATGGCTTGATTAATTCCAAAAGAAGAAAGATACCTGCTCGTTCTTCCGGGATAACCTATGGTCATGGTAAAGTCATTTTTTTCAATTCCTTTTATTGATATTGGTAAAAAATATTTGGGCTTATAGGGGATATTGTCTTTTGAATATTCTGCCGGTTTGCCATCAGGCGACATGTATATCCTGAACATTGAAAAATCTCCTGTGTGTCGTGGCCACATCCAGTTGTCTGTATCTGCTCCAAACTTACCTATTGACGATGGAGGAGCTCCTACCAAACGAACATCTTTATATACTTCATATACAAGAAGATAAAATTCATTGCCTTCAAAAAAAGTAGATACAGAGGCTTCATAATTCGAACTGGCAGTAACTTCTTTTTCTATGTTGCTGCTCATTTCTTTAATTTTATTGCTCCTTTCTGATTCTGTCATGGTATCACTTAATCCCTTCAGAATCCTTTCGGTAACATCCTCTATACGAATAAGGAAACGCGCTGTTAAGCCTTCGTTAGGAATTTCTTCATTTTTTGTTTGTGCCCAAAATCCATCTTTAAGGTAATCATTTTCTACAGTGCTATGCGATTGAATAGAAGAGTACCCACAGTGATGATTTGTTAATATTAAACCTTCCGATGAAATAATCTCTCCCGTACAACCTCTTCCAAATTGTATGATGGCATCTTTTAAACTCGAATGATTGATACTGTATATATCTTCCGGTTTTAATTTCAAACCTAAACGCTGCATCTCTTTGTAGTTGTTCTTTTCAAGCAGCTGTAGCAACCACATGCCTTCGTCTGCTTTTGATTGTGTAGGTAAAATGAAAGCAGCAACAATGAGTAGAAAAAATATTTTATTAAACATTTTTTATTATTTTTCGTAAATATAAATTTTAATAATCGTTGCAAATTAATGTAAATTTTCATTACTGACCGATAAAGAAATTTCATTTTTTTAAAATAGTGCTTTTATAGTGACTTCCAGACAGATATTTAATTCTTAGTCGGTCTGTAGTAATAAAATATTAAAATGTCATCATTGTTAACAATAAACCTTTATACCTTTATATCTCATACCTTTATACCTAAAAAAGTAAAAATTTTAAAAACTAGTTGAAAAAACTTTTTTTCATATCGGTGGTTAGCTTTTTCTTTCTGCTTACATCTTGTAAGATGTTTAAAAGTGGTGGATGGGCAGATGATTTCAGAAATGAACTTGATAAGGATAAAGATGGTGGAAAAGGGTCAGGGAAAGGATGGGCTTCAAATTTCCAATCTCCTTTCAATGGAGATCGTTTTAGTAAGTCTGATGGTTGGGCTTCAAACATTAAATCACCATTCAGTAAAAAAAGTTCAGGCAATTCTGGTGGCTGGGCTTCTAATTTTGAATCACCCTTTAGTAAAAACCGTTTTAGCAAATCAGATGGCTGGGCATCTAATTTTAAATCGTCGTTTAGTAATAACCGTTTTAGTAAATCAGATGGCTGGGCTTCTAATTTTAAACCTAGTTATAAATATGATAAATCATGTAAAAATAAAGGCTGGAATATAGATTTCAGGTCAGATTTGAGCAGTGACAGATACAATTCCTTAAACACCAGTTTTTTTGTGCTGTCAGGTCCCAAATATGAACCTTTAAAATTTTCCGATTCTTTCAGTACGTCCAGTAAATCAAAAGAAGGTGGGTTTAGTTACAACAAAAAAAATAAAACCGTCAAACAAAAATTGAAATTCCGGTTCAGGTCTAAACCCGTTACTAACGATTCTTTCGGACCTAACGTAGAAAAGAAAGATTATAAAACCAATGTTTATAACAAGAAAAAGAAAAGAGTAACAAAACATAAAGGACTTTTTAAAAAGAAAAGAGAAAAAGAATACAAACCAAAAGACAATATGGACCTTGATTTGTTTCCATTCAAACCATAATGTCCTGTCTGTCAATTGATAAGCCATTCTTGTTTTTTATCTTTTTATCCGCTCCCATCTTCCCATCTTCCCACCTTCTCATCTTCTCACCTTCTCATCTTCTCACCTTCTCACCTTCTCACCTTCTCATCTTCTCATCTTCTCATCTTCTCACCTTCTCACCTTCTCACCTTCTCACCTTCTCACCTTCTCATCTTCTCATCTTCTCATCTTCTCATCTTCTCACCTTCTCACCTTCTCACCTTCTCACCTTCTCACCTTCTCACCTTCTCACCTTCTCACCTTCTCATCTTCTCACCTTCTCACCTTCTCATCTTTTCACCTTCTCATCTTTCCTTCACTTCTTTTCCGAATTTTGGTAAACACATTTAATTAAGATTAGATAGACGAAACAAAAAAAAGTTTTCTTATCTGATGAAAAAAAATCGATAATTCTATAAATATTTAAAAAAAAATATTTTATTTACATTTATTTTAAAAAAAACAGTATTATTGCATTTTAAAATGAATTATTAAATTATCAAAGTTATTAAACGATAATTAAACAATATTGATAATAACTAATATAAGGAGCTCAAAATAATGAACAAACCATTGTTAGACATTAAAAAATTAGAAGAAGCTGCAAGCAAATTAAGAGTAATTGCCCACCCTATGAGAATTGCTATTATTGAACTGTTACAAGACAGCAAAAAATTAAATGTAACTGAAATCTACGAGAAGCTTAACATAGAACAAGCTTCAGCTTCACATCATTTAAATCTGCTTAAGAACAAAGGTGTGCTTATTTCAAAACGAGATGGTAAAAACACCTATTATTCTTTGAAACACGTAGCAATAAATCAGATTATTGAATGTATAACTAAATGTGACGCTAACGCATAACTTATCGAAAACTTTCATTTCTTTAGCAATTTTTCCCTTCTTTTAGCTTCGGACTTCAGATAGTCTCACTTTGTTGTTATCGCCATTTCAGTAACATTATCATCTTCAGACAAATATAAGTCAACAGCCAATGGCATATTGTCTAAGCCTAATGACTAATGACTACTAATGACCACTAATGACAACTAATGACAACTAATGACAACTAATGACAACTAATGACAACTAATGACTACTAATGACTACTAATGACTACTAATGACAACTAATGACTACTAATGACCACTAATGACTACTAATGACCACTAATGACCACTAATGACAGCGAAGCAAATGACTACTAATGACTACTAATGACAACTAATGAAATTATTTCTCCATCATTTAATTACTGAAAAATATTAATTTTGTGGCCAATTATTACGTAATGAAACATGCAATTTAAAGATATTTTCGGGCAGGGTTTTACAAAAGAAAAGCTTATCAATACTGTCAAAGAGAACAGGGTAAGTCATGCCCAGCTTTTTTTAGGACCGGAAGGTTCGGGGAAACTTGCTTTAGCTCTAGCTTATGCACAGTATATTTCCTGTACTGATAAAAAAGCTGACGATTCGTGTGGCGTTTGCAGTTCTTGTATTAAATACAACAAATTAATTCACCCCGACCTCCACTTCTTTTTCCCGTCTGCAACTACAAAAAAAATAACCAAACCTGCGAGCAAATGCTTCTCTGCTGAGTGGAGAGAGTTTGTAATTAAAAATAATTATTATGTTGCACTCGAGGATTGGTTCGAATATATCGGTATTGAGAATAAACAGGGTATTATTAATGCACAGGACTGTAATGATATCATTACAGTCCTGTGCATTAATAATACCCTGTTTATTCTCAATACCGATATATTCGAACCAATCCTCGAGTGCAACATAATAATTATTTTTAATTACAAACTCTCTCCACTCAGCAGAGAAGCATTTGCTCGCAGGTTTGGTTATTTTTTTTGTAGTTGCAGACGGGAAAAAGAAGTGGAGGTCGGGGTGAATTAATTTGTTGTATTTAATACAAGAACTGCAAACGCCACACGAATCGTCAGCTTTTTTATCAGTACAGGAAATATACTGTGCATAAGCTAGAGCTAAAGCAAGTTTCCCCGAACCTTCCGGTCCTAAAAAAAGCTGGGCATGACTTACCCTGTTCTCTTTGACAGTATTGATAAGCTTTTCTTTTGTAAAACCCTGCCCGAAAATATCTTTAAATTGCATGTTTCATTACGTAATAATTGGCCACAAAATTAATATTTTTCAGTAATTAAATGATGGAGAAATAATTTCATTAGTTGTCATTAGTAGTCATTAGTAGTCATTTGCTTCGCTGTCATTAGTGGTCATTAGTGGTCATTAGTAGTCATTAGTGGTCATTAGTAGTCATTAGTTGTCATTAGTAGTCATTAGTAGTCATTAGTAGTCATTAGTTGTCATTAGTTGTCATTAGTTGTCATTAGTTGTCATTAGTTGTCATTAGTGGTCATTAGTAGTCATTAGTCATTAGGCTTAGACAATATGCCATTGGCTGTTGACTTATATTTGTCTGAAGATGATAATGTTACTGAAATGGCGATAACAACAAAGTGAGACTATCTGAAGTCCGAAGCTAAAAGAAGGGAAAAATTGCTAAAGAAATGAAAGTTTTCGATAAGTTATGCGTTAGCGTCACATTTAGTTATACATTCAATAATCTGATTTATTGCTACGTGTTTCAAAGAATAATAGGTGTTTTTACCATCTCGTTTTGAAATAAGCACACCTTTGTTCTTAAGCAGATTTAAATGATGTGAAGCTGAAGCTTGTTCTATGTTAAGCTTCTCGTAGATTTCAGTTACATTTAATTTTTTGCTGTCTTGTAACAGTTCAATAATAGCAATTCTCATAGGGTGGGCAATTACTCTTAATTTGCTTGCAGCTTCTTCTAATTTTTTAATGTCTAACAATGGTTTGTTCATTATTTTGAGCTCCTTATATTAGTTATTATCAATATTGTTTAATTATCGTTTAATAACTTTGATAATTTAATAATTCATTTTAAAATGCAATAATACTGTTTTTTTTAAAATAAATGTAAATAAAATATTTTTTTTTAAATATTTATAGAATTATCGATTTTTTTTCATCAGATAAGAAAACTTTTTTTTGTTTCGTCTATCTAATCTTAATTAAATGTGTTTACCAAAATTCGGAAAAGAAGTGAAGGAAAGATGAGAAGGTGAAAAGATGAGAAGGTGAGAAGGTGAGAAGATGAGAAGGTGAGAAGGTGAGAAGGTGAGAAGGTGAGAAGGTGAGAAGGTGAGAAGGTGAGAAGGTGAGAAGATGAGAAGATGAGAAGATGAGAAGATGAGAAGGTGAGAAGGTGAGAAGGTGAGAAGGTGAGAAGGTGAGAAGATGAGAAGATGAGAAGATGAGAAGGTGAGAAGGTGAGAAGGTGAGAAGATGAGAAGGTGAGAAGATGAGAAGGTGGGAAGATGGGAAGATGGGAGCGGATAAAAAGATAAAAAACAAGAATGGCTTATCAATTGACAGACAGGACATTATGGTTTGAATGGAAACAAATCAAGGTCCATATTGTCTTTTGGTTTGTATTCTTTTTCTCTTTTCTTTTTAAAAAGTCCTTTATGTTTTGTTACTCTTTTCTTTTTCTTGTTATAAACATTGGTTTTATAATCTTTCTTTTCTACGTTAGGTCCGAAAGAATCGTTAGTAACGGGTTTAGACCTGAACCGGAATTTCAATTTTTGTTTGACGGTTTTATTTTTTTTGTTGTAACTAAACCCACCTTCTTTTGATTTACTGGACGTACTGAAAGAATCGGAAAATTTTAAAGGTTCATATTTGGGACCTGACAGCACAAAAAAACTGGTGTTTAAGGAATTGTATCTGTCACTGCTCAAATCTGACCTGAAATCTATATTCCAGCCTTTATTTTTACATGATTTATCATATTTATAACTAGGTTTAAAATTAGAAGCCCAGCCATCTGATTTACTAAAACGGTTATTACTAAACGACGATTTAAAATTAGATGCCCAGCCATCTGATTTGCTAAAACGGTTTTTACTAAAGGGTGATTCAAAATTAGAAGCCCAGCCACCAGAATTGCCTGAACTTTTTTTACTGAATGGTGATTTAATGTTTGAAGCCCAACCATCAGACTTACTAAAACGATCTCCATTGAAAGGAGATTGGAAATTTGAAGCCCATCCTTTCCCTGACCCTTTTCCACCATCTTTATCCTTATCAAGTTCATTTCTGAAATCATCTGCCCATCCACCACTTTTAAACATCTTACAAGATGTAAGCAGAAAGAAAAAGCTAACCACCGATATGAAAAAAAGTTTTTTCAACTAGTTTTTAAAATTTTTACTTTTTTAGGTATAAAGGTATGAGATATAAAGGTATAAAGGTTTATTGTTAACAATGATGACATTTTAATATTTTATTACTACAGACCGACTAAGAATTAAATATCTGTCTGGAAGTCACTATAAAAGCACTATTTTAAAAAAATGAAATTTCTTTATCGGTCAGTAATGAAAATTTACATTAATTTGCAACGATTATTAAAATTTATATTTACGAAAAATAATAAAAAATGTTTAATAAAATATTTTTTCTACTCATTGTTGCTGCTTTCATTTTACCTACACAATCAAAAGCAGACGAAGGCATGTGGTTGCTACAGCTGCTTGAAAAGAACAACTACAAAGAGATGCAGCGTTTAGGTTTGAAATTAAAACCGGAAGATATATACAGTATCAATCATTCGAGTTTAAAAGATGCCATCATACAATTTGGAAGAGGTTGTACGGGAGAGATTATTTCATCGGAAGGTTTAATATTAACAAATCATCACTGTGGGTACTCTTCTATTCAATCGCATAGCACTGTAGAAAATGATTACCTTAAAGATGGATTTTGGGCACAAACAAAAAATGAAGAAATTCCTAACGAAGGCTTAACAGCGCGTTTCCTTATTCGTATAGAGGATGTTACCGAAAGGATTCTGAAGGGATTAAGTGATACCATGACAGAATCAGAAAGGAGCAATAAAATTAAAGAAATGAGCAGCAACATAGAAAAAGAAGTTACTGCCAGTTCGAATTATGAAGCCTCTGTATCTACTTTTTTTGAAGGCAATGAATTTTATCTTCTTGTATATGAAGTATATAAAGATGTTCGTTTGGTAGGAGCTCCTCCATCGTCAATAGGTAAGTTTGGAGCAGATACAGACAACTGGATGTGGCCACGACACACAGGAGATTTTTCAATGTTCAGGATATACATGTCGCCTGATGGCAAACCGGCAGAATATTCAAAAGACAATATCCCCTATAAGCCCAAATATTTTTTACCAATATCAATAAAAGGAATTGAAAAAAATGACTTTACCATGACCATAGGTTATCCCGGAAGAACGAGCAGGTATCTTTCTTCTTTTGGAATTAATCAAGCCATAGAATTAAGTAATCCTTCAATAGTTAAAATAAGAGAAAAGAAATTAGCTATTATGAAAGAAGACATGGATAAAAGTGATGTCGTACGCATTCAATACGCAGCCAAATATGCTCAGGTATCAAATTACTGGAAATACTATATTGGCCAGACACGAGGACTAAAACGCCTGAAAGTATTGGAAAAGAAGCAGGAGATTGAAAGAAATTTTATTAACTGGACAAAATCTAATCCTGAGACGATGAAAAAATATGCTGAGGTCATTCCCGATTTTGAAAGAAGTTATAAAATGCTGGATGACTATATTCTGAGCCGATGGTATTTTATTGAAGCCATTTCCAGAGGGAGCGAACTTATTGCACTATCGGCAAAGTTTGAGCCTTTATTAAAAGAACTAAAAGAAAAAAATCCAAGTCAGGAAGCTATAAAAAAGACAACTACTAATCTGCGAAAAGGAATACATGATTTTTATAAAGATTACAACATGGAAACTGATAAAAAAATATTTGCAGCTATGTTGGAAATGTTTTATAACGATGTTCCAAAAGAACAACACCCGGATATTTATAAATTAATTTATTCCAAATATAAAGGTGATTATAATAAATATACAGCCTTTGTATTTTCAAAATCTTTTTTTGTAAGCAGGGAGAAAATTGAAGGTTATTTATCTGAACCAACAGTTAAAAAGATAGAATCAGATCCTGTTTTTGTCTTGATGAAATCTTTTTACAAGAATTATAAAGAGATTACCGGAAAGATGCAAAAGGGAAATGAGCTATTAAGTAAAGCAGGTAGAAATTTTGTAGCCGGCTTGAGGGAAATGAATCCAAATAAAATATATGCCCCTGATGCAAATTCTACCATGCGTTTAAGTTATGGACAAGTGCTTGATTATGAAGCTGCAAATGCTGTACGTTATAATTATTATACAACAATTGAAGGTATTATGGAGAAAGAAGATCCTAACAACTGGGAATTTGTTGTACCTGCAAAATTAAAAGAACTGTATAAAAACAAAGACTATGGACGGTATGCAAGCAAGAATGGAGAGATGCATGTATGCTTTACTTCTAATAATGATATTACAGGAGGCAACTCGGGCAGTCCTGTTATTAATGGCGAAGGGCAACTTGTGGGTCTGGCTTTTGACGGAAACTGGGAAGCCATGAGTGGTGATATTGTTTATGAACCTGATATACAACGCACCATATCTGTTGATGTGCGATATATTTTGTTTATTATAGATAAATATGCGGGGGCAAAAAGGTTGATAGATGAGATGAGTATTATAGAATGAAGTACTTAAAGTACTTAAAGTGCCTAAAATACTTAAAGTTAAGGACTGGAGGGGCAAGTTTGGAGTGTGGAGTGTGGAGTTAAAGTTAAATGATATTTTATGTTTTTATAATATTTTGAGTTAACAAAACAAAGTCTTCTACCCCCAGCTGCTCAGCTCTTTTCTGAAACAATTCAAGTGGGACATCCTGTGTAAATCGAAATTCATTTAAAGCATTGCGTAACTTTTTGCGCCTCTGATTGAATGCTTTTTTTACAATTCTGAAATAATCAGCTTCGTCACAATCCAATTTATAATTTTCTTTGCGTGTTAATCTTATAACGGCAGACTTAACTTTTGGTGGGGGTGTAAAAAATTCAGGATTAACTGTTTGTAAATATTCGACATTATAAAAAGCCTGAATAAGCAGACTTAGAATACCATAAGTGCGGTTTCCTTTTTGAGAACATATTCTCTCTGCCACTTCTTTTTGAAACATCCCTACAATTTCTGTAATAAGTTCCTTATTTTCAAGAGACTTAAATAATATCTGTGAAGAGATGTTATAAGGAAAATTTCCTATGATACTGAATGAATTATTGAAAATTGAGAATAAATCATATTTTAAAAAGTCACCTTCAATAACACAATCTTGTATATTTTCAAATTGAGTTTTCAGATACTCAACAGATTCTTTGTCTATTTCAATCAGTTTTAAACTGTAATCTTTCTCCAGTAAATGTTTTGTCAGCACGCCCATCCCTGGCCCTATCTCTAAAACATTCCCTATTGAGGGAAGCAAATAATTTGTTATTTCCAGTGCTATCTGGTCATCATTTAAAAAATGTTGCCCAAGCCACTTTTTAGGAAATACCTTTTTCATTCTTTTAAAATTATGAATAAAGCCAAAAGTACTAAAAATTAGAAGTATTTCTTTTTAAAATTAGGGAATATTGGAGAATTGGAGAATTGGAGAATTGGAGAATTGGAGAATTGGAGAATTGGAAAGATGGAAAAATGGAAAAATGGAAAAATGGGAAGATGAAAGACAAAAGTAAAAAGACAAAAGATAGTTGGCAGTAAGGAAAAGATGGGATGATGGCATAAAAAAATATTATTTTATTGGGGGCTTATGAAATGACAAAGAGCATAAATTATTTTCAAAACAAATTGAAAAAACTATGACAAACAAAGGTATTTTGTTAATTGTATATCTTCTAAACTTGACAAATAATAAAAACCTGAAAATATTTTTTTAATTCATTATAATATATAAATTTTTATTACTTTTGTAATCACAATTGAAAAATGTTAAACTAAAATTTATTAAAAAATGAAGAAAATTTTATTCTTAGCTGTGCTTTCTGTTGCAGTTTTAACAATGCAGGCACAAAATGCCAAAAAACTACCTGTTGCGGCAAAATTATCGAAAGATCTAAAAGTTTTTAAACCAACCTTAGACAAAGAATCTTTGAACATTTACCCTAACAAACCGTATAATAATTATACACATGAAAAGGGCATTCAAACCGTTAACAAAGTAGCCATAGGCTCTTCAAAAAATGTTTATTCAATATTACTGCCTGAGCAGACTTGTTTAACTGCTAATAGTGATTTAGGTGTTATTATGTTTACACACCGTAAAAATGTACCTATTGTTACAGGAGAAAACAGTGGCTTTATTCAAGCCCACTACTCAACTGATGGCGGTTTAAACTGGGACAGCCTGATGCTTCATAGTGATGTTGCAAAATTGGGACGTTATCCTTCAGGAGTCATTTACAACCCTACCGGCAATACAAGTGTTAATAATGCTTATGCAATTGCAGCAGGACCTTATACACCAGGTTCAGGATGGATGGGTTCTTTTCATGCCAGTAAACGTTTTGACGGACAAAATGGTAATGAATATTTCTTAGATGTAGATACATTAACAGCCAGCGGTTCATTCCTTCCAAGAAGCTGGATGCAGAGTGATAATACAGGAAGAGTAAGAGTTATGGGTGAAAAAAACTTTGACAATGGCACAAACTATACATCTTATAAGACAACTATTCTTACCGGTGTTTTTAATACCGGTACAAATGCATGGGACTGGACATCGTTTGATAAAGTTCCTGACTACTTAGTTGGCACAGGTGGTTTACCTGACGGCTTAAGAACACCTGCTATGACATTTTCGGAAGATGGGCAGACCGGTTATCTGGTTTACAGTGGAAGAAATGCTCTTGCTGTTGACACCAGTGGTTACCATCCGATGATATACAAAACTATAGACGGTGGCACTACATGGAATCTTCAGACAGCTGTTGACTGGAATGCCATTCCTGCTATCAGCGATAATCTTGTTCCAACAAGCACACCCAGTATATCAAGAGCTTTCTTTGGTTTAATTCAAGATGCCATTGTTGATGCTAATGGTTATTTACATTTCAGTTGTTTTATAAATAGTGCATCCTCTAATAATTACGACTCTCTGGGTTATTCTTGGCAATATACTAAAATCCAGGGTTATATGTATCACTGCTACCAGACAGCGTCAGGATGGAATGCTGATACTTTAGGTATCCAATGGGGTAAAGATGTAGATGCTGCTAATTCTCCAATTAACCCAGCTACATGGAACAGCAGATTACAAATGTCTAAAACTCCCGCTCAGGATAAAATTATCTTTGCGTGGATAGATACAGACACATCTTTCTCAACTTACAACTTATACCCAGACATCAAAACTAAAATGTTCGACATTAATACAGGAACATATACACCTACATTAAATCTTACAACAGGTACTACTTACGATGCTAACAACTACTTTATGTATCTTTCTAATTATTCTTTTTATAATTCAGGTACAAACACAGTTACACTTCACATTACAACATCTGAATATGGTACAACAGATGTAGACCCAGCTTATCATTATTATCTGACAGGCGCTCAAGTTGCAGCAGGAATTAATGAACCGGCACAGGGAGGTAGCCTATCATCTGTTTCTCAAAATTATCCTAACCCATTCAGTGGAACAACCTCTGTTGACATAACTTTAAATTGCTCTTCCAAGGTTGATATTGAAATAACAAATATGTTAGGTCAGAAAGTTAACAGCATTTCAAAACAGCTTACAACTGGTACTCACACAGTAACTTTAAATGCTGATAACCTGAAAACAGGAATTTATTTTTACACGGTCAGAACTAACAATAGTACTATAACTCATAAAATGATAGTAAAATAAGTTTTATTATTTATTTAATAAAAAGCCGGACTTCTAAAGAGTTCGGCTTTTTTATTTAGTTATAGGTTAACTAAAATTGAACCAGTGATTGTTTAGCTTTACTTTCTTAAGGCATTAGTTTAAAAGAACGTTATTAATGGAACCTGTTTCTCAATGCGGTTTACATGAAGTCTCTTTATAAATTCCATAGCCACGAAGGCACTAAGAACAAAGAAACACTAAGTTTAACTCGCTATTATAAACTAAAACCTTATTAATTATAAATACTTGATAATCTAAGAATAATAACGTTCCTACAGAACTCATTTTATTTTATGAGATATTTTTTTACCATAATGCCATACCTGACGGTATTTCTTAAGCCTCGTTAGAGGCGAAATTATGGTAAACTGAAAACAATATAAATCTAAGCCTCATAGAGGCGGCATTATAATTATGCGTTATTAGCAATACCAGCAAATTTTTTTTTCGGAAATCAATTACTTAGAATTAGCGTATTCTTTAAGAGCACCAAATCCCAAGCACCAAACCTGCCTACCGGACAGCTACCGTGTGGACACATCTTTTTATTTGATTATACTATATATAATTTTATAAAGATAGCCTCAAAAGTATAAAAATAATGAATTAAAAATAATATTCAGATAATAAATACATTATTAAAATCGCCACAGATTCACAGATTTAAATTCGCCATGGCGAATTTGAATATCTGTGTAAATAATACTAATAATAATCTGTGAATCTGTGGCATCTTGTATTTT
>Ga0114951_10003054_pt1 | contig 17856 bp, 15 predicted proteins | sample AM7aDNAmetaG_FD_88677 | JGI IMG/M metagenome (GOLD analysis project Ga0114951, IMG submission 88677) | Freshwater microbial communities from Finland to study Microbial Dark Matter (Phase II) - AM7a DNA metaG | ecosystem: Environmental > Aquatic > Freshwater > Lake | place: Finland: Lake Alinen...
GATATATAATTTTAATATGTGAAAATGTATTTTCTATGCTTTAGAGGATAAAATAAAATTTCATCAAACATTTTGGCTTATTGGACTTTTTTATATTGGCAATTTGACATTGTAGAGTTAATTGGAACGCAGATAAGGTATGCCATGTTTATAGTTCACGATTTGCAATTGAGTCCTCTTACCGAATGAGAAATGAAGTAAAACCTCGAACCTGCACAAGAAATGTCACGATTTGGTACCTTTTTGCAATAATCTCATTCCTTCTGAAAAATATCTGGCTGGTCGTTTTATGGAGAAGGTGCTCTCCGATGAAACAAGGACCAAAGACGGTTGATGCACGACTATTTCCCTTTTCCAGGTTCAGGACAATGATTTGGTTTGTTATATACCGTAAATTAAGATTATCTCAAAATATCTCTGATACACATAGAAATAGTGCTTTTAGGTGATGATATGACGATTGTCAATTTTAAGATGGAGGTGAATTAGAGAAGTACTGATATTTATTACCGCTTATTGAATGTTGTGAAAATTCTGGCTTCTCCAGATGGGACATCATTTACAGTTATCCGTATGATCAAAAATATTGATTTGGCTGCACAGGGGCGGGTTTCGTTGACTATATCAAAATTAAATTGATCAGATATAGCCTATGTATTCAAAAGAGCGTTAGTTTACAAGGAATGATTTGGAGACAAATAATATTTTGGTGCTAATGACCATTACCTTTTATAATGTTAGTATCTATGTTGATGTTAGTATTATGCTTTCAGTTGGGGAAATACGGGATGTGCTCAGAGAATGCAAGCCGGAAATCAGAGAAAAATTCGGCGTTGTTTCCATTGGAATATTCGGATCTTATGCCCGTGGAGATATGAATCCGAATAGTGATATTGATATTATTATTGAATTCAACCGCCCCATAGGGTGAGAACTCGTTGATCTCTCTCTATATCTTGAATCCCGTCTTTTTCACAACGTCGATCTTGTGATAAAACGATCGCTTCATCCTCTTATTCGTGATGCCATTCTTAAAGAGGTTCAATACATATGATTCCTATCCGACATACTATTATACCTACTCTCCTCTGTGTTATAGTCATTGGAGCGATTTTCTTTACAGGGTGTACTACTCCGCTTACAAGGATACCGAAATCCGATACATCCACCACCGAGTTGAGAGTTCACTATAACGGAAATGTAACTGCCCATTATGGGAGTGGAGACTGCGTCTTTAAGGGTGATATTCCTGGAGACAAAGTCATCCGGTTCTCCAACGCCTGTATCATCGACTATGCGTATTTTAATGTGACTAGGAATGGCACGAATCCAGGAGTTTTCCGTGTGGATCTCGTAAGGAAGGGAGAGATCATCAAAACCTATTCGACAGAGGGCAGCTCGGTCTCGTTTAAAAATATCGATGAATTCCTGTCAACTTCGGAGAGGAACCCAGGTATTGTTCTAAATGTTCCAATAACAGTGAAGGTAATAACGGATGGCACATGGTATGGAGAAGTGACCGACAAGTACGGGGCCCAGTCGGGAAATGGCGATGGTCCTGCTACACTTACACTAGATAAGCTTATATTGCCTGTAAAAGCATGTATCCAAAACAGGAGTGCCTCGAATCCTATTACTGTGGAAATGTACGAGGGAGACACGCTTTTGAATAGATCAGAGATGAAGAACACACAAGGATATACCTGTGTAACAACAGGGTAATAATTACTTTTTTGTTATTCCCCTTGAATATCCGTCTTTTTTCTCTAAAATAATCTATCCAAGGAAAACTCAAAATTAATATCTTGAAGAACTTCACATCACTATATTATGATCAGAATTGTGAGTAATATCGTACAATTTTAAAGCGATATATGAAGAAGTAATTAAAAAGGTTTTGTGATCTTTTGACCATTAAGAGAAGAAAAGAAAGAGAACAAATAGGACTTATGAATTGGAATAGAACTCTTTTATGTCGCAGGCCTTTTTATTCCGGACCCGGACATAAAAATTTATATGATAACTCCTGATAGAACATTATTATGCCCGGTATATTCAGGTCATTTAAATTTATTTTTCCTTTCATAATCTGTATTATCTGCGTCCTCTTTGTTGCAGTTTTTGCAGAAACAATAGGGGACATGGACATTGAAAGCCTTATACTCATCAGCCCGCCAAATGAGGATAAATTATACTATTCTCCTTTAATATCAGGTGATTCCATTCTTTTTTATGCTAATTCCATCGATGAAAGTAATAATGTATCCCGGAGGACTGATCTTTTCGACTATTCGATTTCGACAGGAAATTTAACCTTGATAGGCAAGGGTAAAGTAGGTATACAAACATGGGATAGTGCTAGAATAGGAGGGAAATGGATTGTATATACTCGACATAATAATTCTATAAGCAAAAATTCTCCCGCAGGTACAGATATTTTTTCATTTAACTTAGATTCTGGGAAAGAAGAACTGCTTGGTACCAGTTTTGGAACAAATCCTGATGTATCTGTCGACGGTGACATTGTTGTCTGGGAGACCGGAACAAAAGAAACGGTCTGGTTTGGTCTCACGAATACCAGGGAATACTTTGTCATATATAATCTATCGAAGCACTCAAAGGCAAATTTTATTCCCAGTCTTCCGGACAATCCTGGAAAACCAGTTCTCTATAAGGATCTTCTTGTGTATGAAGGTACCAGTTACGATCTTAGAAATAAAATCACAGGGAAAAGTATTTTTAACAACAATATCTTCTGCTATAACATCAGCTCAGGAAAAGAGAAACAGGTCTCGTTTTCAGGGCATGCATATTTCCCTTCTGAATCAGGTCCGAATATAGTCTGGGAGGATACCAGGAATGGTAACCCTGATATTTATCTCTATAACCTTTCAGGCAGCAAGGAACAACCAGTCTGTACCAATAGTGCTGACCAGCGTAATCCAAAAATATCAGGTGACTGGGTTGTTTGGGAGGATAAAAGACGCCAGCCTGCGCAACCCAAAGTAAATGCGTGTCCTTCTGGAGAATACTGTCCTGTCGAAACGCAAGTGCCTCAAGTATCAGATATTTACCTGTACAACCTTACGAAAAAGATTGAGTCCTGTATATCAGTACCTATTGGTAACCCCTCCCAGATTACCGGACAGAACACTGATTCGGATGTATCAGATCACCGCGTCGTTTGGGCAAGATATGGGGCGGTGTACCTATACCCCTCAACAAAATAATTTTGTAAATAAGAAGGGCTGAAATTTAATTTTTAAACTGGTGAGAGATCATCTCGTTTTCCAGCTCTAATTTATGAAATATTATTTCAGACTTCCCAGCCATTCAAATACGGGCATGATATGAATTTTCATATCCTTACAGGTCTCCTCACCATACTCGTTCAGGGTGATAATCGTACCCTCTTTTAAATCATACAACTCCATTGCCTCACATAATCCCCTAATCTCCCGAATCCGTGTTTCCGAACTCTGCAGGGATTCAGTAACCTGGACTGCGTGAGTAATTTTACGGTGTTCATGTAGAAGAAAATCACATTCATACCGGTTTTTGTGGTAATAAACCTCTCTTTTTGCATTTTTCAGCGCAATGAACACTGCATTCTCCAGGAGACGCCCTCGATTTTCTGAGAACGCGAATGCTATTGATGAAATGATGCCGGTATCAAGACAATATATTTTTTTTGGATTTGCAACTTGCTTCCTGACCGTATAATCAAATTTTTTTACAGTATAGAACAGGAAGGCATCCTCTGCATATCCAATATACTCCTTCACGGTTTCTGCCGATAACTGCAATGAATCTGCTATGCGGTTGTAGGAAGATGGGGCGGTTATGTTCGATATAATGTAGTAGAGTACATCGTAGAGATCGCTGTTATTCCTGACATTATTGGGATATATGATATCTTTGAGGTAGATTGTCTCATAGTAATTTTTTAGTATCTCCCGTTTGAGATTCTCATCTGGTTCAAGAACTACACGTGGAAACCCCCCATATTCAAGGTAAGTGGTAAAAAGAATCCGCCTGCGGATGAACGGGGGATTATCTACCTCCCAAAACCCGAGGCATTCTTTAAACGAAAGCGGCCAGATGGTGCAAGAGAAGTACCGCCCTGAGAGCCGTGTGCTTATCTCGCGCTGAAGAAGAGATGATGTTGAGCCGGTCAGGATGAGTTTGAGGTCAGGACGTGTGTCGGCCAGGGTCTTTACTGTTGCGACCCAGTAGGGGAAATTTTGGATCTCGTCAATACAGATTGTGAAATGCGTTATTTCTTCATGCCTTGAACAGTGTTCTTCGATAATTTCTTTCAGAAAACCCGGGTCTTTTGACCTGCTGAAAAAGAGCGGTTCATCAAGGTTTATGTAAAGGACTGCTTCTTTCTCTTTCAGGGTATTTAGGAGGGAGAGTATTATCTGGTAAACAAGTGTAGACTTTCCTGTACGCCTGGCCCCGATTAAAAGTAAGATCTCCTTTACTGGCAGGTACTGTCGTATCTCCGGGAAGTACTGAAGCCTGTCAACTCCGGTCACAAACGGCTTGTCGAACCACCACGGGTTCTGGCTTTCAAGAGAGGCCCTGACCTTTTCGTCCATCTGTCAGATATGATTGATGATTATTAATAAAATTGCCGATCATAGTTTATGATTATTGAGTTTAGCAGGGAGTTAGGGTTAAGGTTTCCATACCGATAATCCGGGTATACGTGAAAAATCCATATCGTTTGATGCAATATGTGTAACCTTCTCTTTATGAATTTCTGACAGATCTCCCCGAATTTGGGGTGCTTGAGGAAAATGTACAAAAAGATGTTTGAATCAATAAAAATACGTGTGCCTGACGGAACCTGATTAAGATTCAAACCCATTCGTCCATCGAGATAATCTCATCTGCAGTTTTTTCATCAATTGAAAATAACCCGAACATCCGATCGGCAACCGGACGCCTTATTTCAATTATAACTGATTCCCCTTCTTTCAGGGGGAGATCACGTGACGGCTTTAATATTTTATTTTCATACCGGGCTTCCGAGAGAATAGGCATTTGTAAACACAACTATTAGAGTAATATGTGTGTTTTTATGATTAAAAAAGATTGGTTGAGGACGAGACCTCCTTTAGTACCTTGGAAATTATTCACGTTTTAATATTCCTTTAAAATGATCATCCTATACTATCTCAATCATTAAGATCTATCCATAATTCCTGAAATCCTCCCGTTTTTATGGCTCCAGTTTCGGCATTTTTCATTGCCTCCCGTGCTCTTGCTGCATGGTCTGCCCTCTTTTTATCTCTTAACCGGTTTTTGATGATATTGAATACATATTCCTGGTCTTCAGTCCCTAATTCGTTTATCTCATCAAGAATTACATTGATAGCTGGCATATATCTCTTTTTTTGATCTGGATTGCCTATAGGTTTTTCTCACTGGTAATGAATATCGCCAATTTAGGGACAATCTCTTCAATCACAAGCCAGTTATCCATGGCAATGAAAAATAAACAAATTCATCCACAATTCCCTCAATATCCATAGTTTCTGTTCTCTTTATAAATCTCTGACAGGTCTCCTCAAATTTGGGGTGCTTGAGGAAAATATACAAAAAGATGTTTGAATCAATAAAAATGCGTGTTTCAGACTGAGCCTGATATAGATTCAACCCCATTCTCGCCCATGTAGTTTCGAACAGCCCCCATAGAACGAACAAACTCTGCAACACTCCATGCCTGAGCAATTGCTCCCTGTGGGTGATGCGGGGCGTCTCCGTCAAATAACTCAGGAATTGTCCCGGCCCCGCTTGTAATCAGGTAGTTCCAAAGCGGGAAAAGTCTTTGCTTTAGATTTGAGGCAGGTTCAGAGAGTCTAATCCTGGTTTCGATTTCAAACCCTGTCAACCATGGCCACACCATTCCATTATGATATGAAACATCTCCTATGAAGCTTCCAAAGTATCCAGGTTCGCTCTTTCCAAGGCTTCTGGGGCCGTAAGGAGTAATTATTTCCCTTTTTAATGCTGTCATTGCTGAAATTGCCTGTTTATCAGAGAGAAAACCCAGGCCAAGTGCGATAAGCTGGTTTGGTCTTAAAGTGGGGTCATCAGGGTTTATTGTATCAAAAAGGTAACCCCTCTCTTTGTTCCAGAAACCCTGGAATTCATTTTCGGCAGTTTTTCTATCTACAGGCAGGGAAATATCCAGGATTTCAGCGGTTTCCAGGGCATGAAGCCATAATGCATTAATTTCTACAGGAAGCCCCTCACGGGAAGTGTGCCTGGTATCCATCCAGGTTGAGCCTGCTCTAACCCTGATTAATGAGCCCTCAAGTGAACAGATCCCATTTTCCGGATACTTATTTAAAAGTCTTTCAAGGATGGGCCTAGTTTCTTTCAGGAACCGGGAGTCAGGATTTGAAATCATGTATTGTCTGACCGCCCAGAAAAGCCAGAGTGGAGCATCACTGGAATGATAATTATCCGGCCACCTGTTTAGGATTCTTCCCTCTTTTTCGTGTTTTAGGAAAAACCGGAATACATTCTCAGCTTCCTTAAAGAGATTATTTGATAGGAGAAGGCCTGGAACACTAATTAACGCGTCTCTTCCCCAGGGTTCCCGAAACCAGTAAAAGCCCGCAATAATTGAATTATTAAGAAGAAATATATCAGGTGCCCTTTTAACCATTTCCAGTTTCTTTGAATTTTTTTGATTACTTGATCTTTTACTATCTGTTAGAGTGACAGTAAAATGGGAGTCAGTTATATGGCCCGAAAATTTTCCTGGTGAATCCAAATTCTCTAATGCATCATATCCCCTTTTTTCTTCCACCTGATAATAATTATCATAATAAATACATGGATTGTGTTGATATGGCAAAGATGAAGTCAACGTATAATCAAGATAACTGATTCCATTTTCAACTTTTTCCCATCTGATTTGATAATTATTTTTATTAAGTGACCCAACTTCCCTAAAGCCAAATAGTGGCTTTAAACTAATTTCAGCAGACCCAATAATGTCATATCTTATGCTCAGTCCGTGATCAAGTTCAATTGTCTTGAGCACCATTGCATCAGGCAGTGTGTAGAGAAGGGTTACAGGATAAAGGGTTGCACCTTTGAGGTAAGTGAGACTTTCGTCAGTAAAGACTCCCCTGTAATGTGCAGGTGATAGGCGGATTCCATTCACTCTGTCGTCGAGCGAAGAAAGTACAAGCTTGGTTCCATCAATGTAGAGTCCATGGTATCTGCGGGTATTTCCGGCAAATGAAGAAGAAGAATATGTATCAGAATCAACCATCAGGTATTCGGTACCTGATGCTGTATTGTACTCTTTTAGTTCAGGGCCATATCTGATAAAGTAAATAGGAGGGAATATACTATAAATCGATGGTTTTTTATCCATTATGGTGAATTTTGTATCATTGAGTGGATGTTCTTTGATACTTCATGGTAATAAGCGTCTATGGTGTCTTCATACACCTTTGTCGTCTCCTTTGCTATATGGTTCCATGTAAACTCTGCAAGTACTCGTTCCCTCCCTTTTTTACCGAAAAGTTCTCTCATATCTCGATTTTTTAAGAGAAGTATAACATATTTCGCAATATCATGCGAATCAAAAGGATTGATATGGAACCCGTTCTGATCTTCACCAGATGAGAGAACCTGTTCCCTTAACCCTGATGTTCCAACTGCACCAACCACCACAGGTTTGCCCATGGCCATAGCTTCAGTACAAACAATTCCAAATGGCTCATATTTTGAAGGAAAGATTGCGATATCGCACGCAGAATAGTACATAAGCCGCTCTTCTTCATTAACATATTTATTATGAAATATTACATTCCGGGTAAGATCATTCTTATGGATTATTTCATTAATCATTGTGTCCATCTCCCCGCTTCCAAGGATTATTAACCTGGCTTTTGGGAATTCTTTCACTATCTGAGGCATAGCAAGAACTAGTGAATCAACACCTTTTACCCAGGTAAGTCTTCCCACAAAGAAGATGAGCGGATCAGTTCCAATTCCGTTTTTATCTCTCCACTCCTGGATTTTTTCAGGAGCGAAATGATCTGGACGATATTTTTCCGGGTCAACTCCATTGTATACTACCCTGATTTTCTGTTCCTGGTACCCAAGTTTGACAAGTTCATCCCGCATTGCATATGAGACAGTTACAATGGTGTCAGCTTTTTCTGCTGCCAGCCTTTCAATTGCCATCACGGTCTCTGAGCTCTGTCCTGACCGTCCCTGCTCTGTTGAGTGAAAGTGAAAAACAAATGGCTTTCCCAGATTTTTCTTTGCAATTATTCCTCCTAATGCTGCAAGCCAGTCATGTGAGACTACAATATCAAAATCCCGCCTATCCTTTTTCACAAGGGAACTGATTAGTTTCGATGCAGAAAGGAAGTTATAGAAAATAGTTTCAAGGAAAAAGTTCTGGCTTCCAGGGTCCCAGCGTTTAACGTCCTGTGGGTTGATAATATTAAATATATCTGATGTATCCATAAGGAGAGGTCTGTGAACTTCGACTCCTGCCCAGAAGTCACTAGTTGGTTCAGACCCGGTATTACGGGAAAAAACAGTGATAGTGTGGCCTTCTCTTGTATATTCCCTTGTGATCTCCATTGCATACGTACCAAGTCCACCTCTGAAGAAAGGTGGAAATTCATCAACCAGATATGCTATCTTCATTGCATTGCCTTCTTGTACACTTCTACCATCTGTTCAGAGATTTTTTTCCAGTGAAACAGTCTGTCTGTTTTTTTCCTGCCTTTTCTTCCTATACTGGAAATCATATCAGGATTATTAATAATTTCATTAACTCCCCATGCTATTCCCTGAGGGCTGGGTTCTACAAGGACACCATCTTCAAGATGGCTGATGTTCTCGGAGAGACCACCGACAGCTGACGCTACTACACCTTTTCGTGCACTCCACGCTTCAAGTAGTACAATTCCAAAAGGTTCATTTCTGCTTGGAATTACAACAATATCAGATGCATTGAGGAGACGAATATATTCTGAATCTGAGATAAATCCTGTAAACTGCACTGGAAGGCCATATGACGAATTCTGCAGGTGTTGTAACATACCGCCTGTTCCTGCACAAATAGCCCGGACATCATCCCGGTGAGCTCTTATTGCAGGAAGTGCATCAATAAACAGATCAGGACCCTTCTGGTATGCCATCCGGCCAATGTAGAGGATAAGCGGAGTGAAAGGATGTATTCCATATCTTCGTTTTATGTCCCCGGGATCTATTGCGACATCAAATTGCTCCGGGACTACACCGTTAGGGATGACATCAGTCTTCCATTGGGGTACATTGTATAGATTCACAATTTCATTGCAAAGCGTCTTTGAGACCGCAGTCACTCTTTTTGCAATGAGTGCACCATACCATTCTTTTCCTGAAATATCCTTGAATTCCCACCAGTCTCCAAAGTATCCTCCATTTCTTCCGTACTCAGTGGAATGGAATGAAAAAACTGTATTTCTCTCTTTTAAAAGATGCATTGCCTCTATAACATGCCAGTCATTGAAGTGAATGATATCAAAAGGAGGATTGTCAAAGTCTCTGAACCTTGCTACTAGTCCATGTGAGAGATCGTTACAATATTCAATTATATTTCTTCCATAGGGTCGCCACACATGGTACTGAACATTAAATAAATTAAAATCCTTATCTCCGCGGGTGAAGAAATGGACTTCATGTCTCTTTGCAAGAGTTTGAGCCATGTAGGTTGCAGCACTTGCAAGTCCGCCTACCCTGTCGGAATAAAGTGATTCCCAACTGAAAATTGCTATTTTAAGCGTTTCCACAGCTCATTTCGCCTCTTTTCCACAATACGAATTATATCATGACGATTTTTCGCTTTTTGTAATTCAAGTGCAAGTTTTTCATCACCTATTACTTTGTCTAACCAGGTTGAGAAGTCAAGACGTTTTATGTGGTATTCAATTGAATCGTCCGGTGCAACAGTTACCATCTCTAAAAATTCATCGAGGCTGAATGCCATGTGGCCTGTAGGGCCTCCTTCACTTGAAAAGTAAAAAGCTTCTTCCCTCGAAACATTTCGTAGAATTCTTGTAGATTTTGGATATTTTGCAGTTTTTATACATCGGTCTTCGAAATCAGAAATTATATCCATGTATGTAGAAAAAGCTTCGAATGCTGACTGATGGCTGAAATAGACATGAACGTCTCCGCAGGATCCGAATTTTGATGCCATATAATAAAAGTGATCGCTTGTCTGGAGATATCTCCATATACGGCTGTTGCATGAGAAATATCTGGCTTTTTCTACAGCTCGGAATGCTGATCTCTGCATAGAATTTTCCAGCCAGGCCGAGATATCCTTTTCAGCATCAGCCCATGAAATAAAGTCAGGAATATCAAGATCATCACGGACAGAATATCTTAATGCTTCAGTGGGAGTTATGGGCTTTACATTGCGTCTCATCAATTCGTCAGGGAGGTGCCGGAAAAAGTCAAATATTCCGGTTTCTTTCCAGCAATGTTCTCCTATTGTTTCGTAATCAATAAATAAATGAACACACTCTCCAGATGACTGCGAGACCCATTCCGAGAATTTATCTGCTGTAAGTGGGTACTGGTCCCAATCCTTGTTTGTAAACCGGAATGCCACATCATCAGATAGTTTGTAGTTCCTCATTATGAGTGGAAGCCCTTTGCATGAATAGAGGTAATCTGGACTTCTCCAGCCAAGGATACGGTCAACACCTTCTGTATAACATGCCTTAAATCCCATCTCTTTAATAGAATCAACAAGGTCGTTACTAAATGTAAACTCGGTATTCTCAAATATTTCAGGTTTCACTCCAAAAGTGTTTGAGATAAGACTTTGATGTTCTTTTACCTGATTGATAAATTCGGTTTTATCTTTGAAGATGCCTGCTATACTATGATAATAAGTCTGAGCCAGAAATTCAGAATTTTTATGTGTCGCAACTTCTTTTAATAAGGAAAGAACGTCGGGTCTCCAGGATTCAAGTTGTTCTACAAGTGTACCGGATATACTGAAGGCTGCTTTGAAATCCTTGTCAAGAAGATCAAGCATAAGCCTGGTTGCCGGTTCGTAACATTTTTCAGCAACTTTTCTAAGAATTTTTTCATTATGGTCATCAAGATATATACTGATAGGATCGGTTTGTAATTTTTTATCCTGGGCTGAAAAATATCGGTTTAATCTATAGGGCTGATGAAGTTCAAAGGCTAAGCAGATATCTGGCATATGGTAAACCTCGAATAATTTTATTATTTAAACTATTTAGTAATATAACCGATTATTGAACCGGCATTCTGATTCTTAACGTTGTTAACTATAGGTTCTGATTATTTATATGTTACCCTTTATATGAGTAGAGTTCATGATATCTTATATATAATCCAGTTACAGTGAAAATAGCTACCAAAAGAAAGATATTATGAAAGGGAAAAAGAATATTACTAAGAGTGTTCCAATTATGGTTACTCTTGAATGAAAAATTTCCGGAGACAATTAATGAACCAATCAGGTATCTGTCAGCGTTGCGGTGGAAATGGAAAATTTAATATTTTAAACAAGGAAGGCGAACTTGTTTGCAGTTGTATCTGCCCTGAATGTTCAGGTTTAGGTGATGAATCATCCTCTGCATTAAATGTGTAACAAAATAACTAAGTAACAAAAACACTTAAGTAATAGATCACCGCAAGGTTCCATCTATATTTTTATATAATTTATTCTCACATACTTTTCCAGCAGTAGGCAGGAAATTTTATTGATAATCCTGAAAATGTTCTCTGCGTCATACCATGTTGAGAATTTATTTGCTAGAATGAGTGTTTCTCTGTTGTGATCAGATGTGTGGAATAATTAGTGTTATAGATCGTTCACGTGCAATGATGGATGGTTCTCGTATCAGGGAAGCCCTTGCCATGATGAACGAAAGGGGGAGCGGGGAAGGAGCAGGATATGTTGCATATGGTGCATTTCCTGATTTTAAAGATTATTACGCGATACACGTTTTTTATGACAATATTCATGAGACGAAAGATGATGTAGATGCAATCCTGAAAAAATGGGGCCATATTGAACATGAGGAAGAGATTCCCACATTTGACGTCCCTGGGATAAAAAGAATTCACACACCGTGGAGATATTTCTTCAAACCTGACACCAGTCTTATGTTGAGGAGCCCGACACCGGATGAGGATATTATAACCTATATCGTGATGAAAGTCAATGAAAGCATTAAAGGAGCTCTCATATACTCATCCGGGAAAAACATAGCTCTCTTCAAGGCATCTGGATGGCCTGAAGATGTAGCAGATTTTTACCGGATTCAGGATTATAATGGTTATATCTGGCTTGGTCACAACCGCTATCCAACGAATACCCCAGGATGGTGGGGGGGGGCCCATCCCTTCAACCTCCTTGACTGGAGCGTTGTTCATAATGGCGAGATAACATCATACGGCACAAACAGGCGGTATATCGAGAGTTATGGGTACCAGTGTTCAATGTTTACTGATACAGAGGTTGTTGCCTATTTGTTTGACCTGCTTGTGAGAAGACACGGTCTTAAGGATGATATTGCAGTAAAAGCTCTTGCTCCGCCTTTCTGGGAAGCAATTGATTCAATGCCTTCGCGGGAGAGGGAGTTTGCTACAGCAATCCGCCTTACGTATGGACCTGCCCTTATGAACGGACCATTTGCAATAGTAGTTGCAAGGGAAGACTCTATTGTGGGTTTTACAGACAGGATAAAGCTTCGGCCACTTGTTACAGGAGAATATGGTGACAGAATTTATATATCAAGTGAGGAGGCTGCAATTCGGGTTATGGAACCCTGTGTTGAAAATATCCGGATGCCAAAAGCCGGTGAACCTGTAATAGGGAGGGTATATTCATGAGCATTGGCAGTGTTCCGGTCCGATACAAAGTTGAGATTGATCACGACCGGTGCATGCTTTGTGAGCGATGTGTTGAGAACTGTTCCTACGGTGTATTTCGAAAATCCGGGAATGTAATAAAAGTAAGCCCGAAACAGTGTGTGGCCTGTCACCGATGCATTGCGATGTGCCCGCGTGATGCGATCTCACTTTCAGCCCGCCCTATTGATTATCGTCCCCATCCTATCTGGACAGATGAAGTGCGGGAATCAATCTATAACCAGGCAAAGACAGGGAAAATAATTTTAGCAGGTATGGGGAATGCCCTGCCTTATCCGGTTATATTTGACAGACTTGTCCTTGACGCATGCCAGGTAACAAATCCCAGCATAGATCCTCTTCGTGAGCCGATGGAATTAAGGACATATATCGGCAAAAAACCGGCTAAGATTGAATATAAGGAGAATGAATCTCACGAAATTGAATTGACAACAAAAATAACAAAGAACCTCCAGATTGAGACACCGATAATGATCGGTCATATGTCTTACGGGGCGATAAGTCTCAATGCTCAGCTATCGCTTGCTAAAGCTGTATCAGAAGTCGGAACGTTTATGGGGACTGGAGAAGGTGGGCTTCATGAAGCGCTTCATCCATACCAGGACCATATGATTGTCCAGGTTGCTTCAGGTAGATTTGGTGTCGATATTGATTACCTTGAGCGAGGTGCAGCAATTGAAATTAAAATCGGGCAGGGAGCAAAACCAGGGATAGGTGGACACCTCCCTGGTGAAAAGGTATGTTATGATGTATCATGCACAAGAATGATCCCTGAAGGCAGTGATGCTATAAGTCCGGCCCCTCACCATGACATTTACAGCATAGAGGACCTGAAACAACTTGTGAGAGGCTTAAAAGAGGCAACCGAATGGAAAAAGCCAGTTTTTGTTAAGATAGCTGCTGTGCATAACTCAGCTGCAATTGCTGCGGGTATTGCACGTTCATCTGCTGATGCAGTAGTTATCGATGGTTTCCGGGGTGGAACCGGAGCGGCACCCAAAGTATTTCGCGATCATGTAGGTATTCCGATAGAGGCCGCAATTGCAAGTGTTGATGCAAAACTCAGGCAGCAGGGCATTCGAAATGAAATTTCACTTATTGCAAGTGGAGGAATTCGGGAGAGTGCAGATGTTGCAAAAGCTATTATGCTCGGAGCAGATGCGGTATATATTGGGACAGCAGCACTCGTTGCACTTGGGTGCAGGGTCTGCGGTACCTGTTATCGAAATCTCTGCCCATGGGGAATTGCCACCCAGAGACAAGACCTTGTTGACCGGCTGGATGTAGAAAATTCATCCCGTCAGGTGTCCAACCTTCTGAATGCATGGACCCTTGAACTTGCAGAACTGATGGGAGCCGCGGGAATCAACAGTATTGAGAGCCTCCGGGGCAACAGGGACAGGTTAAGATCTTATATGCTTGATGAATCCCTGATGCAGGTACTTGATGTCAAATCTGTGGGGGCCTGAATAAAAATGAATAGTGTCAGAATCGATGCAAAAGGACTCCATTATACTCCATTAAACCAGTTAATCAGGCAGGCGGTTCTTAACGGGGCTGAAGAGATAATAATTGACAATGTGATGGGTCAGAGGTTCATCGGAGACGGACTTAAGGGTAACACAAGAATAATTATCAATGGTGTTCCAGGTGGAGATCTTGGAATGTTTATGAGCGGGCCAACCTGTATCGTTCATGGTAATGCTGATCATGCTCCTGGAAATACCATGGACTCTGGAAAACTTGTTATCCATGGAAGCACTGGCGATGCAGTAGCTCATAGTATGCGGGGAGGCAGTGTTTTTGTACGCGATAACATAGGATACCGTGGAGGAATTCATATGAAGCAGTACCTGGGAAAGAAGCCGGTTCTTGTAGTTGGTGGGACTGCACGTGCTTTCCTTGGTGAATATATGGCTGGAGGACTTATCGTTCTCCTCACCCGTAATGGAGTGAAACCGTTTGATGAGCAGGGAATAGCGAGTGGCATTCATGGAGGTGAAATTTTCATCAGGGGAGACTTTGATGAAAAACTCCTTGGAGTCGGGGCAAGAAAATTACCCTGTAATAGTGAGGATATGGACCGGGTAATTCCATTTATTCGTGAATTTGCCCAATGGTTTAACCTGGATGAGGGACCTCTTATGGAAGGTCAGTTCTACAGGATTACTCCGGCGAGTTCGAGGCCGTTTGCAAATAAATATACCTGGGAGTGAACCATTTTGACAGAGAAGAATTATCAGGACCTGAAAGCTGAAGTCTGGGACCGCGACATCTGCTCAGGGTGTGGAGCATGTGTCGCAGTGTGCCCAGCCGATTCCTTATTTTTTAAGGAAGGCGCTATGTCATTATGTCCGGTGTCAAGCGGATACTGTAAGGAAGTGACAGAAGGAGTAAAATGTGGAGCATGTTATGCCGTATGTCCAAGAACTGAAGAATTGCCAAAGGAACCGGTTGGCAAATATCTTGACGCATTATCCGCACGTGCTTTAATTGATGTAAAAAAGCGTCAAAAGGGAGGAGCAGTCACTGCGATTCTCTGGAATGCACTTGAGGAAAATCTCCTTGATGCGGTAATTACAGTAACTGAAGACAAGTGGACACTCCGCCCTGGCTCTGTGGTTATTACTGGAAAGGAAGAACTAATATTTCAGGCAGGAAGCCGGTACAGCTGGCTTGTCCCGCTTCTTTCGGCCTTAAAGGAAGCTGTGGTTGACAGGAAGTACAAAAATGTAGGAATCGTAGGCGTTCCCTGTGTTGTTGAAGCGGTACACCGAATGAAAGAGAGCGACAATGATCTCCTGAAACCATTTGGGAATTCTATACGGCTTGTAATAGGGCTTTTTTGTACTGAATCGTTTGATTATAACACTCTGATTCATGAACACCTTAAAAAAGAGTATAATATTGAGCCATGGTCCATAAAAAAAATGGATGTGAAAGGTAAATTAGAAATTACCCTTCAAAATGGTGAAAACCTGATAATTCCTTTAAGGGAAATTGAAAAGACAATAAGGAACGGGTGCAAAATCTGTACTGATTTTTCTGCAGTTAATTCAGACATATCAGCAGGTTCCATTGGCTCACCTGACGGGTTTACAACTCTTCTTATTAGGACAAAAACAGGTTCAGGTTTTGTTGAAAGTGCAAAATTCAATAAGAGACTTGAGACAATACCGGCTCTTAATATTGAAGAAGTACTTAAACTAGGGGCACGGAAAATCGAAAAAAATTCTAAAAATAAAAGTTTATATTAAAGTCCTTTCCACAAGGGACTTTGCACTTATTTTGGCCTCATCCCGTATCTCCTGTTCATTTGGTATAATCCTGTCAAGCATCAGGACACGTCCATCGCAGATGGTAGTCCTGACCACTGATCCATTACATGAGTAAACAAGGTTTGAAACAGGGTTGTGGATAGGTGTGTTCATTGGAACTTCAGGATCGATAAGAATAATATCCGCAGGCTGACCGACCGCAATACTGGTAGCCCCCATTCCTAGTGCAGACGCACCGGCAGCCGAACCCATCTTCAGCACTTCGTCTGCCGGGAGAATAGTCGGGTCATTGGATGCAAATTTTTGGAGAAGAGCTGCGAATTTCATCTCTTCAATCATATCAAGGTTATTATTGGATGCACAACCATCGGTGCCAAGTGTAACATTTGTCTTTGCATTTTTCAGCCATTGGTAAGGCATTGCTTTATTTACAGCAAGTTTCATGTTGCTGACAGGGTTATGAGCAACATGAGTCCCTTTTTTTGCAAGGAGTGAACACTCTTCAATATTGAGCCAGCAACAATGTGCAGCTATCGTTTTATCTGTTAAAATTCCGCAGTCGTTAAGAACTTCAGGGGGTCTCTTTCCTTTCGCTTTCACTGAATCATTTACTTCCCCTTCGGTTTCACTGAGGTGAATATGAATGCAGATCTCTTCGTTTTTTGCAAACTCTGAGCACCAGCGAAGTCCAACTTCAGATACCGTATAAATTGCGTGCGGTCCAACTGCAGCTTTTATTCTTGGATTATTTCTGCTTTTAATAGATCTAACAAAATTTTCAGTTGCAACAATCTCACTTTCAAGTTTTTCCTTGATAGAGAGGTCGATAAATCCATGGGCCAGTGTTGCACGAATGCCTGTTTCATCTACCGCCCTGGCTGCAGCATCCATAAAAAAGTACATATCATTAAAAGTGGTCGTCCCGGAGGCGATCATCTCAATGCAAGCAAGACGGGTGCCGCTGTAGACATCCTCTGCAGTGAGATGTGCTTCAAGTGGCCAGATTTTGTCAGAAAGCCATGGTTGCAACTGCATATCATCAGCGTAACCCCGCAGAAGAGTCATCGCTGCATGAGTATGGGTATTTACAAAACCAGGGAGTGCATATGCACTTTTTCCTTCAATGACAAATTCAGCTTTATTCTGAAATTTTGTACCAACATCTTCTCCCAATTCCTCAATTTTTCCGTTTTCACCGATGAAGACATTAGATCTCTTTTTATTGACGATAACATCCTTAACAAGGATAGATCCTCTTTTTTTTAAAATTTCATCCATCTTTATATTCACTCATCCTGATAGCTCACTGATTATCATTTGAACCATCCTTTCGCTCCTTTTACTGAATTTTTTTGAATTGCTTAGAATGTGTTCAAATGTGAGTTTTTCCGATGTAAGTCCATTTGCATAATTATCAACTGTACATATTGCAAAAAATGGGATTTCAAGTTCACATGCAAGTGACGCTTCGCTTGCAACGGTCATTCCTACTATATCTCCTACCATTGCAAGCGCTCTTATTTCAGCAGCGGTCTCAATGCGGGGTCCTCTGGTCTGCACATAGGTGCCGCCAAAATTTGCATCTTCGAGTTTAACTGCCATTCTTTTTCCAAGTTCC
>Ga0114951_10003055_pt1 | contig 17838 bp, 14 predicted proteins | sample AM7aDNAmetaG_FD_88677 | JGI IMG/M metagenome (GOLD analysis project Ga0114951, IMG submission 88677) | Freshwater microbial communities from Finland to study Microbial Dark Matter (Phase II) - AM7a DNA metaG | ecosystem: Environmental > Aquatic > Freshwater > Lake | place: Finland: Lake Alinen...
ACCATAATGATTTAAGGGCGAAGTGAAAGCAGCACTGGTATCCCATTGATAATCGTAATAAGTTATTCCTGTTAGAGAATTCCAATCGAGAATTACATCTGGTGTTTGATTGGTTGCACCGCTCGTTGGACTAACAAGAGCAAGTTGGTCAGTAGTAGTGAAATTCCATATAGAAGACCATGCAGAAGAATCTGCAGGAGCTGTAGACTTTATAGCTCTTACCTGCCAATAATATACTGTTCCGAATTTTAAGTTTGAAGTGTTTGCCTGACTGCTTGTGACTGAAACAATACTGGCTCCTGTTAAGGTGGATAAGGTGCTTAATTTATATTCATAGCCTGTTGCTCCTGTTACAGCCGACCAGTCAATGATTACATCAGGAGTGTTATTGGTTGAACCGTTTGAAGGAGAAACTATCGTTGGAATAGTAAGCATTGAAAAACCCTTCAAAGAGTAAAGAATAAAAGATATGGCAATAAGTAATTTTTGTATTTTCATAATTTTTATATTTAATTTTATAAAAAACTATTTTCAATATTTTATTAAAGTTTTGCAAATTTATAGAAATTTCTAAATTTATTTTTGAAAATTAGGATAGGTCTTAAATACTAATTTTTATTATAACAAAATAAGTATAAATTTGCAGAACCTTTGTATTTATTGCTATTTAGTAACTTTATAATTATCAAAATCGTCTTTTCATTAAAACAATTAAAATGAAAGCAAACAGTTTAAAAATTTTAGTGTTCACATGTGCTATAGCTCTTTCAGCTTGTAGCGAAAAAAAAATTAAACCGAAGGATTATCCCAAAACAAAAAAAGGTGATGTTGTAGACACCTATTTCGGTGTAAAAATAGCAGACCCATACCGCTGGCTTGAAGATGACAAGTCGAAAGAAACAGCCGATTGGGTAAAGGCTGAGAATACTGTAACTTTCGATTATTTATCTAAAATTCCTTTTCGTGAGGGTATTAAGAAGCGATTGACCAAAATATGGAATTATCCCAAATACGGCACTCCTTTTTATAAAGGTAAGTATTTTTTCTTTTTTAAGAACGATGGCATGCAAAACCAAAGTGTGCTTTATATTCAGGAGGGCTTAAATGGTACCCCAAGAGTTTTTCTGGACCCCAATAAAATGTCGGCTGATGGCACTACTTCACTAAGCGATTACAGTGTAAGCAATGATGCAAAATACTTTGCCTATGGCATCTCAAAAGGTGGTTCCGACTGGAATGAATTTTATGTTATTGATGTGGCGACAGGGAAACAGTTGACTGATAAATTAGAGTGGATAAAGTTTTCAGGTATCGCCTGGGAAAAAGATGGCTTTTATTACAGCAGATACGATGCTCCCAAAAAAGGATCAGAACTCTCTGTGAAAAATGAAAACCATAAAATATACTACCATCTTGTAGGCACAAAACAAAGTGATGACAAGCTGATTTTTGAAAATAAAGAATTTCCATTGCATAATTTCTCGGCAGGAGTTACCGAGGATGAAAGTATTCTTGTTGTTTCCGAAAGCGAGACTACTGATGGCAATGCTCTTTTTGTAAAAAATTTGAAAGACAAACAAAGTAAATTTATTAAAATTGCTGATGGCTTTGATTATGAGTACTCTATTGTTGATAATATAGGGCAAAAGCTATTTATGTTTACCAATAAAAATGCACCCAAGCATAAGCTGGTTTTGGTTGATTTATCACAACCTGCTGAAGAGAACTGGAAAGATATAATTCCAGAAAAGGAAGATGTGCTTAATAGTGTTACTGTTGCCAATGATATGTTGATAGCCGATTATATGAAAGATGCATCCAGCCGTGCTTACCTTTTTGATTTTGAGGGGCATTTGAAAAGTGAGTTAAAACTTCCCGGCATTGGCACTCTGGGGGGCTTCAGCTCTGAGAAAGGCAACAACCTGGCATTTTACTCTTATACTTCATTTACTTTTCCTAATACCATCTACAAATTTGACGTTGCAAAAAATACTTCAGAAGTATATAAAACATCTGATATAGACTTTAACCCTGATCTCTACGAAATAAAACAGGTTTTCTATCCCAGTAAAGATGGTACCAAGATTCCAATGTTTATAGTTTATAAAAAAGGGCTTAATCTTAATGGTAAAAACCCAACATTGCTTTACGGTTATGGTGGTTTTAATGTAAGCATGCAGCCTTATTTCAGCATCAGCAGGTTGTTGTTGCTCGAAAATGGTGGTGTTTATGCATTGGCTAATATCAGAGGAGGTGGGGAGTATGGTGAAAAATGGTACAAAAATGGAACTAAACTAAAAAAACAAAATGTTTTTGATGATTTTATTGCTGCTGCTGAATATTTAATTACTTATAAATATACTTCTCCCGAAAAATTGGCTATTCAGGGTGGTTCTAATGGTGGACTGCTTATAGGAGCTTGTATAAATCAAAGGCCCGATTTATTTAAAGTAGCTCTACCACAGGTTGGTGTAATGGATATGTTGCGTTTTCAAAAATTTACTATCGGGCATGCCTGGACTGGCGACTATGGCTCTAGTGATGACTCTACAGAATTTAATTATTTATATAAATATTCTCCACTTCACAACATCAAAGAAGGAACTAAGTATCCTGCCACACTAGTTACAACTGCCGATCATGATGACAGGGTGGTACCAGCTCACTCATTTAAATATATTGCCACACTTCAGGAGAAATGTAAAGGAGATAATCCTGTGCTTATAAGAATTGATACACAAGCGGGGCATGGTGGCGGAAAACCTACTGAAAAAATTATAGAAGAAATTGCAGATACATGGGCGTTTACATTTTATAATTTGGGCGTGAGACCTGATTATAAGTAGTTATATAAAAAAAATCGTTATGCGTATAGATATAATCACTCTTTTCCCTGAAATGTTCGAAAGCCCGTTTGCCGATTCTATAATAAAAAGAGCTGTGGCTAAGGGATTGATAGAAATTCAGATACATAATTTAAGAGACTATTCTCAAAATAAGCACAAGCAGGTGGATGATTACGCTTTTGGAGGTGGGGCAGGAATGGTAATGATGATCGATCCCATTGCAAGATGTATCAGACACCTGAAGACTCAGAGAATATATGATGAAGTTATTTTTATGACACCCGATGGAGAGATTTTAGATCAAATGAAAGCCAACTACTACTCGACCCTTAAGAATGTTATTGTTTTATGTGGTCATTACAAAGGTATTGATGAAAGGATAAGGGAACTTTTTATTACCAAAGAAATATCTATTGGTGATTATGTTCTGTCAGGAGGAGAGATACCGGCTATGGCTTTATGTGATGCCATTATCAGACTTATTCCCGGCGTTTTAAATGATGAAACTTCTGCATTATCAGACTCTTTTCAGAATGGCTTGTTATCAGCTCCGGTATATACAAGGCCTGCTGATTTTGAAGGTAATAAGGTCCCTGATATTCTATTATCCGGCAATGACAAAGAAATAGGGAAATGGCGAAATGAAAAATCGATGGAACGCACACAAAGGAAGCGTCCTGAACTACTAAAATAAATATTCTTTGTTGCAATTTTTTTGCTTATTAATTTGATTATAAGTAAATTTGTGATAAAAATTGCAACAAAATTGGTAAAGGGAAGAGCTTGTTATTTACTTGATATTATCAAACTATTATTAATAGTGTTGATATTTCTCCCTTTTCCCAATTATCTTTTAGGCGAAGGTACCAAACAACTGCAACCTACATCACAAAGTTATGGCAGAATGCAGATTATGCCTGATATAAGTCCTTTTGCTTCCTTTAATGCAACACCTGAGCATAGGTTAAATATTTCAGTTTGTAATCAGGGAGAAAAAATATATTATGGTTTTGGTTATATAAAAAGTTCTGATGGTACTATTCAATATGATGTGATATACCGAATCAAAGACCCTAATGGTAATATTGTGGTAGGCCCTGCGCCAGTGCCGACTAGTGGTGCGGGTTATATTTCCAATTACAGTCAGGCTTTTAACGGTCCCAATACCATAAGTCCATCAGGTTACAACCCGCTTTCCTACACACCAACAATGCTGGGCGATTATTACATCGAGTTTGACTTTACACAACCCTACAATTACGAAAGAAGGGTTTTTGACTTTGTTGACATTACAGTTGTTTCAGCTGGAAATCAGGCTGTAAATGGAAGGTTATGGTCAAAGGACTGGCTATTGACTACTGACCCTCAGTCTGGCTTTTCAAGTCCATTTATGGCCGGATTTGATGGCATAATGTACATTTATTCTGATGATGGTGTGGTAACTTCTGCTAATCTTAATAATATGCAGCCTTTTGTGTTTAATATATCTGCAAATCAGTCTGGTTGTTTTAATACAGGAAATTTTGCTCAGGATAGGAAGTCTGTAGATGGTAACAATACCTATCCACAATATAAAATATTTTTAAATGATCCTGACAGCGTTTGTTTCCCTTCAGGGCATTTTGGTAGTATATCTGCTCCAACGACTATTACAGGATGTCCGGGGCAATTTTGTATCAATATAACCGTTGATAAACCTGGCAATGTGGAAGTTTTACTCAACTTAAATGGTATTCCTGGATATCAGGCTAATAGTTCCGATTTAACATTTTCTATGAATGTTACTCCTGGCTTAAATTGTATTCCCTGGAGTGGTTTGGATGGGTTAGGCAACATTATTCCATCTGGGACGACAATACCTGTAGAAGTCAACTATTTTAATGGCTTAACGAATTTGCCATTATATGATGTAGAAGGCAATCCTAATGGTTTTATTGTTCAAATTGTTAGACCTTATAATCCAACGCCCGGATATTATTTGCGGCTTTTCTGGGACGATTCAAATATTTCAGGAGGCTCAATTAATCTGGCAGGATGTGTTAACATTACAGGTTGTCACCCATGGAGTGTTGGTAATTGCTATGATCAACCATTACCATCATATTGCTCACTAGGAGATATGAGTACAATAAACACCTGGTGGTATGCCAATTCAATAACAGATACTTCGTACATTAATTTTGAATACCCTGTTGCAGATGCTAATATATATGCTCCACCTGGTATGAACGACACGCTTATATGTGCTTATAGTAATTCTATTCAGCTGAATGGGGGCGTTCAGTATGCTTCGTCAGGTGTATGGTCAGGTGGTACTGGACAATTTCAGCCTTCCAATTCTGTATTAAATCCCGTTTATACTTTTTCACAGACAGATAAGGACAATGGTTTTGTTACTTTAATTATTAATACTGTTGGTGGAAGTTGTGCTACTGTAGCAGACACATTAAAGATTACCTTAATAGTTCCTGATGTTGTAGTTTCTAATGATAAGACTATTTGCCAGAGTGATGCTTTTCAGCTTTCAGCCAGTGGTATGCTCAGTTATGAATGGTCTCCGCCAACAGGTTTAAGCGCAACAAATATTTCGAATCCGATAGCTTCACCTCAGACATCTACAGTATATTCTGTATTGGCAACAGATGTGCACGGATGCACGGCTACAGGAGACGTCGTAATTACTGTACAGGAAAAACCTGATATTTCTTTTAATGCTGATATCTTATCCGGATGTAAACCCTTAAATGTCAATTTTACTCCTTTTTCATCAGATCAGATAGCTTCTTATGAATGGAATTTCGGTGATGCTGCATCTGGTTTTGGTAATAGCTCTTTGTTAGAGGATCCATCACATACATACAACAGCTCCGGTACTTTTAGTGTCTCTCTTACTGTTATTTCAGCCGCAGGTTGTTCAAATAGCATTATATATAACAATTTGATTACAGTGTATCCTCAACCAGTAGCTTCTTTCTATAACTTACCCCATGAAGGAGATTCAGAGAATATGTTGTTTTCTTTTTTTGATGAATCCGTGGGAGCTGTAGTATGGCATTGGAACTTTGGAGATGAAAATTCCGGGACAGATAATTATTCAGATATCCAAAATCCACAACATCAATATAATGCTACAAACTTTTATGATGTATGGCTTTATGTATCAAGTGAATTTGGTTGCACAGACTCTACTTCTTCCGAAATTATTATAAGAGGTGATTTTGCTTTGTACGTACCCAATGCCTTTACTCCTGATGATGACGGGCTCAATGATTATTTTATGCCAAAAGGTGTTGAGTTTAATAATAACGCTTTTGTGATGTATATTTATAACCGTTGGGGCCAGTTGGTTTTTATGACTGATGATATAAACAACCCCTGGAACGGTAAAATGATGAATACTGGTAATCCTCAACCACAAGATGTTTATGTCTGGGTTATGTGGCAGGAAAATTACTTGATAGGTCGTCAGAAATATACTGGAAATGTTACCTTGATAAGATAAATGTCTAAGAACAGATTTGACATAAAAAAAGGCCGTTGGATAAACAATGGCCTTTTTATTTATCTTCTAAAAGGATATTATACTTTTGATAAAGCAGGGAAGCGTAAACTGGCTAAATAAAAGCTGCCAAACAACACTGTAGAATAGAAAAGATCGCCGAGGATACCATTATTGAAAAAGGGTAAAGCTAATGTATAACACTTAATCAAACCCGCAAAATCTTTTGTGTAAAATGGAGTGGATGCCCAAACTGCGAAGTTGGTAATTATAAAAAATATAATTGCTGAAGCAATTGCACCTCCTAATACGGTAATAACTTTAACCTTATTGCTCATCAATATGCCTATACCTACTGTAATAGCAAAACATAAATAAACAGCGAACATATAGTTGTGGAATCCAAGTACTAAATCGCTTAATAATAGAACAGCAAAAGGCAATATAAAAGCATACACTTTTTTAGAAATATAAGCTCCGCCAAATAAAGCAATAGCTGCCACAGGAGTGAAATTAGGTAAGTGTGGTATAAGCCTTAAAAAAGCAGCTGCTAAAATTAATACGGCGATGAAAATTAATCTTGGTGTAAGGAATTTTGAATTCATAATGTTGATTTTTATTTGTTCATTATTAATAAATACAAAAATACAAAAACATTGCAAAAAACAAGTTTAATTTTTATTAAATCAGAATATATTTTTATTTAATATTTAACTAAAATAATTATAATAATATAAAGTATTATAATTCAAACATTAACTATATATTACTTCAATTAATACTTAATGTAAAAGCTCCCGAATTATTGATGTTATATATTTTGTTTCTCTCACTTTTATATTTTTCATAAAATGCTTTTACCTGATAATTCTTAAGATTTTTTGTCAAAATAAAGTTTCTTGATCTAAAAACAGAAATGATGTCTTCACTTTTCATAGAAGGGAATCCATTTATTATTATATAATCATTGTTTATAGGTTTTTCTGTTTTATAATAAAAATTATTCTTATTGATAAGGACAATATTAAGATTGCAAAAGTTAATATAATTTTTATATATAAAAGTTGAGTTATTAAACAAACTATCAGTTGAGCTTAGCAGGTGAAGAGGAAAAGGAATAATTTTCTTTACACCAAGTGCAATTCTGTTTCCTTTAATTTGAAAATCGATCAGTGAACGGTTTTTAAGAATACTTGAATCAGCAATAAAAAGAGCACTGCTTCCGCTAATAAAGTCGATAGCTACTCCTTTGTCAATGCTATATATAACAAGTTGTTTCTGCCTGTTGGTTTTAATTTTATTAACAGAACCAATAAAAATAAGGCATATCAGGCATGATAAAGAAATTTGCAGAAAAAATGGTTTAAGTTTTTCGAAATATATTATGATGAAAATTAAAAAAGCATACCATAAAAACATTTGAAAATTATTGATCACAAAGACACTGGTACTAAAAGGCAGATTTTCAATAAAGCCTACAATATAGTTAAGCAGCATCAGCAAATAAGAAAGAAATATGGCAATGATGTCAGATAAAAAAGGAATGAAAGAAAGAGCTAAAAAAGCCACTCCTGAATATACAATGAGGGTTGCTAAAGGGACAACAACAATATTAGAAAATAAAAAGTAGTTAGGAAATTGATTATAATAATATATCGAGAGTGGACTTGTAGCAACCTGGGCAGCAAGTGAAACGCAGATCAATGACCATATATATTTAAGAAAAATATTTTTAAACTTGATGCTGTTATTAAATTTTGGATAAAGGTAAACGATGCCTACAACAGCAAAATATGAAAGTAAGAACCCCAGGTTTGTGATAATGTTAGAATCGATAATAATCAAAATTAAAGCTGATAGCAATAATGTGTTGTAAATATTTGAGTTTCGGTTGAGATATTTGGCTAAAATTATAAATGAAAACGTAGTAGAAGCACGGAGTACCGATGGAGACAATCCTGTAATAACGGCATAAAACCATATTAATAATATAATTAAAAAGGCTTTAAAGAATTTACCCTTTTTGTGTTTGTCGAGGAAGCCTAATAAAAAATTTAAAATAACAAAGAAAATTCCTACATGTAGTCCGGAAACACATAATACATGTATTGTTCCTGTGGCGGTAAATTTTCTTAGTGTATCAGCATCGAGGTTATCAGTTACACCCAGTAAAAGTGCTGTGACAATTGCAAACTCTTCACCTTTAATACCAAGTGTTTCTATTTTCTTTAAAATAGTATTTTTAGCTTTATATCCCATCTCTTTTATCAGATTACCATGACCTTCATCAATCTTTTTCCATTCGTTTGTTTTCATATAAGATTGATGAAAAATGTTGCAGTTGGTCAAGTAATTTTTATAATTGAACTCATGAGGATTTTGAGGTGGTAATACGGGTGTAAAATGAGCTTTTTGAATTAACCTGTCTCCATATTTCAGAGCAAAAGCAGATGAATCTTTTTCAAAATACTGAATTAGTTTTCCACTTGTTTTAATCCATTCATTATTGAGTTTTAATGCAATAACAGATACTGTAGCCCTTATTGAATTTTTTCTTTCAGAAGGTGCATCATCAATCTGGACGACAACACTTTTGCCATCAGAGTTGTAATTTGCAAAATGATCTGGTTTATTAAGTAGTTGATTGTTTTGAACAATAAGGATTCCGGACAAGAAAAGCGAAATGCTTAGAAAAAATCCATCAAGCCACCTGAATCTGTAATCTCTTTTTTCATCTTTTCTTTTATAAAACAGATGAGTGCTTAGAACCAGCATGAAAGATAAAGAAAAGAATATTATTAACAGGTCAGAATTACACTTGAAATAACGGGCAAAGATAACACCTGCAATAAATGGCATGAAAAACCTTAACAGGGGAATTCTTTCAAAACGAATCATAAGCTACGGTTATTCTATTTTTTGCAATTTCAAAATATCTTCGTAGCTGACAATATAAACATTAGAATAGTAGTATTTTATAATATCATCGTATTTAAAACCTTCGTTAATCATTTCCATGGCGCCCTCCTGACACAGTCCAACACCATGACCAAATCCCCTTCCTTTAAAAACGAGCATATCGTTATCTTCATAAATTGAAAAAAAGGTTGACTTTAAGCCAAGGTCATTTCTTATATTTTTTAAGTGAATGGAAGGTATGTCAAGGAAATATACTTTTCTACCGCCTGATTGATTGAAATGATAGGCTTGCTGTACCATCGAGCTGTCTTCAACAGGGAAGTTAAAGTTTCTTTTGAGGTAGCTGAGAAAGTCTTCTTTTCGGATTTTATACTCCCAAAAAGCATTTTTGCTTTTAATACAGAAAGTATCTTTAATACTTTTAAGATATGATGATGAAAGTGTCCAGACATCTTCTGAGTTTACAGTCTGACCTCCGCAATTACAATGGAAAACTGCTGAAACAAAATTGAGTTCTTTATCAATAATGACAAAGTGTTTAGTATTTTCTGTAGCTTTGAGTATATCCTGATTGTAACATTTGCCATAATAAACCTGACAATGCACTTTGTCGCAAACGTTAAATCCTTCATCAAAATGTCTTTTAATATTTCGAAGCACATAACTTCTGCAAGCAACAGCCTGAACTTTATAAAACTCTGAATTTTTCATTATACCTGCTTCAGCTTCAACCACTCCGGCAACATATTTTTCTATGTCAATGTTATTAACAATTCTTAAGTATCCTCTTTCAAGAGTAACAGTAAGATTATCATCATAACTGCGTGAAGGACACTTCCCTGAAGGTTTTGTATGTAATACACCATCAGTTGATTTAGACACTATTTTAACCATCTTAGCTCCCGAAAAACTTACAGAATCGCATTTGATATTGATTTTTTTATTTTCAATATAAATTATTATTGTCTTGCTTCTCCCAACAACATTAACCAGCTTACCGTCTGATAATATTTCATATTGCCCTGATAATACTGATAATGAAACTTCTTTGAAGAGGCTTTCTGAAAATATTTTCACATCAATGACGTGTGAAAAAGCATGTGCAAACAGGGTATTTATTAAAAAAAAAATTGTTAAAAGGCGTCTTATCATTTGTGATAGAAAGGAGATAAATAAAATGTAAAAGTAGAAAAGTATTTAAATCAAAGAGCTTTTTCTAATTCAATTAAATCATTTTTAGTAAAAGCTCCGTGATAAGTATTATCATCAAGGGAAGAATAAAATTTATCGATAACCAACTTAATTGTATGGAAACTATTCAGAGAACGATTTTTAGGGGTATTTAATTCGTCAATTAAATATCCAACTAATTTCTCTTTTTTTGCAACATATTGATTTGTTATTATTATTGAATCTTTTAAATTTGAATGTAACTGTATAAGTGCATCAACTTTTTTGATGTCATTTATTAAATCAATTAATCTTAATATTTTTGAGTTTTCCATTTGAATAAAAATTTAAAAGTTGATTTCTAAAAAACCTTTGGGATAACGATTTCCTGCCCGATTTCTTCTTGTCTTATCAAATCTATCCATCCAATAAGCCCAGTCTCCCATATATAGTGCAATTTTAGGATGTTTTCTTGGATATACCTTGACAATGTATCCATCAATATTATATTTTTTTATTGATTCAGGATAAACAAAATTTGATAAATCAAAGTTAACATCATGCTCAATAAAAGTTACAACATCAATATCTTTAGGAATGTCTTTTTTTGTTACAAAGGAACCATCAACCCATTGAATTAATTTAATGCCACCGCAAACATTTTTTAAGTCATTTGAGTACCTAATATAATTGTCATATAATTGATGTCTATTTGTATTATTAAATTTTTCTACAAATTCATCATATAATTCTGCACAAGAAGATGCTAAATTCTTATTAGGCTTCAAATATCCCCTATAGTCAAAATTGAGCATAGTTAATTGGGTTTGGAAATATTTTTATGCAAAAATATGATATTTATATGAATAAATTTCTTAGAATCGAGATTATTGTTTTGCTTTTCAAGATTATTATTTTATTTTAAGTAATTAAGACTCCGATTACTAATAACCTGAGTTTAATTCATGTTTTACTTTTTTAAAGTAAAGGCGAAGGTAGTGCCTACACCCAGAGTACTCCTTACATTTATTGTTTGGTTATGGGCTTCAATGATGTGTTTTACAATAGATAAACCTAATCCAGAGCCACTATGTTGTATAGACCTTGCTCTATCTGTGCGGTAGAAACGTTCAAAAACACGGTTTAATCTTCTTCTCCTATACCAGTACCATCATCGGTGACTTCAACAAGAACATGTTCGTCCATATCAAAAAAACTAACTTTTGTTTTACCATCTTTTATACCATATTTTAACGAATTGTCGACAAGATTGATAAGTACTTGCTTAATGCTTTCCCTGTCGGCAATTACATGAACAGACGCATCGCTTTTAGAGCTTACATATAATTTGATATTTTTTTCTTTAGCTTTTATCTCGAGGAAATCAAAGACTTCATTGACAAGATCCAAGATATTAAATTTTACAAAATTAAGTTTGATCTCTCCTGAATCAAGCTTGGCGATGGCGTCAATATCTTTTATAATAGTAATCATCCTGTCGATGCTCTTCTCAGTACGCAGGAGGTATTCACGGTTTATGCCAGGGTCTTCCAGACCGCCATCAAGTAAAGTTAAGATATAGCCCTGTATGTTGAATATAGGTGTTTTTAGTTCGTGAGACAAATTGCCAATAAATTCACGCCGGTAAGCTTCCATCTTTTTAAGCTGCTCAATTTCTATTGATTTATCCCTGCTCCATTCAATAACTTCCTGACTAACGTCTTCAATAATATCCTTATCGATGTGAATATTTTTCTTGCTGCCTGTATTTTTAGGTGCTTTTAAATTGTGTATATTTTTATAAATAATTTTAATTTTATTCCAAATGAATTTATTGAGAAGCTTGTTTAAAATAAGATAGGATATAGGTACCAGAACAATAATGAAAATAAGCAAAATAAGTAAATTAATATTCTGATGAAACAGCAGAGAAGAAAGCGTGTAAATCAATAGAGAAGCTGCAGTAATAACTAAAGAAGAGAATAAAGATATATTTCTGGGATTTGAAAATTTCATTTTAAATTTCATATCAAATGGTTACCTGTATTGATTTCGTATTTATATCCAACACCTTTGACGGTTTTAATGTTATCGTTGTTAAGTTTTTCTCTAATTTTTCTTACGTGTACATCAATAGTCCTGTCTCCAACAATAACACTATTTTCCCATACATTGGCAAATATTTCATCACGTGAAAAAACCTTATTGGGTTTAGAAGCTAACAAAAGAAGCAACTCAAATTCTTTTTTGGGGAGCGCAAATTCTTTTCCATCATAATATACAAGATACCTTTCTTTATCAATCGTTAATGCGCCAATAGTAAGGGTTTTATTTTGAGGAGCTTCTGCAGTATTGAATCTTCTAAGCAAAGCTTTAACTCTACTTATAAATACTTTAGGTTTGATAGGTTTACTTATATAATCATCAGCTCCTGCTTCAAACCCTGCAATTTGAGAATAGTCTTCACCTCTGGCTGTTAGAAAAGCTATTATTGAATTTTGTAATTCGGGTATTTGCTTTAATATGGTGCATGTTTCAATCCCGTCTGTTTCAGGCATCATTACATCAAGTATTATCAGATGAGGTCTTTCTTTTTTTGAAATTTCTATAGCTGTTTTACCATCGGAACAAGTGATAACTTTATATCCTTCTTTTCGGAGGTTATAGCTAAGGAACTCAAGAATGTCGGCTTCATCATCTACAAGTAAAATAGTGTAATCTTTGTTTTCCATATATTAATTTTAATAACTTAACAAAGTAATAAAAAATTATAAAACAAATATAGGTTCTTTTATTTACATGGAATGAGATTACTAAAATAACTATATTTGTTTTCTTAAAAAATACCAATTATGCAAAAAGACACAAAATGGATTTCTTTTGATGTTATTGAAAAATTCATGAAGGACGTTCTTATTAAAGCCGGTGTTCCCGAAAAAGATGCTGCCATTTGTGCAGAAGTATTAATTACGGCAGATAAATACGGCATTGATTCTCATGGTTCTAACAGGCTTAAACCAATTTATTACGACAGGATAAAAGATGGTATTTTATGCCCAACAACTCATTATGAGATTATTAAAGAAGGCCCTACAACGGCAGTTGTTGATGGACACAATGGCATGGGACATGTTATTGCTCAAAGAGCAATGCAACTGGCTATTGACAAAGCCAAAAAATTTGGTATGGGCATGGTTGCTGTCAGAAATTCAACACATTATGGCATTGCAGGCTATTATGCACTCATGGCAACGAAAGAGAATATGATAGGTATTACGGGCACCAATGCCCGCCCGTCGATAGCTCCTACTTTTGGCGTTGAGAATATGTTAGGTACTAATCCCATGACTTTTGGCATTCCATCAGATGAAGAATTTCCTTTTTTCCTTGATTGTGCTACCTCTATTACTCAAAGGGGAAAGATAGAGCTTTATGCCCGTAATAATAAACCATGTCCTCAAGGTTGGGTTATTGATGAAAATGGTGAATCTAAAACAGATTCAAAAGAAATATTGCACGACCTTGTGGCCGGGAAAGCAGCTTTGTCGCCACTAGGAGGCGTAGGTGAAGATTTGGGAGGTTATAAAGGGTATGGCTATTCTACTGTTGTTGAGATTTTATCGGCAGCTTTGCAAAGCGGAGCTTACATGAAAATGTTGCTGGGTATTGAAAATGGTAAAAAAATACCTTATCCCCTGGGTCATTTTTTTATAGCCATAGATATTACAGCTTTTACTGATGCTGACGATTTTAAGAAAACTACAGGAGATATATTAAGAGCATTAAGAGCATCTAAAAAAATGCCCGGGCATGATAGAATTTTTACTGCAGGAGAGAAAGAATACGAAACCTGGTTGTTTAGAAAAGATAAGGGCGTACCCTTTAATGAAGAACTTCTGAAAGAATTTAAAACACTATGTGATGTAACCGGCTTGACTGCATATAAATGTTACTTTGAATAAAATGATAAATCAATTAAACAAAGACATAAAATGATATCACAAACATTTTCTTTTACAACAAATGACAAGGTAGAGATATTTACTTATAAATGGCTTCCTGATGATGAAAAACCTCTTAAAGGTATTATTCAGATAGCTCATGGAATGGCAGAACATGCAGCAAGATACAATCATTTTGCTGAGTTTCTGACACAAAATGGTTTCATCGTTTATGCCAATGACCACAGGGGACATGGTAAAACAATAAAAGATGAAAATGATATGGGCTATTTTGCCAGCAAGAATGGCTGGTTTAAGGTTGTTGATGACATGTTTACCTTGTCGCTGCTTATTACTGAAGAGTATCCATCATTACCTTTATTTATTTTTGGACACAGCATGGGCTCTTTTTTGACAAGAACGTATGTTTGTAAACATCCTAAAGCTCTTCAGGGTATAATATTATCGGGTACCGGTGGAAACCCGGGTATTGTAAGATATGTGGCAAAATCGATTGTGTTTCTGTACAAGAATTTCAAAGGTAAAAGGGCAAGAGTTAAGTTGCTTGATAAGATGTCGTTTGGCGAATTTAACAAAAGAATAAAAAATTACAAGACTCCTTTTGATTGGCTTAGTACTGATGAAAGAGAAGTCCAGAAATATATCAATGACCCCTTATGTGGAAAGTTATTCACTGTTAAATTTTTTGACGACCTTTTGACAGGGCTTGGATTCATTTTCAGAAAGAAAAATATAAGAAATATATCAAAGGAGTTACCTGTCTTGTTTATTTCAGGAAACGAAGACCCTGTTGGTGACTTTGGCAAAGGCGTCACCTCTTCTTTTAAGAAGTATAAAAAATCAGGGATAAAAGATGTTTCAATGAAATTATATCCCGTAATGAGGCATGAGATTATCAATGAAATTGATAAGGAGAAAGTGTTTGGAGATGTTTTAGATTGGTTGAATAAGCATGTTTAAGATAACTGCAAATGAGAATAAGTTGACGCTTCTCAATGTAAACAACGAACTACAAACAGAATACGAACATACGAATACCACTGTTCGTATATTCGTAAAAAATTCGTACTTCGGTAGATTAATTAATACGTAAATTATGACCGCTCAAAGTATATCATTAATAAACTTATAGAATGATTGAATGATGGAAAAATGGAATATAGAAAATTTGTTTCATTTAGATTTCAAATTTTTATAATGGGAACCAATATTTTAGAAATGCTATTTAATTTGTTTAAATGAGAAAAAAGTATATTTTATCTTTCGACATAGGTACAACAAGTACCAGATCGTTGCTTTTTGATAAAAATTTCGATATTATTGCCCTGGAACAAAAAGAAATAAGGCAGTATTACCCTCATGATTCGTGGGTTGAACAGAATCCGGATGAATTGTTTGACTCATCAGTATTAGTGGCACAAGATCTTATGAAAAAAAATAGCATAAGTGCTGAAGAAATTGTTGCAATAGGAATTACCAACCAAAGAGAAACAACTATATTATGGGATAAAAAAACAGGGCAACCTGTTTACAACGCTATAGTCTGGCAGGATAAGCGTACTGCTGCCTTTTGCCAACAATTGAAAGATGAAGGATTTGCCGAACAAATTAAAAACAAAACGGGTTTAAAAATTGACCCTTATTTTTCAGCTACAAAGATTAAATGGATTCTTGGGAATGTTTCTGGTGCAATGCAAAAAGCCCAAAACGGAGATTTACTTTTTGGCACTGTTGACAGCTATTTTATATGGAGGCTGACAAATGGGAAGACACATGCTACTGATGTTTCAAATGCCTCACGAACAATGCTTTTCAACATTAATGACTTGTGCTGGGACAGGGAATTGCTAGATATATTTGAGATACCTGAACAAATTTTGCCGGAAGTATTGCCCTCGTCGGGTTTTGTTGGAGAAACAGCAACGAATCTTTTTAATGGGGTTTCCATACCCATAACAGGCATAGCAGGTGATCAGCAGGCTGCACTTTTCGGACAATCGTGTTTTGAAACAGGCATGACCAAGAATACTTATGGCACGGGTTGTTTTATTTTAATGAACTGTGGTGAAGCACCTGTTATATCAAATAATGGACTTATTACTACAGTAGCTTGGAAGATTAATAACAAAGTAAATTATGCACTTGAAGGTAGCGTTTTTGTTGCAGGTTCACTCATTAAGTGGCTCAGAGATGAATTAGGCATGATAAAAGAGGCCAGGGAAACGGAAAAAATTGCAATGGGTATTAGGGATGAAAGTGATGTTTTTTTTGTGCCTTGCTTTTCTGGTCTGGGAGCTCCTTATTGGGATATGAATGCACGAGGTATTCTCGTTGGGCTATCTTTTAATACAACTAAAGAACATATAATAAAGGCTGCCTTAGAATCTCTTGCTTATCAGACAAAGGATGTTATTGAAGCTATGCAGAAGGATGCAGGAACAAAAGTTATGCAATTAAATGTTGATGGAGGTGCTTCTACAAACAACTACCTGATGCAGTTTCAGTCTGACCTGCTTGATACAGATGTTATCCGTCCACAAATTACTGAATCAACGGCTCTTGGTGCAGCACTTCTGGCTGGCATAGGAGCAGGCTTTTGCACTTTGGAAGATTTTAAAAACGTAAGAAAAGTTGAAAAGGTTTTCAAATCAGAGATGCCTGAAAATAAAAGGAATTTACTTTACAATAAATGGTTAAAAGCAGTTGAAAGGGCTAAGGGATAGGAGGAGAGATGTGAAAGGGAGAATATGAGAAGGAGAGAAAAGGAGATGGGAGGAAGATATATAAAGAAATGACTACTGTTACCAGCTTACAAATTGACTTTTTTATAACAGACGACTAACTAACTTTACAGCTTCAACAGCCTCTTTAACATCGTGAACTCTTAAAATTTTAACACCTTTTTGTAAAGCAATTGTATTTAAAACAGTGGTTCCGTTAAGAGCATCTTCAGGGTTAATATTCAGTACTTTATTGATTAATGACTTCCTTGATAATCCAATTAATACATGATATCCCATCATAGTAAAATAATCCAGATTCTTAATAATTTCATAGTTATGCGCTACAGTTTTCCCAAAGCCAATGCCAGGGTCAATTAAGATGTCATTTACCCCTAACAGTTTCAGCTTTTCAATCCGTTCGGAGAAAAAGTAAAGAATTTCTTTAACAACATCTTTATAGGTTGGATTGATTTGCATATTTTCAGGTGTACCTAAAATGTGCATCATAATGTAGGGCACTTTATAATGAGCAATTACAGAAAACATTGAACTATCGAAAGTACCTGAAGAAATATCATTAATCATATCAGCACCTTCTTCAATAGCATTTTTGGCAACATCTGCCCTGTAAGTGTCAACAGATATTATAGCTTTAGAAAAAAGTCTGCGAATTTCTTTCAAGGTTTCTGATAATTTTATCCATTCCTCTTCACAAGAAA
>Ga0114951_10003057_pt1 | contig 17831 bp, 12 predicted proteins | sample AM7aDNAmetaG_FD_88677 | JGI IMG/M metagenome (GOLD analysis project Ga0114951, IMG submission 88677) | Freshwater microbial communities from Finland to study Microbial Dark Matter (Phase II) - AM7a DNA metaG | ecosystem: Environmental > Aquatic > Freshwater > Lake | place: Finland: Lake Alinen...
CCTTTTTTGGTCCCAAGCGCTAGATAACTCGTGGCTCCGTCCCGCCTGGCTGGTTCAGGCGGGGCCCTACCCCACACTCGCTGCCGGACTAACTGCCGGCGGCAAGGAAAGCTGAGCAACTCTTTTCAGTTTCCTCATTTCATCCTTATCAGCTGAGCTCTACGATCCAAATAACTCAAAGAGTTACTCCAGTCAGGCCCGAACAGGAATCCACTTACGGGTGAATCCCACGAAATTCCCGGAGGGAAACCGCCGGGAGCAGCCATACGAAAAACAATCTTCAGGAGAATGCTCATGGCAGAACAAAAAGCACCTCAAATGCAGGCCACCCTGGGCCTTACCGGGCTGACCAGCAACGCAATGGCTCTCATTGCTCCCGGCGCCTTTCTGTGGCTCACCTTCTTCATCCAGGCCACGACAGGCACAACTGCTCCGGCCATGTGGCTAGGCATCTTCGGCGCCCTGCTGCTGTGTCTTGCAACGGCCGTTGCGTACGCTGAAATCTCCAAGCTCTATCCCGGTACCGGTTCAAGTTACTACTACGCTGAGCAGGCCATGCTTTCCAAGGAAGGGTCCTTCAAGTATGCCCGCATTGCAAAGTTCATCGTCGGGTGGGGCTCGCACCTTTACTACTGGGTCTATCCCGGCGTAATGGTCGCCACCACTGGCATCTTCATGGGTTATGTAGTGGGCTTCCTCTATCCGGGCATCATGAGCGGCTCGAACCCCGGACCTCTCTTCATGGCCCTCATCGCGATCGTCTTTGCGTTCTTCGTCGGCTGGATCGCATCCAAGGGCGCCGGCGCTTCCACGGCTGTCAACCTGGCCATCAACGTTATCCAGATCTCGGCCTTGCTGGTCTTCAGCGTACTCGCCATCGGTTACCGCTCCAGCCATCCAGCTGGTTCACCGGCCTTCCAATATGACGGCCAGACACTGGCCACCTACGACTACCAGTTCGCCACTGCCAAGGATGGCTCGACCATCCGCGACGCTGCCGGCGCGCCGCTGCCCCTGCTCGATGCTTCAGGTAAAAAGGTTCCCTTCACCATCGACTACCCTGAGAAGGATGCAACCTCTGGCGCCTTCCTCGCCCACCCCACTGCGGCTTCTGTGATTTCTCCGCACAAGTTCAGTTATCTGTTCATCCAGGCCACCGTCGCCATCCTCATCCTGGTCGGCTTCGAATCGGTGACCTCGATGGGAGGCGAGGCCAAAAACCCAACCAAGCATATCCCCATCGCCGTCATCGCCTCGCTGCTAATCCAGGGCCTGGTCTGTTACCTGATTGAGTATTTCGCGGCCAACTACTTCCTCAACTCGGGGTACTCCATGGCCAACGCCGCCAGTTCCGCGGCCCCCATCGGCGATATGATGATCATCGTCGGAGACGGGCTGCTGGGCCACGGCAACGGCCACTACTTCATGCTCGCAGAGGCCTTCACCGTGTTCCTGGCCCTCATCGGCACCACGCTTTCCTGCATGAACACCGGCGCTCGCGTCACCTATGCCATGGGCAAGGACGACGAAGCTCCTGAGCACTTCGGCATCCTTCACGCCGGATCGCTCAGCCCCCGCAAGGCCATCTGGACTCTGGCCACCATCTCCGCGGTGATCGGCGTTATCGCTGTCTCTCTGGTCTTCGGTGATGCTGCCGCGCCCAGCGATGCAGCCATTGCAGCCCTGCCCCACGGCCTCTTCTCCAGTTGGGGCTATCTCTCCCACGACCAGTTGGCTGCCTTGCCCAACTCGCTCTTGACCATCACGCTCACCTCCAACTTCGGTACCTTCATCCTCTACGCGCTCAGTTGCTTCCTGTGCATTGTGGCCTTCCACAAGCGCTCCGACTACAACGTAGTGTTGCACTTGATCATCCCCGGCTTCGGCCTGCTCGCCAACCTCACGTTGATGGCCTTCTACGTCATCAGCCCGGTCTTTGGCCTGGGAACCTTCAAGGAACCACTCTTGGCGCTAGGCATCTCGGCCGTCTGGGGCATCTACGGAGCCATTTACTTCCTCCGCTCCTCCAAGGCAAAGGGCAAGGCTATCTTGATCGAATCGAGATAACCGCTTTAACCTGACCCGTAACTTAACCGCGACTGCTGGGTGGAATCTCTCCTCAACCTCTTCCTTGAGGCGAGGCGCAGAGGACCACCCAGTAGCCATTTTGAAGCAGATGTTTCACAACCTATAAAATTGAATCTCTCCTGAGACAATGGAGCAGATCAATGAGGCGGCGGCGCCCATGTTGGATGTACAGTTCGGCCAGGCAAGCGATTTCGGCAAAGTCCGTACCAACAACGAAGACGCGATGGGAAGTTTCGTCCCTGCTTCACGCCACCAGGCCCGTTCCCACGGGTATCTCTTTGCCGTTGCGGACGGCGTCGGCGGCATGGATCTGGGCGAGGTGGCCTCCGCCACGGCCATATCTGTCATCACCGAGGAGTTCGCCAAGGCGCAGGCTGGCACCATGCTCATCAGCCTGCTGCCACGCCTGATTCAACACGCCAACGCAGCCGTTCATGACTGCACCCTGGCCTCTGAGTACCGCGGCAAAAAGATGGCAACCACCCTGGTAGCCTGTGCCCTCCGCTACGATCAGGCCATCGTCTCTCATGTGGGCGATTCCCGTTGCTATCTGGTCCGCGGTGGTCAGTGCAAGCAGGTCACGCAGGACCACACCTGGGTCAACGAACAGAGGAAACTTGGCTTGCTTACCGCCAGTGAGGCGGCTGAATCGGATTCACGTCACATTCTGATTCGCTCGCTCGGGCCGCAGATGTTCGTCTCTCCCGACACCACTGCCCTCACTCTCCAGCCGGACGATGTCCTCGTTCTCTGCTCCGACGGGCTGCATGACTCCATGAGCAACTCCGCCATCGCCGAAATCGTGTCTCAAAAAAAGCCTATGGACGAGATAGCCCGCGAACTGGTAGCGCATGCTGTCGAAATCGACGGAGGCGATAACACCACGGCGCAGGTTGTCCGCATCCGCGCGGTCGAGCAGGTTGGCATGTATCGCGGACGTCCCTACCGCCTCCCTTCCTGATTGCCTCTCCAACGAAATCCTGAAGACTTACGGAATCCTTACCGTTCTTGCGCGATTTCCCGATAGAGTAATAGAAGTCCTCTTCATGGAGTAGCCGCAAGATGGGTTTTCTCGACAGCCTGGAAGCCGGTTCGCAGATTGATTCCTACCGGATCGACACACCCGTTGCCCGTAGCGGCATGGCCACGATTTTTCGCGCCACCGACCTTCGCGACAACCGCGTCGTAGCCCTCAAGATTCCCCATCCGGACATGGAAGCAGATCCAATTCTGTTCGACCGCTTCCAGCGTGAGTCAGGTATCGGAGAAAAGCTCAACCACCCCAAGGTCATGCGCGTCTTTGGCGGAGAGAGACGCTCGCGAATTTATATGGTCATGGAGTGGTGCGAAGGCCGCCTGCTGCGCCAGATCATGGATGATGGCAAAATTCCCCAGGTCCGCGCCATACGTATTGCCATCGGTATTCTTGACGCGCTTGACTACATCCACGCAAACGGCGTCGTGCACCGCGACCTGAAGCCGGAAAACATCATGGTAGATGCTGATGACAACATCAAGCTGATTGACTTCGGTATCGCCAGCGACTCTGCCGCCCGGCGCCTCACCTACGCCAACTTCACTGCCACTCTCGGCACTCCCAACTACATTTCACCGGAGCAGGTAAAAGGCAAGCGGGGTGACGGCCGCTCCGATATCTATGCCGTGGGCGTACTCCTCTATGAGATGCTCTCCGGCAAGGTGCCCTTTACCGGTCCTTCGCCGATTGCCGTCATGAACGAGCGGCTGCTGAACCACCCCATGCCTCCCTCGGTCGCCGATCCTTCCATCTCGCCGCAGTTGCAGGAAGTTCTCTATCGCGCCCTCGAAAGAGACCCCAGGAATCGTTACCCGCGCGCACATGATTTTGAACATGATCTCGAGCACCTGGACCAGGTAGGCGTAGAAGACCGCGATGAGCTGCGAAATTGGCAGAAGCGCAAATCACAACTGTCGCGCAAGATTTTCTATTATGCCGCTTTGGCGCTCATTCCCGTCGTGGTTTTGCTGCTGATGATGGCCGTTGCGCATCGCCGATAGCTGCGTCTCCTCGGGGCGAATTTCCTCATCACAATCTTCATAGGATCTTTATGGGTCAAGCCCTAGCATTCTTTTGAGTGCATAAGCGGTTTTCACCCCAAAAGGAGATCCATGGCTAAGTACAAACTCGAATACATTTGGCTTGACGGCAAAAAGCCCGTTCCCGAGCTGCGCGGCAAAACTCTCATGAAGTCTTTTGAGAAGCCACCCACCCTTGCCGACTTACCCAAGTGGGGTTTTGACGGCAGTTCCACTATGCAGGCCGAGGGCAGCAAGTCTGACTGCGTTCTGAAACCCGTGGCTCTCTATCCCGATGCAAGCCGCAAGGACGCTTATATCGTTCTCAGCGAAGTCATGCACCCCGATGGAACCCCGCATTCCACGAACATGCGCGCCACCATCGAAGACGATCCGGACCTATGGGTAGGTCTTGAGCAGGAATACTTTCTTTATAAGGATGGACGTCCTCTCGGCTTCCCGAAAGACGGCCACCCTACAACTCCCCAGGGCCCTTACTACTGTGGCGTTGGCTATAAATACATGGGCAGCCTGGCCCGCACTATCGTCGAAGAGCATCTGGAACTATGTCTTGCTGCCGGCATCAATCATGAAGGCATCAACGCTGAAGTCGCCAAAGGTCAATGGGAATTCCAGATCTTTGCCAAAGGCTCCGCTAAAGCCGCCGATGATGTCTGGACAGCCCGCTATTTGATGATGCGCCTCTGCGAGAAATACGAAGTGGATGTCGTTTTGCACTGCAAGCCAATCAAGGGCGACTGGAACGGTTCGGGCATGCACTGTAACTTCTCCACCAAGTACATCCGCGAAGTAGGTGGCCAGCCATACTTTGAATCCCTCATGAAGGCGTTCGCCGACCATGTCCCCGAGCACATCGCTGTATACGGCCCGGACAACCATTTGCGCTTGACTGGTCTTCACGAAACGCAAGCCATTGACAAGTTCAGCTTTGGACTGTCAGATCGCGGCGCATCGATAAGGATGCCGGTAAACTTCGTCAAGGACGGATTCAAGGGCTATCTGGAAGATCGACGCCCGAACTCCGAAGGCGATCCTTACCAGATCATCTCTCGCGTCCTGAAAACAATCAATACTGTCGCAAAGCCATAATGCAAGACCTTGCTCGCTCATTCCGGTCAACACCTGACTTGGGATGAGCGAGCAAAGCCAAGGCCGCGGCCAAAGCCGGCATCCCTACCCCTTTTCAATCTCTTCCGCAAGCACCTCGCCTGCAGCCACGCAGGCTTCGCGATTCACATCCATGTGCGTCACCAGGCGAATCGAGTCCGGTCCAACGGCGCTGGCCAGCACTCTTCGTGTCTTCAGCCGCGCCACCAGATCCGCAGCGCTCAGGCCCCCCGTAAGGCGGAAGATCACAATGTTGGTCTCCACCGTGTCGGGGTCGATTTCCACGCCTTCCGTGGCAGACAGCACCTCGGCCAGCAACCGCGCATTCGCATGGTCCTCATGCAGCCGCGCCGGCATCTGCTCCAGCGCGATCAGGCCTGCCGCGGCCAGTACACCCACCTGCCGCATCCCACCGCCTAGAGCCTTACGGAACAGCCGAGCCCGGCCAATCAGTTCCGCTGAACCGGTCAGCATCGAACCCACTGGCGCGCCCAGTCCTTTCGACAGGCAGAACATCACCGTGTCAAATCCGCGCGTGAGAGTCTTCACATCCACGCCAAGCGCGGTCGCTGCATTAAAGATGCGCGCCCCATCCAGATGAATGGGAAGTTTGCGCTTCTTTGCTCCTTCCCATATTTCTTCCAGCACTGGGAGCGGAGTCACAGTTCCGCCGGCCAGGTTGGCCGTGTTCTCAATCTCGATCAGTCCGGTAGCAGCGCGAAACGCCCCTCGCGCGTAGATGGCCGGCTCAATGTGCTTCCAGGTAAGAATGCCGCGGTCGGCAATAACCGCACGCACCAGGCAACCGGAGAAGACCGCAGTGGTCGCCATCTCCCAGTCCAGAATATGCGCACGCGACTCGGCAATCACTTCCTGCCCAGGCTGCGTATGCAGCCGGATGGCAATCTGATTCCCCATCGTCCCGGTCGGCACAAACAGCGCCGCCTCGCGCCCAAACGTCTCCGCCGCCCGCCGCTCCAGCAGGTTGACCGTAGGGTCTTCCCCATAAACGTCGTCGCCCACTTCGGCCGCCGCCATCGCCGCCCGCATCGCCAGCGTAGGCTTCGTTACTGTGTCTGAACGCAAATCGATAATTGTTGTCATCGTCCTTTACTTTCCTATACTCAGAATCGCGATAACCGGATATGCAAATGCCCCTAACATAATCCAAAGGAACCCCATCGCAAGGTTCTCGCCGGTCCTTCCTGGAAATTCCTGCTCAATATATCCAAAGCAGTGAAGCAGTGGGACCAGCAACACGCCAAAGACTCCACAAATTCGCGCCGCCTTACGCTCCCTGGATTCATAACGGCCAAAACAATAACGGATCAGCCAACGCGCCTCGAAATAGGCGATCAGTCCAATTGGTACGCACAATAAGAGCGCGATTGATATCGGCATCTCGTCCGTCTTTCCCTATTCCCTGCCCTTAAGGTATTTGCGCCATCGGCAACTCCATCACCGGAGTCCGCTTGCCATCTTTGACCGCATACGCCCACAGGCCGTGAAAGTTCGCTCTCAGCCCCGGCTGCGCCCGCAGAAACGCCTTCAGCACCGCGATCGCCTCCGTGCGCAGGGCCGAAGCGTCCGTCACCCCAGTCGATTCGTAGGCCACACCCAAATCTGCCTGGTGCAGCGTCGCGTCCAAGCTTACCCCATCGATCTTCCATGTCCGGTCGCCGTCCGGCAGCGAATACGGAAAGGCGCTTTGCGGAGAATTCTCGATCTGCGCCTGTTCCTGGCGCAGCTTTTCAAGATTCGGGGAGGAGATAAAATCCACAGGCAGCGATAGGTAACGCGCCGCATCGTAGGAGTAAAACGCGGTCCAGGGATCCACTCTTGCGAGTAATCGGGCTCGCTGCCAGTACCAGACCCCGTCATGTCCGTCAAAGATGCCTTGGCGCACCGTCAGCCCGGCCAGTCGCCATGCGTTCGTACTGCCGTCCCAGGCCAGTATCAGGCCTATCTGTCCGTCCATGGCCGTTCCCAAAGCTTCGGCCAGCACCACCGCATACCGTCCTGGCGGCAAGGTGCGCATGCTGATGGTTACCGTGAGCGAACCGCTTGCATTCGAACAGAAGAACTGCGTATCCGCGACAGCGGTCAGGGTGCTTGCGTCCAGAAGATAGACATTCCTGAATTGGACCTGCCCCCCCTTGGTCAGCGATGCGGCCTGCTCCACCGCCCCGCGAATCCCCTCCCACTCTGAAGCCTCCGCCGGCAGCAGCGCGGCCTGCAGGGTGCTAAAGTCCTGCTGCAGAATCGCCTCCGCCAAACGTCCCCCGGCGGCACTCAGCGCAGCACGATCCTGCGGCGACAACTCAGCCTGCGATGAGCAGGTCGCCGCCATGCCCGCTACCGATGCGCAAAACAAAGCCGCGACGGTCCAAACCTTCCAGCAGAGGTGCATCGCTCCAGGTATCCTCTCTGCCCAGCGAAACTCATTTTGAGCGTCCGTGGGCCACTGCTAGTCTAGTACAGTGGAGCGGTAACGATTGCCGCGCCCTGTTGCCTGCGCGGGCAGCGGGACGTCCAATCCGGCCGGGGAGCAGATCACCATGCGCACGAGCAACCCTCAGCAACCCCTGAACTCGCGGACTGCAGTCTCGCGGAAGCTGCTCTGTATGCGTTCGCCCGCGTTTTCTTGCGCGTTGGCGGTCATGGCGGCTCTGTGGGGGACCGAATCTCTTCCAGCAGCCCCAGTTGATTCGCAGCAGAAGCACACTGCCAGCACCGCAATCGCTCCAACGAACAAATCCCCTCACCCATCCAAACGCCACGCTGATAAGCACTCTCCCGCCAGGGCGGCGCAACCGGCTCCCGGGCCGGTAATCCCTGATTCGCCTAAGCCTCCACAGTGGCCTGCAAACGACAAACCGACTGAAGCCTCCGTGGTCTGGAACAGTCAGGGCCTCCGTATCGATGCCTCGAATTCCAGCCTGCAGCAGATCCTCAAGGATGTGGCAGCGGCTACCGGAGCCACCGTCGAGGGCCTGCACACCGATGAGCGCGTATTCGGCATCTACGGGCCCGGGACGGCGCGCGACGTGCTAGCTAAACTCCTGGATGGCTCCGGCTACAACGTACTCATGATTGGGGATCAGGGGCAGGGGTCGCCCCGCCAGATCGTCCTGAGCGCCCGCCATGCCGCGGGCGATGCACACGCTGCCCTGGGAAGCGCACAGGCCAACTCAAACGACGAAGATAGCGACGTGGATGATCAGTCCTCGCAGCAGCAGCCCCAGATGCAACCGCAGCCGCCGCCCAACATCCGCAATGGCTTCAACCCCGGAGGTCCGCCGCGCACTCCCCAGCAAATCATGCAGGAGATGCAACAGCGCCAGCAGCAGTTGCAACAACAGAACATTCCGCAGTGATCAAGCAGGCTTTCAGTGCCAGCCCACTGAACAATTCGGTTTTTTTGAAAGGGCCAACTACGCATCCTGCTAAACAATTTGCTTTTCGAAGGCAACTTGCGGGCATTGTAACAGTCATCCACCGGCTTCGCCGACCCACGAGGAATGAAACTGTGCGCCAGCCATCGGGCGTATTTGTCTTTGTCCGATGGGTGGGAGTCCGTAGAATTCCATCACGATATCGTGTTTTGTTGAACTTACAAACTCGTTTCTTTTTAGGGCCTGACTTTAGTCGGGCCGCAGACTGGTGAAAAGAAATGAGAGCTTTACAGGCTGCTGAAAAACTCACACGGAGCCGCAATAAGTGTCAGGGCACGACTTCAGTCGTGCCGCAAGTGTCTGAAAATAAACGATGGCTTTAGCCCCTGAGGGATGTTTTTCAGGCCTTTTGCCCAAATTCAGGCATTTTTTCCGCAGCCTGCTCTAGCCCAATACGAAATGCCGGCTGCAAAAGGCGCGCATTCGGAGAAAAAACAGGCTTAAAGGGCAGCTTCGGTCTGAACCTTGACCGCGCTGGGGCGCTGTTGGGGACGCATCAGGGCAAAACCCGATCGGAGAATCCCGTAAGCAGCGAGGATTCCAAATGCCAGCGAGCCAACGGACGCACAAATCAGCATTGCAAAATTTAGTAAATCAGACATCGCCCTCGCCTCAGCTGGTCTCTTTGAGTGTAACCCAGCTCAATGGGCGCACTTAAAACGCCGCCCATCGAGTGTTGAAGTGATTCTCTCAGAAGCCACCATCACGTTGACCCTTATTTCTGTTGACCAATAGAATACCCTCAGGGGTATTGACAGGCGGTGAAAGGCCGCCGGCTCTCCCTCGTTCTGCTCACCGCTCCCAAATCATGCCTATCACTCACATCTCGGTGCGCGGGGCGCGCCAGCACAATTTACGCGACATCAATGTGCGCATCCCCCGCAATACGCTCACTGTGGTCACCGGCCTCTCCGGTTCCGGCAAGAGTTCGCTTGCCTTCGATACCATCTACGCCGAGGGCCAGCGGCGCTATGTTGAAACCCTCTCTGCCTACGCCCGCCAATTCCTCGACCAGATAGAGCGGCCCGATGTGGACTCCATCGAGGGCCTCAGCCCCGCCATCTCCATCGAACAGAAGACCACCAGCCGCAGCCCTCGTTCCACCGTTGGCACCATCACCGAGATCTACGACTATCTGCGTCTCCTCTACGCGTCGGTCGGTACCCCCCATTGCCCCAACTGCGGCAGGCCCATCACCCGCCAGACGGCAGAGCAGATCGTGCAGCGCATCCTCGAACTGGGCCGTGGCGAGCGCGTCACCGTCATGGCTCCCATTGTGCGCGGCCGCAAGGGTGAGTTCAAGGACCTGCTCGATCAGCTCGATCAACAAGGCTTCCGCGCCCGTGTCGATGGCGAGTTGCGTGACCTGTCAGAGCCGGTGCTTCTTGACCGGCGCAAGAATCACAACATCGAAGCCGTCGTCGACCGCATCCTTCTCAAAACTCCCGCTGCCGATGCGCCCCCTCTGCCCCCCGGCAAGCCCTCCGTCGAAAAACGCCTCGAACAGGCCGTCACCAAGGCGCTTCAACTGGCCAACGGCCTGGCCGTGGTTGCCGTGGCCGGTGGTGAAGAACAGTTGTTCTCCTCCTCCATGGCCTGCCCCGACTGCGGCCTCGACGTGCCCAAGCTTGAGCCCCGCAGTTTCAGCTTCAACTCGGCCTTCGGCGCCTGCCCGGAGTGCCACGGTCTCGGATCGCTCTACGACCTCGATCCCGCCAAGGTCATCACCGACTGGTCCAAGCCCCTGCTCGACGGAGGCCTTGGACCCGGATCTTCTTCGCAATACCTTCTCAAGCTGATTCATCTGGCTGCCGACAAATACAAAATCGACCTCAAGCTCGCCTTTGAGGACCTGCCGGTGCGCCACCAGCACATACTGGTCTACGGCCCTCCCAAGGGCGAGGCCCCCCGAACCGGCTTTCACGGCATCCTCTCTTTCCTCCGCGATTCCATCGACGAAGCGCGCAGCGACGGCTACCGCGAGTACATGATGAATTACATGTCCGCCACGCCCTGCCCCGTCTGCCGCGGCAAGCGGCTGCGCCCGGAGTCGCTGGCGGTAAAAATCGGCGGCCTCTCCATCGCCGATTTCACTGCACTGCCCCTCAACCGCGCCCTCTCAGCCGCCATCAACCTCAGCTTCACGGCGCGCGAGTCGCTCGTCGCCGAACGGATCCGGCGTGAGATTGTCGAACGGCTTGAGTTCTTATGCGCCGTCGGCCTCAAGTACCTCGCTCTGGATCGCAATGCCGCCACATTATCCGGCGGAGAGGGCCAGCGCATCCGTCTCGCCACCCAGATCGGCTCCAAGCTGCGCGGGGTACTCTACGTGCTCGACGAGCCCTCCATTGGCCTCCACCAGCGCGATAACAACCGGCTCATTCAGGCCCTCGAAAGACTGCGCGACCTCGGCAACACCGTGCTCGTGGTCGAGCACGACGAAGAAACCATCCGCCATGCCGACTACGTCCTCGATCTTGGTCCCGGCGCTGGCCGCCTGGGCGGTTTCGTCGTCGCCCAGGGCACGCCGGATGAAATCATGGCTTCCCCGGAGTCGCTCACCGGCCGCTATCTCTCCGGAGCCGCCACCATGCTCCATCGCACCAGGCCCCGCCCCCTCACCGGCAAGTGGCTCGCCATCACCGGCGCGCGCGAACACAACCTCCAGGACGTCAGCATTCGCATTCCCGTAGGCGTCATGACCGTTGTCACCGGCGTCAGCGGCAGCGGCAAAAGCACGCTGATCAACGACATCCTCTACCGCTCTCTGGCCAAGACCATCTACGGCTCGCGTGAGGAACCCGGCGCCCACGACACCCTCACCGGCGCCGAGCAAATCGACAAGGTCGTCCGGATTGACCAGTCTCCCATCGGACGTACGCCGCGCTCCAACCCTGCCACTTACACCCAGGTCTTCTCGCCCATCCGCGACCTGTTTGCCATGCTGCCCGAGTCCCGTGAGCGCGGATACAAGGCCGGGCGCTTCAGCTTCAACGTCTCAGGTGGCCGCTGCGAGGCCTGCACAGGCGATGGTCAGCGCCGCATCGAGATGAACTTCATGCCCGACGTCTACGTGCAGTGCGAAGTCTGCAACGGGCGTCGCTACAACCAGGAAACACTGGCCGTAAAGTTCCATGGTCATTCCATCGCCGACATTCTCGACCTCACCATCGAAGACGCATTACCGGTACTCACAGACGTGCCCCAGGTGCGCCAGAAGCTCCAGACGCTTGTGGATGTGGGCCTCGGCTACGTCCACCTCGGCCAGAGCGCCACCACTCTCTCTGGCGGCGAGGCGCAACGCATGAAGCTGGCCCGCGAATTATCAAAGCGCCAAACCGGCCGTACCCTCTATCTCCTCGATGAGCCCACCACCGGCCTACACTTCGACGATGTGCGCAAGCTCCTTGAAGTGCTCCACCGGCTCGCCGATCTCGGCAATACCGTCATCATCATCGAACACAATCTGGATGTAATCCGCAACGCCGACTGGGTACTCGATCTGGGCCCCGAGGGCGGCGAAGACGGCGGCCAGGTAGTGGGCCAGGGACGCCCCGCGGCCATTGCCGCCACTCCAGGCTCTTACACGGGCCAGTTCCTCATGCGCTACTACACCTCCAGCGATGGCCACCTGATCGCCGCCGATCCCGAAGAAGGTCTGCCGCCCGCCGATAATCAAAGTGAGAGCGCCACGAGCCAACCGGATCAGCCCGCGACCAAAAGCTCCAAGAAGAGCCCGGCTGAACGAAAGACATCCACCAAAGCCACTCCAAGAAAAAAGAAGACGGGGCAACCATGAACAGCCTGCCGGAGCAAGAACCCGATCAAGACTCGCTTCAACAAGCCTCAGTCACGCCCGCGGAGCCTGTTTCCAGCGACTCGAAGTTGCAGGCGCCTGAAGTCGGCAATGCACCGCTTGAGCCTTTGCCTCCCGAGGAGCCTCTTCTATTTCAATCCTTTACCCTGCCCGAACCTCCCCCGCCCTCCGTACGCATCCCCCATCTGGGCCACCTGGGCCTTTTGCTTGTGCTTGGCGTCTTCGGACTGCTTGTCGCCACCATCATCACCCGTTCCGCTCTCTACTTCCATCTCTTCGGCATCTCGACCATTGATAAAGCGGTCACCGACATCCATTACACGCTGGGCAGTGAAGCCATCCTCTACCTCTGGACGTTCATAAGCTGCCTGATTGTCTTTCCCCTTGTCTGGCGCAGGGGCTTCTTTGCCGGCCTGCACTGGAACGGCGCAACCGCCCTGCATCAGCGCAAGCGGATGTTTGGCACTGCTACCGTTTGCTTTGTCCTCGCGCTCACCAACGGCCTCCTCATGCCCGGCCCGTCCGATGCCCCCATCGACAAAATCTTCCGCTCTCCCGGAGCGGCCTGGATGCTGTTCGCCTTCGGCGTCACCTTTGCCCCCTTCTTTGAAGAGATCCTCTTCCGTGGCTTCCTGCTGCCCGCCGTATGCACCGCCTGGGACTGGGCAATCGAGCGAAGCACCGGCAAGCCCGCGCCCCCTCTGGACCCCGGCGGCAATCCCCAATGGTCGATGTTCGCCATGGTTGGAGGAGCCTTTGCCACCAGCGTTCCCTTTGCCGCCATGCACGCCGCGCAGACGGGCTATTCCCTCGGCCCCTTCCTGCTGCTCATCTGCGTCAGCCTGGCCCTCTGCTGGGCGCGCCTCAGCACCCGCTCCCTGGCCGCCAGCGTTCTGGTCCACGCCTCCTACAACTTCCTCCTCTTTTCCCTTATGTTGCTGGGAACATCAGGCTTCCGGCACTTGGACAAGATGTGAGAGAACCCGGCTAGCCTGCCGCCCGAGCAGTGCACAGCGCAGCCTTGTTAAAATTGCCTTTCTTCAACTTTTTCAGATTTACTTGGAAGTCGGGACCTGATGATTCTCTCCTTTGCGCTCCCCCGGCGAAAGCTGGGGGCAGCCTTGCTGCTTTTGCTTTCTGCATTGATGAATGTCTGCCTCGTGCATGCGGAGCCACAGCCGGAGCCGCTTCGCATTCCGCGCGTCCAGCGTGCGCCAAAGCTCTCCGATTTCATCACCGGCACCCCCCGTGAGGCCGAAGCCGTCATTACCGTTTTCAAGCAATTTGATCCGCACGACGGCGAGCCCGTCAGCCAGCCCACCGCGGCCTACCTCTCTTACGACAGCAAAAACCTCTACATTGGCTGGATCTGCAAAGAAGACGACCCCTCCCTGATTCGCGCCCGCGTGGCGCCACGCAAGCAGATCGAAACCGACGACCGCATCAGCATCGTCATCGACACCTTCCTTGACCACAAGCACGGCTACTGGTTCGACACCAACCCCTACGGAATCCAATTCGACGGCCGAACCACGGACGGCATCGGCGACGACCCCAGTTGGGAGGCGCTCTGGTACTCCGAAGGGCGCATTACGCCCACTGGGTACGTGGTCTTGCAGTCCATTCCATTTCGCAGCCTGCGCTTTCCCCGGGCGCCCAAACAGATTTGGAACATCAGCCTGGCCCGGATGATTGAGCGCACCAATGAATATGCCCTCTGGCCCTTCGTCTCGCGCACCCGCCTGCCCCAGTTTGTGGGTCAATTCGCTCCCATCGAGATTGACGCGGACATTTCGCCGGGCCGCAACCTCCAGCTCATCCCCTACGCGCTTTTCTCCAAAGACAGCTATCTCGACCAGAGCAGCGGCTTTAAGCATCAGGCCGAACACCATCCGGGCCTCGACGCCAAGGCCGTCATTCACGACGCCCTTACCCTCGACATGACCGTCAACCCCGATTTCAGCGAAATCGGCTCCGACGATCCCAAGGTCCAGGCCAACCAGCGTTACGAGGTGGTGTACCCCGAGCGCCGCCCCTTCTTTATCGAGAACGCTTCGATCTTTACCATGCCCGAGGAACTGTTCTTCTCGCGCCGAATCGTCGATCCGCAGTTCGGAGCCAAATTGACCGGATCTATCGGCCGCTGGGGCATGGGCACTCTGGTTGCCGACGACCGCGCCCCGGGCGAAGTGCTGCTCCAGGGAGAGACCGGACACGGCGATCGCGCCGTAGACGCCGTCTTTCGAGCGGAGCGGGAATTCTCCCATCAGTCGCATGTGGGCTTGTTTCTGAGCGATACAAGCTTCGGAGACACGTGGAATCGCGTAGCTTCCATCGATCTGCGCTATCTCGCCGCGCACAACCTTGTCCTATCCGGCCAGGCCACCACCAGCCAGTCGCACGCTGCTTCCAGCGGTTATCAGGCGGGCCCCGGATATATCGCAATGGTCACCCGGACCGATATGCACAATAGCTTCAGAACGTATTACGTGGATCGCAGCCCGGGCATGACGGCCACTCTGGGTTATTTGTCCCGTAACGACATCCGGAGTCTCGAAACCTATTACAAATATCAGTGGAGGCCGCAAGGCAAGAAAGCGCTGCTGGCCTATGGCCCCTCTATCGATGCGGTTGTGAACCACGATCATGAAAAGCGGTTGGAGAACTGGTCGGCCACCCCCGGCTTTTCCATGACCTTCGACCGCCTCACTTCCCTCTCCGCAACCCATACCGAATCCTACGAGTTGTATAAAAACATCGGGTTCAGAGCCCAAAATACAACCTTGAACGTGACCACTTCCTGGTATCAGTGGCTGGAAATGCTCGCCACTTACACCCAGGGAACTCTACCCAACTACCACCCGGCAACCGGTGTCTTGCCCTTTCTGGCCAACGCCAACAATGCTTCCGCCACGGTCACAATTCGCCCCACACCGCGCCTGCGTTTTGACGAAATCTACTACTACACCCGCCTGTCCAACGGCGCGTATCCGGCTTCCGCATCCTCCCAGTCCACTGGAGACATCTTCACCAATCACCTCATCCGCGCCAAAATCAACTATCAGTTCAATCGGGATTACGCGTTCAATGCCATCTTCGACTACCGATCGATGCTACCCAACAGCGCACTCGTCGACAGCACTTACGCGAAACAGGCGGACACCACCCTGCTTTTCACTTATTTCCCCCATCCGGGAACGGCATTTTATCTAGGCTATGCGGATACCTTTCAGAACATGAACTACGACGCCACCGCCACCCCGGCATACTCGCTCAGCAGCCTGCCCTCCACCTCAACCGACCGCCAGTTGTTCGTCAAGGTCAGCTACCTGCTTCGTTTCTAGTCCTCCATCTGCCTTGCCGACCCACAGGGGCAGCAACCAACCCAACCCCGCGCCGTGAGTGAAGCACAAAGATCCGACTGTTATCCTGCCCGCGAAATTGAACTGTCATCCTGAGCGACCGCCGCGAAGCGAAGGGAGACGAAGGACCTGCGGTTCCCTTTCGGGCGCCTCACCCTCGCAATCCGCTCCGTGCCCCATCCTTCTGAGCGGAGCGTAGCGGAGTCGAAGAACCTGCTTTTTGAATCCTGGCGGAATGGGTGGGACAGCACAACACTCAACCGCAGTGCCTCATCGTTCACTGTCCACTGTTTTTGCAGAAATTTACCCTCCATAGGCGCACAATTGAAATATGAAGTCCAACAACCCGCCATTTCCCACACCACCCGTGCTCCAGGCGGGTGGCCCGGGTCCCGGGGAGTAGTGACTCCACCCACTGAAGTTGGGTGCCCCAGGTCCGGGGTCCCCGCGGACAGGTCTTCGTCCGTGGGGTGGAGGTGCCTCGCATTTGGGCACCGGGGATATCGATACGATGCAAGTGCTGGCCTCAACTCGTACGCTGGATACGTCTACGACGTCGCCCCTCGTTTGTCTTCTCAGCACAACGTTCGCTCATCAGTCGATTTCTACCGGCAAAGAACGCGATTCCGAATCAGGCAACGACTACTTCGAAGCGCGCTACTATGCGTCGAGCATGGGAAGATGGCTTTCACCTGATCCAGGAGGTATGGCTGTTGTTGATCTAGAGTTCCCGCAAACGCTGAATAGGTATGCGTATGTGAACAACAATCCGCTGAGCTTTACAGATCCATTTGGATTGGATTGTGCATATCTGAACAATGCAGGAAATGGAGTGGAAAGCGTTGATCAGCAAAGCAGCGCTGGCGAGTGCGGAAAGAGTGGTGGATATTGGGTAAATGGCGGTTTAACCAATATCAACATCAACGCGGATCAAGGTTCTGTTCAAATGACCGGGACGACGAATGGAACTGACCAGACGCACGCCTCATATCAAGATGCAAATGTTGTCGTTAGCGAGTGGAATAACACGATAGCCAATCCTGCGAATCACATTGCAATTAGCCTTCCTGGACAAAGGCCTGTAGGGCAAAATCCTCTGAGCGATTCGGATTTTATTTCTAATATTGCGCTCAATGGGTTTAAGTACAATGTTGTTCCTGGAACGATCAAGCCGCAGACCAATACAGGGAAGCTGCTGAAAGTTGCAGTTGTTCCGGTAACGGGCATGCAGGCCAAAATGATCCAGGCATTTATTAATCAGTCCATGGCAAACCCTTCAAACTACTCTCTCAATACGCAACTTGGACTTGATTGCGCCACATGGGTTCAGCAATTACTCGGCAATGCAGGTGTGCAGACAGGTCCGATGCAGCCCATGCCTGATGATCTAATGAACCAACTCGGAAGCATGTATAAGGTCTACTAGGGGGAGCAATGACAATTAGCCGAAAAGTCTTTTTTGCAGGCTGTTGTGGGGGAGTGATTGGTTTATGCGTGGCAATCGTTCTTGGCTGGCTATCGTCGTATATGTCCTTATCCCCGATGTTGATCTTGCCCCTTTGGCCAACGTCCATATTCGGCATAGCCTTTAATGGCCCTTTGACATTTTCATGGACCAGCATCCTTGTAATCGTGTTGGTGTTTGGAGGAAACGCGCTACTGTATTCGATAGTTGTGGCATTATTAGCGCGATTGTTTTTTTCGTTTATGCCAACAAGTCATGAAGAGTAACGGCGGGTGGCCCTGGTCTCAGTGACGGTTTCCAACCACGATGAGGGTGCCCCCGGTCCCTCGCTTTTGGGGACCGGGGATATCGATACGATGCAAGAGCTGACTTCGACTCGAACACCGGATGCATTTACGACACTGCCCCCCGTTTGTCTTTTCAGCGAAGCGCCCGGCCACCGATCTATTTTCACCGGCAAA
>Ga0114951_10003058_pt1 | contig 17827 bp, 6 predicted proteins | sample AM7aDNAmetaG_FD_88677 | JGI IMG/M metagenome (GOLD analysis project Ga0114951, IMG submission 88677) | Freshwater microbial communities from Finland to study Microbial Dark Matter (Phase II) - AM7a DNA metaG | ecosystem: Environmental > Aquatic > Freshwater > Lake | place: Finland: Lake Alinen...
CGGACTCGGCAGCAGCAAGGCGGACTTGCCCAGCACCTTCTGAAGCTCCCACGCCCGCCCGCGCTCCTTGCAGCGCGCGCGCAGCGCGATCCGCTTGGTGTTGATATCGATGGACTCCAGCGTGATATCCGGCGGCGTAAGCCGGATCAGTTCCATCCAGCTCCCGACGGCGGAACCGTGGTCGCCGCCGGCGCCCGCCCCCTGCTTTTCCAGCCGCGCAAGCGTCCCCTTCATGGCGTCCAGGGAGGGCGCTCCCTTTGCCGTGGGAACCACCTGGCTGTAGAGTTCCATCTCGCGGCGCTGGCCGGCGCTCTCCGCGGTGTGCGCGTCAATCAACTGGCGCACGCTCCAGACGCCCAGCAGCAGCACGATGCCGATCGCCATCCCCAGCGCAACCGCCGCGCGCCGCTCGTAGCGCAGCGCGTGCGCCGGATGCGCGAACTCTCCCTGAAGCAGGCTCGGGGCCAGATGCGCCTTGTCCTCCGCCTGCGCGGCGATCCCCCAGGCGGCAGCAAACGCCGCTCCCCCCGTCTCCTCCGGCGGCGGCTCTACCGCCAGCCCCGTCGCGGCGGACAATGCCGCCTTGAGATGCGCCTCTTCCGCCGGCCCATCCGCAGCGCCGCCTTGCGAAGGCTCGTTTAGCCCTTCGCAAGGCTTGTCGCCATTCGGTTGCAGGGGCAAGGCATGCCTTGTCCCCGCCGAGCCGGGCCGCGCGTCGGTCCGAATGAGAATGCACCGCTCGAAAGCGAACTGCCCCCAGGAAAGCTCCATGGCGCTCAGCGCAAAGCGCAGGCGCTCGGCGAACGCCGCCGCGCCGGCCGGGCTGTTCAGTCCCTCGGCCGGCAGCGGAGACAGAACCTCCGCCGCGACCAGCTCCCCCTGCTGCATCACCGCCAGCTCCGCTTCCTGCCCGATGCGCACAATCAGGGCATTCGGCGCGGCACTCCCCAGCCGCCGCGCAAGCGCCAGCACCGCAGGCTGCACCACGCAGGGGTGCGCCCCGGCCTCTTTCAATTGCATCACGAGGTCGCGCACCTTCTCCTTCGGGCAGGCGGCGACAGTCAGGCGGCATCCCTTCTCCCCCGCCGCGCGCGGCTCCGAAAGCGCGTCGATGCAGTACTCCTCGACCGAACCGGCCAGCCGCCCCTCCAGCGCATAGCGGAACGTGGCCGCCACGCGCCCCGGCGCGTTGTATGGCAGGGAAATGGTCCGATAAAGGCACCAGGAGGAGGGAACCGCGACGCCCCACACACAGTGGCGCACCCCCAGCGTTTCAGCCAGTTTCGCAATAGGCACGCGGCCGGCATCGAGGGGCAGCTCCGCCGTTTGCGCCGCCCCGCCCGCGCGCGCCCGCCCCAGGCGAACCGCTCGAACCGTGTCGCCGCTGATTTCGAGACCGACAATCATCCGCCATGCTCCGGTCGGAAAGGCTTCCCAGAATATCCCCAATACTACCAGTATATGATTTTAGCTGGAAAAAGGACAACTGTTTTGGTAGTGCGCCAGATGCAGCGAGGCATTATAGGGGCCGTGATGAATTGACGGTCATTGCGAGGCCGCCCCTGAGCGAAGTCGAAGGGGACGGCCGTGGCAATCTTCCAGTCTTCCGTTGCCTTCGTCGTCGTCGCCGCCGTCGTCCGTCCAAACCGCAAATCAGTAATCGCCAATCGCAAATCCTCCGTCCCCCGGATGCCGCGTGTCACCCCCTTGTGTTATGATTTCCGCCATGGAAAAGAAAGGGACATCTCAGCCGGAGCGCCGCCTGCTGCACGGGAGTTTCCCGGAGTTGGAGGAGGCGTTTCTCCGCGAAACCGCCGCACTGCGCCGGGCCGACCCGCTCGCGCCGATGGTGGTGCTGGTCCCGAACCAGATGCTGCGGTTCCACCTCGCGCGGCGGCTGGCCACGGCGGGCTGTCCGCACACCAACATCCTCTTCCACACGCTCAACAGCCTCGCGCAGCGGATGGCCGCCGACGCGCTGGCGCTCGAAGGGAAGTCCCCCCTGCCGGAGTTCTGCGCCGAACTGGCGCTGGCGCGCGCGATCCAGGAGGGCGGCGCGCTGGAGTACTTCGCCCCGGTCGCGGCGAAGCGCGGCTTCCAGGCCGCCCTGCTGGCGACCTGCCGCGACCTGAAGGATGCCGTTCTGACCCCCGCGGGACTGGAGCGCGCGCTGCGGGGGCTGTCGAATCGCGACCCGCTCCGCCCCAAGTTGAGCGACGTAGCGCGCCTCTGGCGCGATCTGGAATCGGCGAAGTCGGCGCGCAATTTTTACGACGAGGCGGAGTTGCTGGACCGCGCCGCGCGCGAGGCGGCCGGCGGCGGCTGGATGCGCCAGTTGGCGCGCCTCGCGATCTACGGTCTCTACGACTTCAACGCCGCGCAGGCGCGCTTCCTCTCCGCCTGCTGTGACCAGGCCCCCACGACCTCCTATTTCCCCTGGCGCGACGAGCCCCTTTTCCGCTACGCGCGCCCCGCCTATGAATGGTTCCGCGACCGCGGCTTCGTTCCGCAGCCGGCAGTCCCCTTCAATTCGGACCGCAATCCGCAGTTCGTCTTTGTAGGGGCAAGGCATGCCTTGCCCTTACAAGAGGATGCGCTGCCGACGATGAAGTCACCCGAGATACTCTTGCTCAGCGCGCCGGGGTCAACCAGCGAAGCGGAAGAAATCGTGCGCGAGATCGTCCACTCGGAGCAGGCGGACCCTCACGCGACCTTCGGAATCCTGCTGCGCTCGACGGAACCGTACCGCTCGGTGTTGACGGAACTCTTTGACGGCGTGCAGCTTAAGGGCTACTTCCATGGCGGCCTCCCGTTCACCCTCCGCCCCGCGGGGCATGCGCTCGGGCTGCTGGCGGGGCTGCTCAATGGCCGTCTGCGGCGCGCGGAAGTCATGGAGTTCTTCTTCGCCGCGCCACTGCGCCCCGAGTCAGAAGCCGCCGCTCCCGCTCATTCCGTCCGTAGGGGCAAGGCATGCCTTGCCCCCGCTGAGGGCACCCCCACTCCTCAACCCCCCGAGTCTTTCCTCGGAAAACAAGCCGGCCTTCCCGTCGAGCAATGGAACTACTTCACCCGGCGCGCCGGGGTGGTCGAGGGGGCCGAGGAGTGGCGTCGGAACCTGGAGCGGCTGGCGGAAGAGATGGCGCGCCCCCGGCCGCGCGGTGAGGATGAAGAGCCGCGCGCGGCGGCCCCGGCGGAGCAGGCCTCCCTGGCGGCGTTGCGCGCGCGCATCCAGCGTCTCTGCGACGGACTCCGCCAGAGCGCGCAGGCGCATTCCTGGGAGGAGATGACCGGCGCGTTTGCCGCGCTCTTCGACGAACTGGTGGACGCCGGGGAGGATGCCCCCCACGCGAGAGCGGCGCTGGAGTCCCTCGCCGGATTGGACGTCATGGGCATCCCCCCCACCTCGGAGCTGTTCCAGCAAATGCTCCTCGACGCGTTGGAGCGCCCCGTGCGCGGAGCAACGCGCTTCGGCGCTGCAGAGCCCACGGTCGCGGCGCTCATGGAAGCGCGCGGGACGACCTTCGACGTGGTCATGCTCCCCGGCCTCGTCGAAGGCGCCTTCCCATCCCCCGCCCGGCAAGACCCCGTCCTGCTCGATGCCGAGCGGCTGCGCCTGATGGAGGCGCTGCGCGCCTGCGGTCTCCCCGCCGAACTCCCGCTGAAAGGGAGACGGCGCGAGGAGGAAGAGATGCTCTTCGCGCTGGCCACGCAGTCGGCGCGCCGCCGGCTCATCCTCAGCTTCCCCCGAATGGACGCCGCGGACGGCCGCGCGCGCATCCCCTCCCCCTTCCTGCTGAGAGTCGTCGAGTCGCTCACCGGGAAACCTGCCGATTACCGCACGCTGGAGGAATTCCTCCGCACCGACCCGCGCGGGCGCTGCGTGGGACTCGGCGCGGACGCCTCGCCGCGCCTTCGCGCACTGCGCCCGCTGGAGTACGACCTGGCTGCCCTGCAGGAGGCCGTGCGCGCGGGACACTCCGAAGCGCTGCTCTACCTGGGGCAGGTCAGCCCCTTCTTCATGCAGGCGCTGGAGGCGGAGAGCGCGCGCTGGGGGCGCGGGCAATTCTCCGAGTACGACGGCATGATCCGCCACCCCGCGCTGCTGGCTGCGCGCCCCATCCGCCGCCACGATGAGGAGGTCGTATCTCCTACGCGCCTTGAGCTTTACGCGCGCTGCCCCTTCGAGTTCCTGATGCGCCAGGTGCTGCGGCTCGAGCCGCTGGAAGAGCCCGAACGCGTGGCGCGCATCTCGCCGCTGGACCGCGGCTCCCTCATGCACGCGATCCTCTGGGAATTCATGTCCGAAACCGTGAACCGCATCGAGCCGCTGACTGAGGAACCCTGCGAAGGGCCGAACGAACCTTCGCATGCCCAGCGGCAGACCGTTCTCTCGGAGGACTCCTGGCCCGCTCTCGAAGCAATCGCGCAGCGGCGCTTCGAGCGCTTCCAGCGCGGCGGGCTGACGGGGTTCCCTCTGATGTGGCGCATCGAGCAGAGCAGGATGCTCCGCGAGTTGCGCCGGACGCTCACGCGCCAGGTGCGCGAAAGCGGCGGCTTCCGCCCCGCTCTGTTCGAGGTGCGCTTCGGCCTCCCCGCCGGAGAGGCGGAGGAAAGCGCCTCCTCGACCAGCCAGCCCGCCCAACTGGAGATCTCCCCCGGACGCCAGGCGCGTTTCGGCGGACGCATCGACCGCATCGACCTCGACCCCGCGCGGCATCTCTCGCGCGTAGTGGATTACAAGACCGGCCGTGTGCCGCAGGGCTGGAAGGACAACGGCTTCGCCTGCGGCCAGGCGCTCCAGTTGCCGGTCTATCTCCTGGCCGCCGAGATGCTTCTGCCGGACGCGCCGCCCGAATTGGCGGAGTATCTCTACCTCAGCGAGCGCTCCGAGAAGCCCGCGCTGCGCTTCGACCGGGAGAGCTGGCCCGAGAAACTGGCGCAGCTTCGCTTCATCGTGCGGACGATTCTGGATGGCATCGCGCATGGCGAGTTCTTCCCCAGCCAACCCTCGCGCCGCTGCGAGAACTGCGACTACCGCGCCGCCTGCGGGCATGGATATCGTCTGGATCATAAGTGGAAAGCTGACATAGCGACCGTTTGTAACTACTTGGCCATGAGTGAGATAGAATGAGCGCAGGCAACGCCACCTCCATCGCTCCGCGCCCGCCCGCCGACGATGCGGCCCGCGAGCAAGCAGCCAACGATCTCCAGACGACGCTGCTCGTCGAGGCGGCTGCGGGCACCGGGAAGACGACTCTGCTCATCCGGCGCGTGCTCTCCATCCTCCGCTCGGGCCGCGCCACGCTTCCGCAGATTGCGGCAATCACCTTCACCGAAAAAGCCGCCGGCGAACTCAAAGTCCGCCTGCGCCGCGAGATCGAAGCGGCCTTGCGCGAAGCGCACGACTCCGCCGCCCCGGCGGAGCCATTCCTTCGCGCCGCTTTGAACGACTTGCAGGGGATGACCGTCTGCACGATCCACAAGTTCTGCGGCGACCTGATCCGCGAGCGGCCCGTCGAGGCGCGCGTCGAGCCCGGCTTCGCGGTGGCCGACGAACTCACGGCGTCGCTGGTGCTCGGAGAGGCGTGGGAGCGCTGGCTCGCGCAGCAGATGTCCGTCGAGAACCCCCCTCTGCGCCGCGCGATGGAGGCGGGCTTCGACATCGAGACGCACCTCCGCACGCTCGCGCAATTGCTCGTGGAGAACCGCGACGTGCTCAACCCGCCCGCCTTCGTTCCGGGCTGGAGCGACGAGCAGATGCGCGACGTCGTCACCCGCGTCCGCGCAATCATCTCCTCACTTCGCGAAGCGTTGCCCGCCTGCTCCGCTCCGGCCGAGGACAAGGGGGCGCTCCAGATCGCCGCGCTGGCGGAGTGGGCCGAGGGGCTCGATGGGAATGACTTCGATCACTGGTGCCTCTGGCTCGAACGCGCGCCCAAGTGCAACCCGAGCGCCGGAAATCAGGGAGCCTGGCGCGCGAAGGAATCGCTCCGGCAGGTCAAGTCGCAATTCAAGGAACTGCGGCCACTTATGGACTCCTTCGCCGGGGAGGCGACCCACCGCATCCTCTGCGAACTGACCGCCGCGCTGACCCCCTTCCTGGCCGAGCATGCCGCGGCGAAGGAAGCGGCGGGGCTGCTCGATTTCATGGACCTGCTGCTCAAGGCGCGCAACATGCTCCGCGGCGACGCCGGCGCGCGCGAGTACTTCAAGCGCCACTATCGCTTCATCCTCGTGGACGAGTTCCAGGACACGGACCCGCTCCAGGCGGAGATCGTCTTCTTTCTCTCCGAGCGCGCGGGTGAGTTCGCGGCGGAGTGGCGAGACGCGCGGCTGGAGCCTGGAAAACTCTTCATCGTCGGCGACCCGAAGCAGTCCATCTACCGCTTCCGCCGGGCCGACCTCGATCTCTACGGGCAGGTCAAGCAGGCCATCGCTGCGCAGGGGGAGACGCTGCAACTTTCCGCCAACTTCCGCACCGTCCCCGCGATACTCGGCGAGGTCAACGCGCTCTTCGAGCCGCTGATGACCGGCCCCGTGGAGGGACGCTACGAGCCAGCGCACGTGGAGTTGAAACCGCATCGCACCGACGGCCCCGCCCGCGCGGTGCAACTGCTCTGCCCCCCCGCGTCGCTGGATGTCTCCGAGTTCAAGGCGGAGCAGTGGCGACAGGCGGAGTCCGGATGCATCGCGGCGGCGATCCGCGAACTGGTCGAGTCCGGGCATCCTTTGCCCGACGGCAAGGGCGGAACGCGCCCCGTGAAGTACGGCGACGTCGCCGTGCTCTATCGTTACACCACCGGGCTGGAGGAGCTCGAACAGGCGCTGCGCGCGCACGGCGTCCCCTATGCTGTCTCGGGGGGCAGGCACTACTTCACGCGGCAGGAATTTCAGGACCTGCTCACCACGCTGCGGGCGATTGACGACCCGTACGACGCGATCTGCGTGGTCGGCGCGCTGCGCTCCCCCTTCTTCGGGCACTCCGATGAGGACCTTCTTGCGCACGTCGTCGCCGGCGGGCGGTTCGATTACCGCCTCACGCCGCCCACAGATCCCGCCGCCTCCCCGCGCACTCTCCACGCCGCCTTTGCGACGCTTCGCCGGCTCCATGAACTGCGCCGCTCCGCCGCGCCGGTCCAGGTGCTGGCGGAACTCTTCGAAGCGACCGAGGCGGTGGCCATCTACGCGCTCAAGCCGTACGGGGGGCAGCGCGTCGCTAACCTGTTGAAGGTGCTGGAGATGGCGCGTGCGCTGGCTCAGACCCGGCGCGGGACCTTCGGCGGGCTGGTCGACTGGCTGCGGACACGCGCCGAAGCGGACGCCGCCGAGGAGGAGGGTCTCTTTCAGGAGGAGGGGGAAGGAGCGTTCGTCCGCCTGACGACGTTCCACAAGGCAAAGGGGCTGGAGTTCCCCGTCGTCTTTCTCGCGAACCTGGGGTACAAGCAGAACTCCGCGCGCGCCGCGCTGGTGGAGCGCCTGGGGGGACGGCTGCACCTGAACCTCGGGGCCGAGGCCAAAACGCTGGGATGGGCGGAAGCGCTTGAGTCGGAAAACTCGCGTCAGGCGCGCGAAGAGGATCGCCTGCTGTACGTGGCGATGACGCGCGCGCGCGACCTCCTCTTCCTGCCGTTGTTCTGGTGGGCCCAGCGCGATGCCGGGCTCCTCGGCCGCTTGCGCAGCCGGTACGAGGCCGCGGAAAGCGGCGCGGCGCCACAGACCCCCGGCGCGGAACTCGCCCCCATGGAGCATCTGCAACTGGACCTCTCGTACAGCGACGAGCCGGCGCATCGTCCCAAACCGCAGGAGCCGCTTCCCCCCGCCGCGCAGCAGGCGCTGGCGGAGCGGCAGGCATGGCAGGCGGACGTGCGCGCCCGGGTCGAGCGGCTTAACTCGCGGCCCCCGACGCTTTCCGCATCGGGCTTGATGGGACAACTGCGCGCGCCGGGGGATGAAGCCGCGTCAATCCGGCGCAAGGACTTTGGCTCGCTTGTCCATCGACTGCTCGAACTGGTCAACCTGAACGGCACGGAAGGCCTGGCGCGGATGGCCCGTTTGGAGGCGGAGCGCCTGGGACTGGCAGAGCCGGAGGCGGCCGAGGCGGCTGATCTGACCGCGCGCGCGTGGGAGTCGCCGGTGCTGCGCCGCGCCCGCGCCGGCGGACGCGCCCAGCCGGAAGCGCCCTTCACGGCGCAGACGCCACAGGGAATGCTGGAGGGGCGAGTGGACCTCGTCTTTGTCGAAGAGGGGCAGGCGGTGATCGTGGACTACAAGACCAACCGCGTGGAGGCCGCCGCCGCCCCGGCGGAGGCGGAGAAGTACCGCCCGCAGGCGCAGGTGTACGCCCGCGCCATGGCCGCGGCTCTGGGGTTGCCGGTCAAGGAAGTGGTCTTCCTCTTCGTGAGGCCCGGCGTGGAAGTATCGCTCAAGGGATTGGATTAATCACAGGCGGCTGTGCATGCCTTGCCTCTGAAACGCGTCAAGGCAATTGCGCGGCATTCGTCAGGGGACGTAGTACGTCACGACCTTGCGCACCCCCGCGCGCTCGATGGTCACATTGATGGCGTTGCTCGTGCGGAACTGGTTGTAGAGGTTCCAGGCCTGTTCGAGCGAATTGATCGGCTGGTCGTTCACCGCCACGATGCGGTCGCCTGAAGCCAGGCCGTACCGCGCGGCGTACGAATCGCCCGGCACCGCATTGATCTGCACCCCCTGCATCTGCCCCTTGTTCATGATCGGCTCGAACATCACCCCCTGCACCAGCGAGGCGGGGTCCTGCCGGGCCATCTCCACCACGGCCTTGTCCACGACCACCATGGCGTCGCTGTTGCGGGCCTCCGGCGGCGGGACAACGGGCGCAACGTTGCTGCTGATCGTCTGCGTGCGCTCCAGCTTGCGATCCGATTTATGCTCCCCGGAGCGATCGGACTGGGCCGACCCGGCCGCGCGCCTCGATTCGCCCGCGACCATTCCGGCCTGCGCGATCGCCATGCCGCCCGGCTCCTTGAACGGCGGGCGTTCGAGACTCAGGCTGGTCGTGACGCCGTCGCGCACCAGATCGGCGGATTCCAAGCCGATCGCAGCGACGTTCCAGCCATCCCCCACCGTATCGCCGACGCGGTAAACGCCGACCTTCCCGGCCAATTCGACAAAGACAACCGAGCCGCCGCCGGCGCTGTAGATCACCCCGCGGATCTTGAACGGAAGCTGCGCGGCGGGCGCCGGCATCGCGGGAGCTGAAGGCATCGGATCGGGGCTTTCCGCCACAGGCTCCGGCACCTTGGGGGGCGGGGCCTTGGGGCGCACCGTCGCCGCCGGCCGGGCCGGGGCGCGCGTGGACGCCGGGCTGAATGCGAGGTATCCCCCCGCAATCAGCCCGAGCGACAACACGCCGAATACGCACGTGCTGAGCCTGTCAAGCTTCCGGCGTCTGAACGCTTCCATCGATGCTACTCACAAAGCCTGCGAGAACATTGCGACAACGGGTCCAGCAGCGCCTTGCGCACGGCCGCCTTGGCCGGTTCGTTGTGGCGAATGGCGTCGGCGGCATGCGGCCCGACGGCATAGTACCACGCCGAGAAATCACGCCCGGCCGCCAGCGGCAGCAGCAGCGAATCGCGCAAATCGCGGATTTGGTTGAGCTGACCGATCCGCTCCGGACTGATGGAGTACAGACCGGTGAAATTGATCTCGGTCCGGTCTCCCGCGCCCGGCGCGGCGGATTCAAACGCCGACGTCGCAATGAAGCAACCGCCGCCTCCGCCACCGCCGCCCGTCGTCCCGGTGCCGATCCCCGTCCCCGTGGTGAAGGTGAAGACCGGGCTGTCCGTGAAGCCCATGTCGTTCACGCTGCGCACCTTCCAGTAGTACAGCGTGCTCGCCGCGAGCGAGGAGGTCTGGTACTGAGTCAGCAGCGGCGACAGGCCGGTCACCGTCGGGGCGGCCGGCAGGGCATTGGCGCCCAGGAACAGGCTGTAGCTGGTCGCGCCCTTCGCCTTCTGCCACTTGAGGATGACGTTGGTGACGACGTTGAGCGTGCCATCGAACGGCTTCATGCCGACGACCGCGTCGGGCAGGCCCATCGTGGTGAAGCTGAACGTGGGGCTGTCGGCGAAGCCCTGCGCGTTGACGCTGCGCACCTTCCAGTAATACACCGTGTTGGGACTCAGCGCGGTGGTGTTGATAACCTGCGTCACCGTCGACGGGTAGGAGTTGTTCGGGACGCCCGGCAGCGCGTTCGCGCCCAGGTAAACATCGTACGTCACCGCGCCCGCGCCGCCCGTCCATGAAAGCGTGACGAACGGCCCGATGTTCAGGGTGCCGTTCAGCGGCTTCATGTTGGTGACAGCCTTGGGCGGACCGGAGAGCGTGGTGGTGGTGAAGGAAAAAATGTCCCCGGTCGTGACGGTCACGCCGTCATCCGCCACCGAGTCCACGCGCCAGCGGTAGGTCGTCAGCGCCTTCAACGGCTGGTCCGGCGTGAAATCGCTGTCGGTGACGTTGGCCGCGAGTGCAAGAACTCCCGTGGCGCCCTCCGCTATGTAGACGTTGTAGGAGGAGGCCCCCTGCGCGTCATTCCAGTCCAGCGTGACGTCCACCGCAACCCCGACAGCGCCATTGCCCGGCGTCATGCCGGTGACCTTCGCAGCGCCCACCGTGAAGGTCCAGATAGCGCCGGGGGCCTGAGTGCCTGTCGAGTTGAGCGCAACAACCTGCCACTTGTACAGCTTGCCGATGACCAGCGGGCCGGCGATGGCCAGCGTCGGCGACGTGAGTCCGCTGGCGCGGGGAGTGGTCGGCTCCGGCTGGTCGCCAGGCCAGAAGAAGACATTGTAGGCGCTGGCACCCTGCCCGCGCTCCCACGACAGGGTGGGGCTCACCCCCACGCCGAAAGCGCCGTCGGGCGGGTAAATCGGATTGGCTGAAGCGACCGGGTCCGCCACGGTGGCGACGGTGCTGAACGTCCAGGTGTGCAGCAGCCCGGTGTCGGCGCCGCCGGCATCGAGGCCGTTCTGCCTGCCGGCGATATTCACCGGCCGCACCTGCCAGTTCAAGTTCGAGCTGACCGGCAGTTCGCCCGGTATGAAACTGTTCGTGGTGCTGCGGCCCGACCACTTGTTGAACGTCGTCGGGTCCGGAGTCGTGCCGTTGAACGGATCCCCGGCGGGCGGGTCGGCCGGGCCTTGATCGCCTGCCACCCAGATGAAGATATCATACGAATCGGTGCGCGGAGTGGCGGTCCATGAGAGCTTCTGATTGGTCGCCACGCCCAGCGCGTTGTCGCCCGGGTTGGGCGGATTGCCCGGCGGAGGCGGCGGCGTGAGGCTGTAGAAGGTCCAGACGATCCCGGTGGTCAGCCCCAGTTCGTTCCGGGTATCCACGCGCCAGGTGTAAACCCTGTTCGGCTCCAGCCCGCCCGTCGGGGTGTAGCTGGCCGTTGTGAGTCCGGTCACCGTCGGGAGGGCCACGCCATCCTTCCAGATGGTCAGATCGTAGCTGTCCACCAGCGGGTCCAGGTACCAGGAAAGGACCTGGTCCAGCGGGACCTGAGTGGCCTGGTCGGCGGGGGTGGGCGTGCTGGCTTGCGGCGCATCATCCACCGTCTTGAAACTCCAGACATCGCCGATGGTGTAGTCATCCACGTTCTTGGTATCCACGCGCCAGAAATAGCGCGTGTTCTTGAGCAACGGAGCTCCCGGCGCAAAGCGCGGGTTGTCCCGGGGAATGTTGTCATGCAGGTTCGCGGGCTGCTCCAGGTTGGCCTGATCCTCGGCGACCAGATACAACCGGTAATTGGCCGCTTCGGGGACAAGGCTCCAGGAAAGGACCTGGCTGAGCGAAACCGCCGTGGCGAGGTCCGCCGGAACGGGATTGGAGGCCTTGGGAACGCTGCGCAGCCAGTCGATCGCCTGGCGCATGGTATTGGCCCGGCCGGTGCTGCCCGGGTCCACGGTGCCCAGCGTCCAGATGGCCTCGAACGGCCAGGTGAAATAGATCGTTCGGCCGCCGCCATCCAGGATGCGGTTGCTGACGCCGCTGGACTTGCTGCCGGTGGTCGTGCCAGGCCCGAACGCATCGCTCCAGGTGAAGAGCGTCAGCGCTTCGATGCCGTTGGGGTCCACCTCGCCGGTCCACTCGGCGTTGTCCTGACCGGCGTCATTGCCGGTCCCGCCCACGATGTTCAGGTCGGTGATGCTGGCGCTCATGGTGTTCGGCTTGAGGCCGTCCATGTTGGTGTAGTCCGTATCCCCCGTCCGCGAGATGGCGCCCAGAATGGTATGCTGGAACGGCGTCACGAACGGGACGCCGGCATCATAGACCATGTTCTGGTTGCTCAGCAGCAAGCGCCCGCCCCCGTTGATGTAGTTGGTGAGGAAGCTGATGTCGTTCACTTCCATCAGTTCCCTGAGGAACAGATAGCCCTCAGGCGGGTTGAGCGACGCGTCCCCGGTGAAGTAAACCACCGTTCCCTTGCTGGTGAGGAAGGAATTGAGCCCGCCCATGTAGATGTCGCCCATGAACCGCTGCGCCTGGCGCATCTCCAGGGCGTTGCCAAGCTCCGTCTGATAGACGTTCGTGCACCAGTACTGGTACTTGTACTTGGAGGTGGCGCCGATATCCGGGCCCAGCTCCTTATTCAGGACGGACAGGGCCGGCTCGTGCGTGTAATCGACCGGGTCATCCCCCCCGTCGTATCCGGCGTCATCCTTGGCCGGATGCACATACCACTCCTCCACGTCCTCATGGTAATTCCCGCCGAGGTAGTATCGGTCCATCTGGTCACCGTCCAGCACCAGGATGTTGGTTCCTGAATCGCTCGATCGCTGGAAGGCGTTGACCACCTGCACATAGATCCACCGTTCCTGCAGCCAGCGCCAGTCCTCGTCGTCGCCGGTCTGCCACTTCGGATTCTCCGCCTGCACCACCATGAGATAGATGGAGGGGGCCTTGGCGTTGAAGGTGTAAGTCGCCTGGTTGATGGAGGTGGCGCGCACTTCGCGATCCTGCGCCGTGTCCCAGCTCCAGTTGATCGGATCGGCGCCGTTGCCGACCGTCCTCTGGTCGTTCCAGACGCCCGGATTATTGCTGGAATTCTGGCGGAACGGGGTTATCACGCGGATGCGGACGTTGTCCGCATCGGTCTGTATGCGCAGCGTGACATCCACCCCGCCGTTCGCATCGTACGTGACCATGTGCGGGACGATGTGCACCGGCATGCTCTGCGTGTTATAGCTGGGGAGCGTGGGGTCCGAGAGCGTGGGCATTCGGGGGTTCACGTCCGTAACCACCGGGCGGCTGTTGTCCTGGTTGGGACGGACGCGCAACGGCAGCAGAATGGCCGGGTCGGCCAGCAGCGTAGCCCCGAAAACGGTGGTGGTGACGCGGGGCTCGTTGGCCATCAGGTCCGTCGTATGCCGGCTCAGATAGCTGGCCATGGCGTTGTTGAAGAGGCCGCCCAGGGTGGGCATGTTCGTCTTGGCGTATTCGTTGGCAAAGTCGCAGACCAGTTCCGACTTGCCCAGCAGGATCTGGCTCGATTCGCTGTTCTGCGGCGTGTCCACCACCACGCCCTGATTGATGGAGGCGTACAAGTAGCCTTCCCGCTCGTCGGTGCCCCCCGTCCAGGTGATCCCCTCGTTTCCTTCGGCAAACGTGCGCTGATATGTCACGCTGGTGCTGTAGTAACCGGAGGCGAAGCCGACCGTGCCGATGGGCCCGCCGGGCGCCAGCGTGCCGGCCTCCCCCATGGAGAAGATGGCGGGATCGTCCGAATTGAAGATCGCGTTGTCGAATCGGGCCGTATCGGCAGCCGCGCTGACCAGGAGCGGACGGCGGCCGGCGGCGGCATCCGTATAAGCCGCGCTGAAGACGCTGGTGTCGATATCCTTCTCCGGGTCGGTCTCAAAGCTGCTCGTCGGGGGCCAGAGCATGAAAGCCTGACCCGCATTATTCCCGGTGTACTCCCACCACCGCTGATTATCGGCGCGCGTGAGCATGTAGACGAACCCGGGAACATCGGAGGCCTGCGTGGGGTCAGCCAGGTTCTTCTTGATATTGCTGGTGGTGAGCGCTTCGTTCGTGCCGGCTTCGCCGAAGATGTCATACTTGTGCACCCCGAGGCCCGCGAAGGTGTCGCGGAACGAATTGTTCCCGATCTGGATGCGCTGCGTCAGCAGATACTCCGCCACCGCGGGGAAGAACTGGAACCATTGACCGTGGTACGTGGCGCCGGCCACCACCACTGCGCGGCCGAACCAGTTGTTGTAAGCGGCCGTCTTCCCGTTCGCATCTCCCAGCCCCGCCACATAGGCCTGCGTCTTCGCGAGGACCGGGATCGGCGGATCGTAGCTGGACCCGAACTGGTCGATCGTCGGATAGCCCTTCTGGCGAACGGGAATGCGCCCGACCTGGTAGCGCGGAATGGTCTTGACCGTCGCCGTATCATCCTGAGTCGAGTAGAAGAAGTCCGTGGCAATCCATTGGTTGGATTGGAAGGAGGTATCGTCATAGTAGAAACTGGGCGCAATGCGATCGGCGTCGCCGATCAACATCACGTGCTGCAAATTCTCGAGCCACGCGTAGTCGTTGTTAGTGCCAAATCCATTTCTGTTGGCGGCATCCTGCAGCCACGTGCGCAGCCCCCGGGCAACCCACGATTCATACTTCTCCTGCTCCGACAACACATACGATCCCGGCCGCGAGTAGGAGAAGCCGTTGGTGTTCTTGGTCGCAACATCCATCGTGTCCCAGCCGGGCCACTGCGGGATCGTCGGGACCAGCGCTTGCTGGGCCGTGCAGGCCGTAAGCGCCGCCTGGTCATAGTGGAAGTCGCCGTAGGAGGCAGCCAATTCTTCCGTGCCGACCACCACGGTGGCGACGCTGGGCTTGTGCACATTCTCCTGGATATCCTTGTACCTGTTGGCAATGGAGCTGAAGGTCACGTCCTGCTCCTCGGGGTCGCGCGCCAGCGTCCCGTACATGCTCTGCCAGTAAACGATCACCGACTTGACGGTGCCGGAACTCAGGTAGGACACCTCATTCACCACCGTAAAGTCCCACCCCTCGTCGTAATCTCCGCCGCCATCGGCCCAGGCCAGCGAGATGTACGCGTTATTGTTGTTGGCGTCGACTATCGAAAGAGGCGCGCCATCCTTGTTGCAGTAGACGACACGCCACCGGTAACTGCGGCCCTCCTGCAGGCGCGTATAGCCGGGATCGGACCACCAGAACTCGCGCAGATTCGAGCGATAATCGGACACCTGGGGATTATAGGTCTTGACGACCGCCGCCGCGTTAAAGGCAGGGGTGGGCGATCCTATCAACCACCCATCCGGCACGTTCGGATCGCTGCGCCGGATCAGGAGCATCTTCTCAGTCACGGCTCCCACCGCCGCTCGCAGGGGGGTGTCGTTCCAGACGAAGCGGACCATGGAGCCGACGCGCGTGGACTGGTGCACCGGGTTTTCCATCGGGGTTTCAAACGTCCACGTGCTCCCCGTAACGCCGTTGCGGTTCACGCGCCACATGTAGCGCTTGCTGTTGGCCGCCAGGCAGTTGACTTCCAGGCTGGTCGCCCGATACGTGAATGGCTGCGACCCAACGACGCTCTTGGTGAAAAGCTGAGACGTCTGGAGAATCGTGAGCGGATCGTCCTGTCTCCAGAGATAGATACGGTAGGTGGTGCCGATGGGGTCGGTGGGAGCGTCAAACGTGAGGTCGCGGTAGCCGAAGGAACTCCCCTCCGGCTGCACACTGACGGACGCGCCCGGGCGCGGGTTGGGGAAACCGACCTGCGCGAAAGCGCCCGGCGCGAGCAGCGCGACGGCCAGCAAGCTCAACAGAACCAGGGAAACCGGACGGAAGTGCGTGCGGAGCATAGGGATTCCTTCCATTGGTGCAGGCGGGGTCACGAGCGCATCTGTGTCGGTACGAAACTGCACATTACGCCTCGCGAATGAACGATACGAAGCCCAACATAACACATGATAATAACGAAATGCGCGGATTTTTTCAATACATTCGTATTGTGGAAAACTTTTTGTCTCACTCGGTCCCCGGCTAAAGAGGCGCCCTGGGGACGTTTCAATCCGGCATTGTCATTCCTGCTCCAATTGGACGCCGGGCCTCGCCCGGCGGTTCCATGTTCCGCCGGGCATCACGCTCTCTACTGCTATATCGCCCGATCCCCGCCAAAGGGTGCGGCGCCACATGAGACAGCCGGTCGCATTTCTTGACATGTCCGCCCCGGGCGGATAGATTCATGGGCGCTTGGCATCCTTCATGTTCCGTCGGAGGCCCCCTATTCTGACGTCATACGGCCGTTCAACCTGGCTTCCCCTGCTATCGGGGCTGGCGATTGCCACGGCGGCGGCAGCCCTCTGGCTCCCCTGGGCGCTGCTCCTGACCCTCCCGGCGCTGCTGTTCGTGGCTTGGTTCTTCCGGGACCCCGAGAGGCTGCCGGAGGGGACCGGCGCCGCCCTGGCGCTGATCTGCCCGGCGGATGGCAAAGTGGTGGAGATCGCCGAAACCCCCGAGCCGGAGTTCATCCGCGGCCCGGCCCGCAAAATCGCCATCTTCATGAACGTCACCGACGTTCACGTCAACCGCGCCCCATGCGATTCCGTCGTGAAATGGACGCGCCACGAACCGGGGCTCTTCATGAACGCCATCCGCGGCGAATCCGGGCTGCGCAACGAACGCGTCCTGATCGCCCTCGAGCGCCCCAGCGGCGCCCCCCTCCTGCTCAAGCAGGTGGCCGGGCTCATCGCGCGGCGCATCGTCTGCCCGCTGACCCCCGGCGCGCGCCTCGCCGGTGGAGAGCGCTTCGGCATGATCAAATTCGGCTCGCGCGTGGAACTCTTCCTGCCGGCCAGTGAGAACTTCGAGGTCGCCGTCCGCCTCGGGCAGCGCGTCCAGGCCGGGCGCACGATCCTGGGAGTCTGGAAATGAAGCGGATCCCGATCCTCCCGACACTGGTGACCCTGGGGAACGCCTTCTTCGGCTTCCTCTCCATCGGCTTCGTGCTCAAGGCGCAGCAAGTCTTCTCCGACCCCCAGCTCTTCGGGCGCTACATGGGCTGGGCGGGATGGTGCATCCTGGCCGCCATGGTCTTCGACGCGCTCGACGGCAAAGTGGCCCGCCTGGCCAACGCCACCAGCGACTTCGGCACGCAACTGGACTCGCTGTGCGACCTGGTCAGCTTCGGCGTCGCCCCCGCCGTCATCATCAAGACTCTCGCGATGCAGCAGGAGCAGTGGGGACGCGTCGGCTGGGCCGCCAGCATCCTCTTCGTGATGTGCGCGGCCATGCGCCTCGCGCGCTTCAACGTCGAGACCCGCCCGGATGAGGAATCGCACCGCTACTTCAAAGGACTCCCCAGCCCCGCCGCCGCGGGCTTCGTCGCCAGCATGACCATCCTGGTGCATGCCCTGCGCGGCCTGGAGGAGCCGGAGTTCAAGTGGCTGGCCAAGCCACTCGAACCGGTCATGGACTGGCTGCTCTACTCCATTCCGCTGGTGGGCGTCGTCCTGGCGCTGCTCATGATCAGCCGCGTGCGCTACGTGCACGTCATCAACAACTGGCTGCGCGGGCAGGAACCGCTGGATTACATGGTCAAAGTGATGATGGTGGCTCTGGTGGCGGTGCTGGCGCAACCCTTCAGCCTCCCGCTGCTGCTGGGAATCTACATCCTCACCGGCATCGTCACCTGGATCAAAGAGGGGCTTCTGGGCCGCGCCAAAGCGATTATCAAGCCGGATGACGACTGAGCCTGTTTCGGATTGCGGAACGGCAGGTCATCCACAGAGGCACACCGATTCACGCAGATGAA
>Ga0114951_10003060_pt1 | contig 17821 bp, 6 predicted proteins | sample AM7aDNAmetaG_FD_88677 | JGI IMG/M metagenome (GOLD analysis project Ga0114951, IMG submission 88677) | Freshwater microbial communities from Finland to study Microbial Dark Matter (Phase II) - AM7a DNA metaG | ecosystem: Environmental > Aquatic > Freshwater > Lake | place: Finland: Lake Alinen...
CATGAAACAAGGCGGCGGCGTGGTGCATTTGGTGGGACAACTTGTCCGCGCGGAATCTAACAGTTCATTCGTTTTAGATTACGGAATCACAAGCCTGCTGGTGGAGCGCACGCCGGAATCGGCAGCGTTGGCGGGCAGCAAGGTGGAGGCGCTCGGCCTGGCTTATCAGTCCGGGACCAACTGGCACCTGACCAGTATCTTTCTGCGGGCATACCGGGGGGATGGGAGCATCAAAGAATTGCCGCTGCTCACGGCGGCGGATCAAATTGCGCGGCTTGACCGCAATGAATTGGCGCGGAACCCTGCGGTGCGGCTGCGCGGAGTGGTGACTTGTATCTGGCCGGATTATTTTCCCAATTTCGTGCTGCAAGATTCGACGCGGGGAGTGTTCGTCCAACTTGCAGAAACCAACGGGTTGAGTGAAGTGCATCCCGGTGATTTTTTGGAAGTCGAAGGCTATGCCGACAGAGGTGTTTTTTCCCCTTTGGTTCGTGCGCTCAAAGTGAAGCGTCTGGGCGATGGGCGGTTTCCCGACCCGGTGCGTCCGGCCTGGGATCAACTGGTCAACGGTAGCTTGGACAATCAGTATGTAGAAATCGAGGGCATCATCATTGAAATCCAAAAGCAATCACTGATCCTCCTGACACACTGGGGGAAAATCCCCGTCAGCATCACCGATCAGGATCCGGCGGTGTTTGAAAAATATCAAAACAAGCTGGTCCGCCTGCGGGGTTGCCTGCTGGCGCTTTGGGATGACAAGACACATCTGGTTAAACCCGGCGGCATCCGCATCCAAAATGCCATCATCAATGTGGATGAGTCGCCGTCGGCGGAACCATTTTCCATTCCCGCCAAAACCATCAGGCAGTTGTTGCAATTCGATGCGCGGGCCGCCGCCTTTCAATCGGTTCACGTTTTTGGCGACGTGGTTGGGCGGCGCGGTAATGAATTTTTTTTGATGAACAGCAATCTGGGTCTCCGCTTCATCCCCAATCGGAGCGACGACATCAAGCCTGGGGACCGGGTGGAAGTCGTCGGCTACCCGGAACTGGGTGGACCGTCGCCGGTGTTGCGCGAAGCGGTCGTTCGCAAATTGGGCAAGGAATCGCTGCCCGCTCCTAAAAGAATTGGGCCAGATAAGCTGGCAAGCCCCGGCCACGATGCGACATTGGTTCAGGTGACGGCCACATTGCTGAGTTTCCGGGCGGACCGGGCGGATGTGGTCTTGGAAATGCAGGCAGGGCTCCAGCCGTTTGTGGCCAGCTATCAGACGGAAGTAGCGGCACTGCCGGCGTTGCGGGCTGGCAGTCGGCTCGAATTGACAGGAGTTTATGTCAGTCTGGGTAATCAGAGCGGCACCGAGCGCGGCTTGGATTCGTTTGAACTACGGTTGGATTCACCGTCCGCAATAAGGGTTTTATCGCAACCGCCGTGGTGGACATTCAAGCGGCTGGTGGCGGCGGTGGGAGCGCTCTCGGTCTTGTTGTCGTTGGTGGCCTTGTGGGTGTTCCAGTTGCGGCGGCAGGTGGATTCGCAGACCAAAATCATCCGGGAAAAAGCGGAGCGCGAAGCCACGCTGGAGGAGCGCACTCGTATTGCGCGGGAATTGCACGATACCTTGGAACAGGCTCTCGCGGGCATCAGTCTTCAGTTGCGCGCCTTTACCGATTCGCTCCGCGAAATGCCGGCGGAATCGGCGCGCATTTTGAACATGGCCCGCCAGATGGTTCAGCATGGCCAGGATGAAGCGCGGCGCACGGTGCGAAATCTGCGGACGCTGGCTCTGGAAAATGGCGGTCTGCCCGGCGCGCTAAACACGATGGCGCGCGAAATGAGCGAAGGCCTGCCCGTGAAAATTGAGGTGGAATTGATCGGTTCGCCCGTGCCTTTGACCAACAAGGTGGAAAGCCATCTGCTGCGTGTAGGCCAGGAGGCGATGACGAACGCCCTTAAGCACGCCAATGCAAACAACATTTCCATCAAACTGCATTTCGAGCCGGCTGTGGTGCGGCTGGCAGTGCGTGATGACGGCTGCGGATTTGATGCCACACACGCGGCCTCAAGTGAGTCGGGGCATTTTGGCTTGCTGGGCATGCGGGAGCGCGCCGAGAAAATTCACGGCGCGTTGAACGTCAGCAGCACGCCGGGCAGCGGCACTATCGTGACGGTGACCGTATCTTTGCCGGACGCGATGGCTGATACTAAAAGTGAATGAAAAAGAAAATCAACATCCTCATCGTGGATGATCACTTCGTCGTGCGCATCGGTCTGCTGACGTCGCTCAAAATGAACCGTGACATTGAGAGCGCGTTTGAAGCGAGCACGGGACGGCAGGCGATTGAACTTTACCGAAAGCACCAACCCAACGTCGTGTTAATGGATTTGCGGTTGCCCGACATGACGGGAATCGAGGCAACGGTGACGCTCTGCCGGGATTTTCCCGGGGCAAAGGTCATCATCATTTCCAGTTTTGATGCACAGGAGGATGTCTATCGCGCTTTTCAAGCCGGGGCGTTGGGATACCTGCGCAAGGATGTGCTCGGCGAAGAATTATTCCGCGCCATCAAAACCGTGGCGGCGGGCGGAAAATTCGTTCCACCGGAAATCGCCCGGAGCCTGGCGGAACACGCATCTGGGTCGGAATTGACGCCTCGGGAACTGGAAGTGCTGCATCTGCTCATCAAAGGCTTGAGTAACAAGGAAATTGGCGGCGTGCTGGGAGCCTCGGAATTCACCGCCAAATTCCATGTAAAAAATATTCTGGCCAAGTTGGAGGTCAGCGACCGCACCGAAGCGGCCACGGCCGCCTTTCAACGCGGAATTATCCATTAGTTCATTAAGTCTTCGTTTCGGTTCTGCTTTCCACAGATGCTGGAGCTACCTGTCCAGATGGACAGGTTGCAAATTTCAATTTTTGATTAGACTTTCCCTTGTATCCGTGCAGCAACAAACCAAAGAACCAGCCACCCCATTTCCCTGTATAAAAACCATCAAATTGTTTCTCGCTACTCTGGTGACACGCTTGGCGCTGGTGGATTACCTCGGCTGTGCGGTTCAACCCTCCGGTGGAGCGCGCCGGAGCACTCACATTTTTCAAGTTGATTTGCTGGAATGGCCACACTGTTGCCGGCGGGCAACATTACTCCGGTGCCGCCACCTACAAGCAGGGCCTTAAGTCTTGCGGACTGAAAACGGCTCCAGAAAAACCGAAAAGAAATGAAAACCTACCTATTCACACTGATTGTCATCGCTTTTTTAGCGGCTTTTTGTGACGCCGACGCAGGGGGCGAGACTGGCTCCAGCAAAATCTTGGCAGAAATTCCCGCAGCGACGCTCCAACAAAACATGATCTGGATGGAGGCCGCGCCGACCTCTGAGGGCGAGCCTATTTTTGTCGCCTTCCGCAAAACTTTTGCGCTGGATGCCCAACCCAACACGGCCGAGCTGCGTATTTTTGCTGACCTGCGCTATCATCTTTGGGTCAATGGCCGCTACATTGTGCGCGGGCCGGTTCGTTTTGATCCCAAGGCGCCGCAATTCGACGTTTTGGATATTGCATCGGACTTGAAGCCGGGCACGAATTCATTGGCGGTCATGGTTTTGAGCCGGGCGCGTGACAACGCCATGATGCGCCACGTTCCCGGCTTTACCGCCGAACTTCGACTGACCGATGCCTCCGGCAAAGTATGTTTGGTAAAGACGGACGAATCCTGGCGCTGGAATGACAAGACGTCCTATCAAACGCCGATGCTCAAGTATAACCAAGGCACTTGGAGCGACCGGGTGGACGCCCGCATTCTCGGCGATGAGTGGAAACAACCTACGTTTGACGATTCGCAGTGGCGCACCGCGCAAAAAACCGACGGCACGCTTTGGGGCCCGATTCGTCCTCGCACGATGGCGCTGCTCAGCCAAACTCCCGTGCCCGCCAAGCCCGTCGCTCCGGAGAACTATCCGGTTTCTCTTCCAGCCGGAAAGACGGTGGTGTTCCAAGCCGAGAAAATGATTCAGGGTCACCTCGTCGTTGAACTCGACGCGGAGGAAGGCAGCCAGATTGCGATTGAACCAGCCTTGCGTTTCAATGGCACCAACGTTGGTGAAACTTACGAGTTCAAGACGCTCTACATCACCAAGGCTGGTCGCCAGACCTACATGAGTTCTGGTTCGTATGGCTGCCGCTACGTTGCCATCACGACGGTCAAAGGAAACGCCACCGTGCGTAGCGTCATCCTCGTGGACCGGCGTTATCCCTATACCGACGCCGGGAGTTTCACGAGCAGCGATCCCTTTCTCGACGAACTCTGGAAACGCGCCGTGCACACCATGCGGATGTTGAGTGAAGACGGTTACCTCGACAGCGCTCTCCGCGAACAAAACGAATGGATGGCCGACGCCGTTGCCGCCTATCCGGTCACCCGCGTCGCCTTAGCCAGTCCCGACGAGCCATATCGCAGCGACCCCGAACTCATGAAAAATCTGCTCCGTCACATTAAGCAGAGTCAATTGTCCGACGGACGCATCCTCGCTCACCACCCCAGCCAGTCTGTGGACATCCATGCTTACATCGAAGACTACTGCTGCGTTTGGGTCGAAGGCATCCGTCAGGTGTATGAAAATACCGGTGACAAAGAACTGGTCCGCGAAATGTGGCCTGCCCTGGTCAAGCAGATTGACTGGTTCCTCGTCCGGCGCACCCATCACGGATTGGTCTTCGCTCGTGAGTTCGTGTGTTTCGACAATCCAATCGCCTATAAATATTGTGAAGGCGCGACGCTGAACGCCTTCGTTTACAAAGCGCTCGTTGATTCCGCATGCCTTGGTGATGTCATCAGTGAAACCAACCAGGCCGCCGCCTACCGCGTGGCCGCCGTAAAGCTCGCGCAGAGTTTTAACGAAAATCTCTGGAATGATAAGCAGGGCACCTACAACGCCGGCATTATCGACTTTAAGCCCGCCGCACCCAGCTTTATGGCCGCGCTTTTCGCCATCAACCGCGGTCTGGTTCCGGAAGATCGTCGCGCCAGTGTGACCAAATACATGCTGGCCAACACCGACAAACTCGGTCTTGCCTACGCGCACTATTGGCTCTTCGAGGAACAATATCGCGCTAACAAGCCCGAGCTTGATCTGGCCGCGCTCAAAAGCATGCGCTCGAAGTGGGCCGAGGTCATGAAGCGCACCGACACCGGAACGCTCACCGAAAGCTACAACTCCGGCGAGGCGTGCCACACCTTCGGCGCCGTGCCCGCGTATTTCCTGAGCGCCTACGTTCTCGGTGCCCGCGTGGACGGCCCTGTATGGAACAAACATCTGCTCATCGAACCGCGCCCCGGCGATTTGACGTATGCCGAGGGCGTCGTTGTCACCGAACTCGGCCTCGTGCCCGTCGAGTGGAAACGCGAGGCAGGATCGTTCACCCTCGACTTCACCATTCCCGTCGGTGCCAACGCCACCGTGCGCGTGCCGTCCTCCGGCCCGAACGACAAACTGACTCTCAACGGAAAATCCGTCGCCGCCAAAGTGGCCGGTCGTTATCTCGAAGTGGAAGTCGCTACCGGTAAACACACCGCCGTGCTCACCGCCGCTCCATGAAAAGGCTGCTTCTCTTCGTTACGTGTTTTCTGGTGTCAGGCTGGCTCTCCTCCCGCGCCCAGACCGTTGCCTCGCTCCAAGAAAACATGATTTGGACAGAAGCTGCGCCGAGTTCGCAGGGCGACCCGATCTTCATTGCCTTCCGAAAAACCTTCTCGCTCACAACCAAGCCCGCTTCCGCCGAGTTGAGCATCTTCGCCGATCTTCGCTATCTGCTCTGGGTGAACAGCCGTTACGTCGTGCGCGGGCCGGTCCGTTTCGATCCCAAGGCGCCGCAGTTCGATGTCGTGGACCTCGCTTCCTACTTGCAACCCGGCGCGAACACCATCGGCGTCCTCGTCCTCGGCCGGGCCAATAACAACGAGATGATGCGTCACGTTCCCGGTCTGGCTGCCGAACTCCGGCTGACTGATTCCGCTGGTAAAGTCACGCTCCTGAAAACCGACGAATCCTGGCGCTGGAACGACAAGACCGCCTACGGCCCGCCCGTGCTGAAATACAACCAAGGCACTTGGAGCGACCATGTGGACGCCCGTGTTCTTGGCGACGAATGGACCACGCCTGCTTTCAACGATTCAAAGTGGCGCAGCGCGCAAAAAACCGACGGCTCCGCCTGGGGCCCGCTGCAACCTCGCGCCATCGCTCCGCTCACCCAGACCTCGGTGCCCGCCATGCTTACTACCCACGAGGCCTATCCCGTGCAACTTGCCGTCGGCAAAACCGTCGTCTTCGACGCGGGCAAGATGATCCAAGGATTTCTCTTGATCGACTTCGAGACTACCGAAGGCAGTGAACTGACCTTTGAGCCGGGCCAGCGTTTCGACGGCACCAAGATCGGCGACACCCACGAATTCAAGACTACCTATACCGCCCGCGCAGGCCGGCAAAGCTACCTCAGCACCGGATCCTACGGCTGCCGCTACGTCGCCATCACCGCCGTGAAAGGTAACACGACCATCCGCGGTGTCACTTTTGTGGACCACCGTTATCCCTACGTCGATGCCGGGCGCTTCAGCAGCAGCGATCCTTTCCTCGACGAACTTTGGAAACGCGCCGTTCACACTGTGCGTATGTGCAGCGAAGACGGTTATCTCGACAGTGCCCTGCGTGAGCAGAATGTTTGGATGGGCGACGCCGCCGTGGCGGGATACCCGGTCGCGCGTGTCTCACTCGCAGTGCCCGGCGAACCGCTCCGCAGCGACGCCGCGCTAATGAAGAACGTGCTCCGCTACATCGCGCAGAGCCAGTTGTCCGATGGCCGGCTGCTTGCCCATCACCCCAGCCAGTCGGTGGATATCCACGCCTACATCGAGGACTACTCCTGCCTCTGGGTCGAAGGTCTCCGCGAGGTGTATGAAAACACCGGCGACAAGGACTTGGTGCGCGAACTCTGGCCCGCCCTGGTGAAACAAATGGACTGGTTTCTCGTCCGACGCACCCATCGCGGCCTAGTCTTTGCCCGCGAGTTCGTGATGTTCGATAATCCGCTGAAATATAAATACTGCGAAGGCGCGACGCTGAACGCCTTGGTTTACAAGGCGCTTGTTGATTCGGCTGTGTTGGGCGAAGCGGTAGGAGAAATCCAACAGGCTGCCAACTATCGGGAAGCTGCCGCCCAACTTGCGCGCAGTTTCAACGAAAGCCTATGGAACGAAAAGCGGGGCACCTACAACGCTGCGATCCTTGACTTCAAACCGGCCGAACCGAGCGTCCACGCCGCGATGCTGGCGCTCAACCGCGGACTTGTGCCTGACGAACGCCGCGCCAGAGTGACGAAGTGGATGTTGGCCAATGCCGATAAAATCGGGATGCCCTACACTCACCACTGGCTTTTCGAGGAGCAGTATCGTTGCAACACACCGGAGCAGGATCTAGCGGCGCTCCAAGGCATGCGCAAAAAATGGGACGCCGTCCTGAAGCGCACCGACACCGGCACCCTTACCGAAGGTTACAGTAGCGGTGAATCCTGCCATAACTTCGGCGCCGTGCCTGCGTATTTCCTCAGCAGCTACGTGCTCGGCGTTTGCATGGATGAACCGGTTTGGAAAAAGCACCTGCTCATCGAACCGCGTCCGGGTGATCTCACTCACGCTGAGGGCGTCGTAGTTACACCCCTTGGTCTCGTGCCCGTCGAATGGAAACGCGAGACCGGCGCGTTCACCATTACATTCACGGTTCCATCGGACTCCACCGCCACGCTGTGCGTGCCGACGCTTGGCCCCGGCGTTCAATTGCAACTCAATGGCAAACCCGTAGCCGCCAAGTCAGTTGGTCGCTATCTCGAAGTGGAAATTCCCGCCGGAAAATACACCGCCGCGGTGACGGCTCCGGATAAGCCGTGATTGAAACCAGTGCGGAAAATGAATTATTTGAAGAACAAAGCAAAACAGTAAATGACTCTTTCGAAATTATTTTTGGAACGAAAATGGTGTGGCATTTATCTGGTCACATTGGCTTTGCTTTTTTGTTGTAGACTCTCGCAAGCGGCCATCGTCACCTGGCAAACGCCGCAATACATCAGCGGCGATACGAATGTGGCGACGAACGGCACCTATGTGTCCAGCATCGTGGCTGCTGTCGCCACGTCCGTCCCCACTTTGATAACAGTGAACGGCGTGACGTTTTTGAATGATGCGGCATACAGCCAGCGCGGTTTCTGGGGTGTGGGCTACACGGGATTCTCCGGTTCCAATCCAGCGGGGTTGTCAACGAGCTACCGCAGTTTGATAAATGGCGCGGCACCGAGTTCAGTCAGTTCGACGACGTTGACGATTGATGGGCTATTGCCGGGCGCGACTTATCTGGTTCAGTTCTGGGTGGCGGATTATCGAAGTTCAATAACGCCCCGATCTGAGACGATTAACCGCTCCGGCTCGCTGGCCTTTGCCGATGCCAGCAATACAAATAAATTCAGCCACGGTTCTTTTGTGATCGGAACCTTCACGGCCGACACCACGAGCCAGACCTTCACTTTCAACGCGGTGACGGTGGCACAGTTCAACGCGATGCAGTTGCGCCTCTTGAACGCGCCCGGTCCGACCGCCGTTATCAATTGGACCAACGTGTTTCAACGCATTGACGGTTTCGGCGCGGCCTGTTCTTCCATGAGTGGTATTTCCATTCCGCAGGCGGATCTTTTGTTTTCCACCAACATCGGCGCGGGCTTGTCACATGTGCGCACTGGTCCCCATGGCACGAACAGCTATGCGGGCGAAATCACCGTTTGTCAGGCCGCACAGAGTCGCGGGGCGCAGATTTGGGCTTCCGCATATATCCCGCCAACGGAATACATCACCGACAACGGCGTCCTGACCAATTACTTTGTTTCCAGTGCGACGAATTGCCAGAACTACGCGGCGTTTCTGGCGAGTTTTGCCGCCAACTTCAAGGCCAACGGAATCAACCTGTCCGCGTTGTCCATTCAAAACGAACCAGACAACACCGGTGGCTGCCTGTGGACTGGTGATCAATTACACGATTTCATTCCGTATCTGTCCTCCGCGCTGGCTGCCAGCAACTGCGCTTCCACTCTCATCATGCTGCCGGAACAGGAAGGCTGGGGATTCAGTCGGGCCAATGCCGCCTTGAATGATACGATCACTTCTAATTTGGTCGGAATTCTGGCCGCGCATAATTACGGCAATCCGCCGAACACCGAGCCGGTCTTGGACTTCGGCTCGCCCTGTCCGAAACCGGTCTGGATGAGCGAACACTATGTTGCCGGCGACGACAGCATCACCAACGGTTTGGCGCTGGTGCAGGAATTGAATTTTTTTCTTACGGTGGTCAATGTCAGTTCCTACGGCCATCTGTGGCTGGATAATTCCATTGTTCGCGGCGCCGGCACCTTGGCCAACAATCCTGGCAAGCCAGCCAAGCGCCTCTTCGCCACGGGCAATTACAGCCGCTTCGCTCGTCCCGGATATTATCGCATCGGCGTTGCGCTCAATTCTTCCATGGTGTTGAGCGCCTTCAAAGATCCCGCGTCGTCAAACTTTGTCATCGTCGCCGCCAATCCGACCGCCAGCGCAGTGAATCAGTCGTTCACGCTGACGAACTTTCCAGTCAGTGGCCCGCTCCGAGTGTGGGTGACTTCGGATACTCAATCTCTGGCCAATCAGGGCGGGGCGATCGCTCTGAGCAATGGCAGTTTCAGTTATTTGCTGCCCGCCTATTCGGTGATCAGCTTGGTGTATCAACCGTTCCAGACCAACCCGCCGACTATCCTGCAGCAGCCGGTCAGTCAGGCATCCGTCGCGGGCGGCACGGTGAGTTTCAGCGTGCAGGCCGCCGGGGGCACCGCGCCGTTGCAATATCAGTGGTGGTTCAATGGCACCAATCTCATCGCCAATGCCACGAACGCTACCTTGGCGGTCATCGGCGTGGGCGCCACCAACGTGGGCGGTTATTCTGTCGTGGTGTCCAATACGCTGGGCAGCGTGACCAGCAGCGCGGTCACTTTGACGCTGATTCCTCAGTCGGATTATGTGATGACCGGCGAAGATGGTTACGCCGATGCGTCCTTCAGTCGGATTGGTTTTTGGGTAGATTCCACGGACGGCACGCCCGCCACGTCGCCGCCGACCAACGGCTACACTTACGGTTCCATCTACACCGTGCGAACCCCGTTCAATGCGGGGACCTTTGTGTTCGGCGGCGATTCCCTAAACCTCGTGAATGGCGGCGGCAACCTGCTTTACAAAGGCTACGGCGCGGCGGACACCGTTTCTGGCAACTTCATTCTGTCCGGCGGCTACATCGCCAACGGGCAGGGCAACAGTCCGACCATCACGGGCACGATTCAAGTCGCCTCGCCCTCGGCGATTGCTCCGACGTTTGGGCGCTTGCTGAAGATCGCGTCCACCCTGAGCGGCAATGCGCCATTGGAAAATGGAAGAGGCGCACCGGGAATCATTGCCTATTCCGGCAACAACGTGGGCTTCACCGGCATGATGCTGGTGAATGGCGGCGCGGTCGTGCAAGCATCCACGCTATCGAACTTGGGCGGCAACCCGGCTGTCTTCAATTCCGGGCAACTGACTTTGGACAACGGCACCCTGCAACCTAAAGCCAGCTTTGCGCTCAACAATCCGAACAGCGGCGTGACGCTGGGAGCGGGGGGCGGCACATTTATTGTGTCCAATATTGTCCTCACCGTTTCCAATCCGATTACCGGACCGGGAAATCTAATTTGTGTCGGAAACGGCACGCTGAAGATTTCCGGCACCAACACTTACACCGGAAATACGACGGTCCGTTCTGGCACGCTTGAAATTAGCCAACCCACACTAGCCATGGCCTCCACCGTGAGCGTTAGTAATGGTGCTGTGCTTAAGCTGAGTTTCTCGACCACGAACAAGGTGGCCGCGCTGGTGTTGAACGGCATCAGTCAAGCCGCGGGCGTTTATAGCAACACGACCGGTTCGCCTTACATCACCGGTTCGGGCGCATTGTTGGTTGGCCCGGCCTTCAACTTGAACCCGACCAACATTACCGCCGCCTTTATCAATGGCAGCCTTGTCTTAAGCTGGCCGGCGGATCACACCGGTTGGGCGCTCTTGTTGCAGACCAACAATCTGAACAAGGGCGTGAGCGTGAACACCAACGACTGGATGCGACAATCGAGCAGCGTGCTCACAAATCAGATCAACATTCCGATCAGCCCCGCCTCGCTTGGCGGCTATTACCGGCTGGTCTATCCGTGACTTTATTTGTTTTGATGATTCATCAATCACCGTCCCGGTTCACCATCATTGCCAAAGCCGCCTTAGGCGCAGTGTTTCAATCAAACGGGCAACTGGACCAGTTGATTTAATTTTATTAGCTGGTAGCGGGTTGGAGCGGGTTCTTCGCGGTGGTTGGTTTTCGATACCTGTCCAGATGGACAGGTTACAGAATTTATTTATCGGTTAGATTCCCAATCAAGCCACGAGCAACAAAATATTTAATCCAGCAATTCGTATCGCGTCCAAACCTAAACAACCGAGTGATTCAATGAAAACCAAACACAAAGCCACCTTGCGTAAATTCCAACTCACCGAATCAATTGTCAGTTCCTGTCGGTTAACCGCGCTGGCCGGTTTGTTTTTGCTGCTGGCCGTCGGCGCGCAGGCCGCACCGCAGTTTTTTAGTGGTGCCACCGCCAACAAAAACTGGGATACCAGCACGCTTAATTGGGGCAGCCTCACTGGCGGCCCTTACACCGCTGCCTGGGTCAATGGCAACGACGCGATTTTTCAGGGCACTGCGGCTACCGTGACGAATGCCGGGGTCAGCGCCCACAGCCTTACGTTCACTGTTGCCAGCTATGTGGTGGCAAGCAACACCCTGACTTTAACTGGAACTTTGCCTGCGATTACCAACACCGTCGCGGCCACGATCAGTTCTGTCATTGATGGCACGGCGGGTTTCACAAAGTATGGCAATGCGGGCTTGACGCTTTACGGTGCCAATACTTTTACGGGCCGGCTGACTAACAACAGTGGTGCCAACGTTGTCGGCATCATCGTCGCCAACAACGATGCGCTCGGCGCTGGCGGCGCGGGCAATGAAACCGTGGTGGTCGGCAACGGCAATGGCGGCGTCGGTAATGCCGTCGGGTTGAATCCCGGCGTCACGACCCCGGCGAATGAAACGCTCATTCTTTCCGCGCTCAACGGTCGCGCAGCTTTGGTGATGCAGAACGGTGCGGGTGTAGCCACTTGGGGTGGTAATATTTTGGCGACGAACACGGGCTCATCCGGTGGCGCTCAGATCGTTGTCAACAACGCCTCGTCCGCTTTAAACATCAATGGCAACATCAGTGGTATCAACCTGTCTGGCGGGTTGCTAATCCGCGGTGGTAATGGAACCAACAAGATCAATGGTAACATTTTTCTGACCAACACTTCCGTCTTCAAGGCGGACACCAGCATCGCGTATATCAATTCCACCGGCAACAAATGGGGATCGTTTACGGTCAATCAGGGCACGTTGTTTTTGGGGGTGAACGACGCGCTGGATACTTCGGCCCCATTGTATATCAATCAGGCTGGCGGTGGTAACACGCCGTGTGTTTTTGATCTAAACGGATTTAATCAGTCGGTGCCGGTGGCGAGTAACAACGTGCTGACGGCTGTGCAGACCAGCACCTTTCGGAACAGCGCCGCTGTGCCGGTGGTGTTCACGGTGAACGCGACGAATGCAAACAGTGTGCTCAGTAAGAATGGCACCGGTGACATCCTGATCACGGGGCTGATTTCCTTTGTAAAAAATGGGACGTTCACGCTTTCGCTCGGTGGCGCCAACACCTACACAGGCACCAATACCATCAACGGCGGCAAATTGCTGATCGCCAGCGCCACCACGGCGTTGGGTAATATTGCCAATGAACTGGATCTGAATGCCGGCACCATCGATCTCGGTGGCAACAGCCAGTCGGCCGGTTTGGTGAATGTCGTCAGCGGTGTCATCACCAACGGCACTTTGACCGGCACCAACTTTGTTATCCAAGCCGGGACGATTGGCGCCAATCTCGCGGGCGTGGGCGCCGGTTTGACGAAGACCGGAAACGGAACGTTGGTGCTTTCTGGCGCGAACACTTACGATCAACCCACGATTGTCTCGGGTGGTAAACTGGTCGGTGCCACGGGCGGCTCACTTAATAGCAGCAGCGTCACTTTTGCTCCTGGTGTTGGGGTCTCCACAACCAACGGTATCTTGATCACGGCTTCCGGCAGTCAGTGGACTTGCGCCGCGTTGACGAATACCACAGCCGGTGGCGGAAATATTTATGCCGAGTTTAATTTCGGCACGGTTTCCGGTCCCAGCACGGTGACGGCGCCTTTGCAGGTGAATGGCGATGCCGATGTTAATGGCACGCTAAACGTAATTGTGAAGGGCGGCTTCGGCTGGATTGCCGGACAAACTTATCCCTTGGCGCAGATTAGTGGCGCTGCCCCGGCAAACATTGCCTTAAATCTGGTTAGCCAGCCGGCCGGTGTCAGTGGCAGCACGGTGAGCTACGATGCCGTCAACAAAGTCATCAATTTCACGGTGGGTTCTGCACCGCAAGCGCTCACCTGGATCAAAGGCAACGGACTGTGGGACGTGAATACCTCCACCAACTGGCTCAACCCGTCGTCAGTCCTCAGCAAATTCCAACAGGCGGATTCGGTCACGTTTGATGACACGCCCGGCGCTGGGCCGTTTATCGTCACCAATAATACCACCGTGAATCCGGCTACCGTCACGATTGCCAACAATTCAGCGGATTACACACTTACGGGTTCTGGCACGATCAATTCCTCCAGCCCGTTTAGCAAGTCCAGCACCGCCAAGCTCACAGTGGCTTCGGCGAATATTTTCCCCGGCGATTCAGCTGTCAGCGCCGGCACACTGGTGCTGGCCAGCGCTTCGGCCTTGGGTTCCGGTGGCCTAATGGTGAACAACGCCACCTTGGTGCTGGGAAATGCTTCGGCACTCGGCTCAGGCACTTTGAATTTGACGGCGGCCACCCTCGACAGCACGGTGGCCAATCTCGTCAATGCAAATAACAACGCACAGACTTGGAATTCAGATCTGGCGTTTGCCGGTTCGCAAAATCTGAATCTTGGCACCGGCCCGGTTAACATGACCGCCAGTTGCCAGATCACCACGACCAACAGCACGCTCACGGTTGGTGGCGGCATTAGTGGAACCGCAGTGACCTTGACCAAAGCCGGCGCTGGTGCATTGAAACTGAATGGAGCGGGCAGCTACACCGGCGAAACATTTTTAAATGCCGGTTCGCTTGTGGTCGGCGCTAACACCGCGCTCGGTAACGCGAACAACATGCTGGTCGTCAACGGCGGCACGCTGGATTTGAATGGATTTTCAATTACGGCCAGCAATTTCAACGGCACGGCGGGAACGGTTCTCAACAATTCCGGCTCGGGTTTGTCCATCCTGACCACGACCAATGATTCAGGCGCCGTCAGCACATTCACCGGCTTGATTACCGATAACTCCACGGGGGCCGGCACGGTGGGATTAGCGAAGTTGGGCAAGGGCACGATGATCGTGACGAGCAGCAACAGCTATTCTGGACCAACGACCATCAATTCCACCACTGCTGGTGGCAACTTGGGATCGCTGTTTGCCATCATGGATCCGAATGCGTTCGGCAGGACAAACGGAGTCACCGGCGAAATTACCGAATTGGATGACAACAATTGCGTGCTCCTGTCGAACAACTTGGTAGTAATAAATAAGACTATCAATATTCGAGGCACGGGCGGTGGAGCAAGTGGTGGCAATGGTAACGGTTCCTTGCAAAGTGCCGCTGGTCAGACTAATGAATGGGCCGGAATCGTCCGCTCGGGTGCCAGCACAAGCGCCGGACGTTTTGGTGTGCGTCAAGGGGCAACAGGTTTGCTGATTATATCCGGCAGTATCCGCGACGGCTTGACCGCGACCGGCGCAGGTCTCGACGTGGTGGCGAACTGCGACAGCGTCAACTCGTCAGTGATGTTCTCAGCGCCAGCCGGCGTCAACACTTACTCCGGCCAGACGATTGCTAATCGCGGCATTCTCAAACTGGGCGCAATAAACACACTGCCGACCACCACGCTGCTCAATATCGGTTCCGCCGGCAGCTCCTCTGCGCGGTTTGACTTGAATGGATTTGATCAAACCGTCGGTGGCTTGACTCATTCCGGCGCGAATACGGCGACGCTCGACAACACCAGCGTCACTAGCACAAACACGCTTACCATCAACCAATCCACCAATTTGAGTTACACCGGCGCCATCGCGGGCGGCACGGTGTTGAACCTTGTGAAGACTGGTGCAGGTCAACTCACGTTGCTCGGAAACAATTCCAGCTACGCCGGCGTCACCACCGTGAGCAACGGCACGTTGCTAGTGAACAGCGACCTCGGCACCAGCGCAGTCGTGGTTAATGGCGGCGCGTTCGGTGGCACGGGCAGTCTGAATGGCACGGTGGATGTGAATTCCGGCGGCACACTTGCGTCTGGAACCAACGGTATCGGCACGCTCACGGTCAACAACACGTTGACGCTCGCGGCGGGAAGCACGACGTCGGTGGAAGTGGATCAAACTTCGGCGACAGCTGACCTGGTGACGGGTTTGACCACGGTGACTTACGGCGGCACGCTGGTCGTGACGAACCTTGCTGGCACACTGACGACGAGCGACACGTTCACATTGTTCAGCGCTTCAACGCACGTTGGCAACTTCAGTAGTATCGCCGGTTCACCGGGAGCGGGACTCGCGTGGAGTTTTACGAATGGCGTGTTGAGCGTCGTGACGGCGGCGAGCTATGCGACCTATCCGACGAACCTCACGGTGAGCGTTTCCGGCAGCACGTTGACGCTGGCCTGGCCGGCGACGCATCTGGGCTGGATTTTGCAGGCGCAAACGAACGCGCTTTCGGTCGGCCTGACGACGCCGACGAACACTTGGTTCGATATGGCGGGCAGCAGTGCGAGCAACACAAACATCATCAACATCAACGCGGCGAATCCGACGGTATTCTACCGCCTGCGGCTGCCGTAAGTTAGAAAAATTTGTCACTTGGGGTTTGGGTGACGATTGGGTGGAAGAGCCGGTTCAGGGGTTGGGCCGGCTCTTCTTTCAGAAAACATACAAAGATATTGCCTATGAAAACGAAACAAGTTTGTAAGCGCGGATTTACGTTGATTGAACTGTTGGTGGTCATCGCCATCATTGCCATCCTGGCGGCGCTGTTGTTGCCAGCTTTGTCGCGCGCCAAGGAGCGGGCGCAACGCATTTCCTGTGTGAACAATATGAAGCAGATGGGCGTATCTTTTGCCCTCTACTGCCCGGATTACAACGACAAGCTGCCGCCTCGTGTGGCCTATCAGGATTCCATTCCCCATCAGGGATATTTTCTCTTTGCCATTTCCGCTGCATCCCCGGATACACCGCCCACCGGCACACCCGGTGCCGCAGTGGAAAGCACTCGGCCCGGCGTGAATCACGGGGTTTTTTACACGAGCAAGATCATCGGCAACGGCAAAAGTTTTTACTGCCCTAGTGCCAAGCAGTCGGGAGCGCCGGGTGGTGCTAATTTTGTTTACGAGACTTACCTGACAGCGCAAGGTCAGTGGCCCGCCTATTGCAATGATCCCACGGTGAACAGCTACACGCGCTCCAGCTATCTGTTCTATCCGCAATCCACCAAACTCATCAATGCTGCCATTCCCGATTACTACCAGTTTGCGGTCAAGACCTCGGATTTAAGCCCCTCGCTCGCGACAATGACGGACATCATTTACTCTTACGCAACGCTGACGCACCGGCCGGGTAATGATTCGCCTTCACTCAACGTGCTGTGGGGAGACATGCACGTAAGCATTTCCGCGAGCAAGCCGGCGTTTGCGGCATCGCTGTGGAATCCCGATCCAGATTTGAACGCCCAGGCATTTCAGAAAATTCTGGCTTTGTTGAAGCCTTGAAAACGAAAAGCAAATTCGCCACGGCTTTTCGAATCGGGCACGACCAACACCGCCGCACATCTTCCTGTAAATTTTTTTTGTGGCTGGCACTCGTTGCCATTTTTTCTGCCGCGCGGACGGTCGTCATGCCTGATCTAGCCGCCGCGCCCGCGTCGCTGCCGCTGGTGCTGGACATGGTTCATTTCAATCCAGGCCAACCCCACTTCGCTACGCAGTTTGCTGATCCGGCGTTCGAGAAAAGCATGGGCTACAACGGCAAGGTGTTTTTCCTCTTTGAATCTGCCCATCTCGCCGTGGACTGGGATGTTTATGACACGAACATTCTCGCCGTCGGCACGCCGGATCGGGCGTGGGTGGACGCCAAGCGCGCTGAGGTAAATCAGAAATACACCGCTGCCAAGGCCGCCGGTCTCGACCTGTATTGCATGAGCGATCTGATTCTTTTTCCCAAGCGCCTCGTCAGTCTTTACGGCATGTCCACCACCATGGGAAATATCAATAACACCAACACTGAACTGTGGCTGCGACGGGAGTTGAATTTGATGTTCACTCAATTTCCGCAACTGGACGGCATCGTCGTTCGTATCGGTGAGACCTATTTGCAGGACGCGCCCTATCATCAGGGAAAAATTGACAACCAGACCAATCCCAGCCTGACCATCATTCCGTTGGTGAACATCCTGCGCGATGAAGTCTGCGTGAAACTCGGCAAGAAAGTGATTTTCCGGACGTGGGGCAGTTTCGATGTCAACCTCACCGACTTTCTCGCG
>Ga0114951_10003061_pt1 | contig 17817 bp, 15 predicted proteins | sample AM7aDNAmetaG_FD_88677 | JGI IMG/M metagenome (GOLD analysis project Ga0114951, IMG submission 88677) | Freshwater microbial communities from Finland to study Microbial Dark Matter (Phase II) - AM7a DNA metaG | ecosystem: Environmental > Aquatic > Freshwater > Lake | place: Finland: Lake Alinen...
CGGCGCCGATCACTGCCGGTCCGCGGATCGTGCAGCGCTCGATGAGGCTGCCCTCGCCGATCTGTACGGCGCCTTCGATGGTGGACTCCACGACCTCGCCCTTCACATCGCCCTCGATGGTGCCGAGGATGAGGCGGTTGGCCTCGAGCATGTCTTCGAGCTTGCCGGTGTCCTTCCACCAGCCGGTGACGGTGTGCGGTTCGACGCGCAGGCCGCGATCGATCATGTGCTGGATGGCGTCGGTGATCTCGAGCTCGCCGCGGGCTGAGGGCGCGATGGCTTTCACGCTCTCGAAGACGGCCGGCGTGAACAGGTACACGCCCACCAGCGCCAGGTCGCTGCGCGGCTTCGCCGGCTTCTCGACAAGCTGCACGACGCGCCCGTCCTGCAGCTCGGCGATGCCGTAGGAACTGGGGTCCTTGACCTGTTGCAGGAGGATCAGCGCGTCCGGCTCGCTGCGCTCGAACTCGCGCACGAACGGCGCGATGCCCTCCTTGAGCAGGTTGTCGCCGAGATACATCACGAAGGGGCTGTCGCCGAGGAACTCCTCGGCGATGAGGACCGCGTGAGCCAGGCCCAGCGGGGCCTCCTGCGGCAGATAGGTGACGCGGAGTCCGAAGCGGCTGCCGTCGCCGACGGCGGCCTCGATCTCGGCACGCGTCTCGCCGACGACGATGCCGACGTCGTCGATGCCGGCCGCGCGCATAGCCTCGAGGCCGTAGAAAAGCACCGGCTTGTTGGCCACGGGGACGAGTTGCTTGGCCGAGGTGTGCGTGATGGGGCGCAAGCGGGTGCCGGCGCCGCCGCTGAGGACGAGTCCCTTCACGGCAGGTCTCCTCTTCTCGGCGCAGGCCTCAGATGGTCTCGCTGTCGCTGAGCTCGGCGTCGGTCTCTGTGGACAGGAGGTCGAGCACGCTGTGCTCGTCAACGGCCTTGCCGACGAACACGACGTTGGGCCCTGCCCACAGCGTGACGCGCGCCCCGACGGGCAGCGGCAAGGCGGCACCGCCGAGCATGATGCCGGTCAGGGTGGAGCGCTCGATATCACGCTGCACTTCACAGCTGTCGATGGCGAAGGGCTGCGAGTCTCCGAACTGCAGACGAGGCTCTCTGCTGGCGTCGATGATCACGCGGCGGAGTATAGCATCCCCGGGCTCTGGCCTCGACGCACTATTCGTGCTTTAGTTGGAACAAGTGCGCGGTCCACCCGTGGGGGGAACAGGCCGCTCCCACTCATTTTCTCATCGTCGCCCGAGTGGGCACCGACCGGGCGAACAGGAAGGAGCGAACATGGGAGGCAAGCGGAGGATGGGGCACCGTCATGCGCTCGTGATCGCAGCCGTCGGGCTGCTCGCGGTCGGACTGGTGTGGGGCCTTGGCTCGGCACTGGCCGGAGGGGAGAGCGCGTCGCCGGCCGCCGGCAAGACCACGCTGCGGCTCGGCTGGACCAACGACCCCGACAACCTCAACCCGTTCATCGGGTACGAGTCGTCGTCTTACGAGATCTGGGCGATCAACTACGAGCTGCTCGTGGGCTTCCGCGCCAGCGACATGGCCAACGTCCCCGGCGTCGGCCTGGCCACGAAGTGGGAGACGTCGCCCGACGGCAAGGTCTGGACCTTCACGATCACCGACAAGTCCAAGTGGCAGGACGGCGTGCCGCTCACGGCCCGTGACGTGGCGTTCACCTACAACTACGTCATCAACCCGGCTCATCCGATGAGCATGTTCATCGACTACATGAAGTTCATCACCAAGGTGGAGGCCACAGACGACACGCACGTGGTGTTCACCTGCAGCAAGCCCAAGGCCAATATGCTCGGGCTCTGGATCCCCATCCTGCCCGAGCATATCTGGAGCAAGATCAAGCCGGTGGACGCGGAGAAGAGCTTCAAGAACCCGCCGCCGATCATCGGCTCCGGTCCCTTCCAGACGGTCGAGGTGAAGAAGGGCGGCTACATCCGCCTGGTCGCCAACAAGGACTACTGGCGCGGTGCCCCCAAGATCGACGAGGTCATCTACCAGACCTACCAGAACCAGGACACCATGGCGCAGGACCTCAAGACCGGCGCCATCCAGACCGGCTGGAACGTCCCTTCGGCGCAGTTCAAGACCCTGGATGCCGAGCCCGCTCTGACCGGCATCCGCGCGGTCACCATCGGCTTCGACCAGCTGGGCTTCAACTGCGCCGACCAGAAGCTCTTCCCGAAATCGACGGGCCACCCCATCCTGCAGGACCCGGCGTTCCGCCAGGCGCTGCAGTGGGCGATCGACAAGGACAAGATCGTCTCGATCGGCTACAACGGCAACGCCGCGCCCGCCGACACGATCGTCACCCGCGATTTCTACTCGGATGAGGCCGACTTCCACTGGTCGCCGCCGGTGGGCGACCCGAACACCTATGTCTTCGACCTCGAGAAGGCCAAGGCTGCCCTCAACGACGCCGGCTACACCGACGGCGACGGCAACGGCATTCGCGAGTACAAAGGCAAGGACATCAAGCTGCGCCTGTACGCCCGCAGTGAGAGCCCCGAGAGCCAGAACTGCGGCAAGCTCATCACCGGCTGGTTCGAGAGCATCGGTCTCAACATCGACTACCAGGTCATCGACGACGGCGCCCTCGGCGACAAGCAGTACGCGTATGTCGGCGACCAGTTCGCCCCCGACTTCGACATGTTCATCTGGGGCTGGGGTGGCGACGTCGACCCCAACTTCATCCTCTCCATCCTCACGACCAGCTCCATCGAGGCGTGGAGCGACAGCAACTGGTCGAACGCCGAATACGACAAGCTGTTCCTCCTTCAGCAGACGCAGATCGATCTCGCGGAGCGCATCGCCACCGTGCAGAAGATGCAGCAGATCGTCTATGACCAGAGCCCCTACATCCCGCTGGTCTACCCGCTCGACCTGGAGGTCGCCGACACCACCAACTGGACCGGCTGGGTGCGCGCCAACCAGAACAAGGGCGCGTGGTGGTACAACACCCAGCCGGACACCTACGTGGCCGTGCAGAAGGGCGCCGCGGTCGTGGAGACCAAAGGCTCGAACACCGGAATGATCGTGATGATCGTGATCGCCGTGATCGTCGTCCTGCTCATCGTCCTCCTCCTCGTGCGCCGGCGTGGAGGGCGCTCGGAGGTCGAGGCCTGAGCTCGCGTGAGCCGAGGGTTGGTCACCCGGGAGGGTGACGAAGAACAAGACGCAGACGGGCGGGCGGCGCGAAAGCGCCGCCCGTCTGTCTCGTTCTCAGGACGCGAAACCCAGGTACGGCCGCCAGCTCTCGTGGATGTGATCCACGTGCATGAAGATGAAAGATGCCGGCTCCGGCGGCCGCGGCTTCTGCTTGAGGCGCAGCCCAGCCTGATGGGGCGGGCGGTCGCCCTTCTTGCGATTGCACGGGGCGCACGAGGTGACGAGGTTGTCCCACGAGTCCAGACCGCCCTTGCAGCGCGGTACCACGTGGTCGACGGTGAGATGACGGTCGCTGCCGCAGTACTGGCAGCGATGCCGGTCGCGGGCGAACACGGCGCGCCGCGAGATGCGCGCGGCGGTAGCGCGGCGCGGCACGTACACGTAGCTCTGCAGACGGATCACATGGGGAAGCTCGTAGGTGGCGCGCGCGCTGCGGAAGGTGGCGCCGGATTGCTCGAGCACCTCGGCCTTGCCCTTGAACAGGAGCACCAAGGCACGCCGCGCGCTGCACACGTTGAGCGGCTCGTAGGTGGTGTTGAGGACAAGCACCTTCCGCATGGCTTTCGATGGTAGCAGAAAGGCGCCCGCTTGTGGCGCTCCGCGGCCCGCGCCGGGCACGGAGTTATACTCCGGCGATGGACCTCTTCTCGATGAGTGACGAGCAGATCGCGGCCGAGGCGCCGCTGGCGGCGCGCATGCGGCCGCGCAGCCTCATAGAGTTTGTCGGCCAGGAGCACATCGTCGGGCCAGGCACCGTTCTGCGCTCCGCGATCCAGGGTGGCGAGCTCTTCAGCATGATCTTCTTCGGGCCGCCCGGGTGCGGCAAGACCACGCTGGCGCGGCTCATCGCCGCCGAGACCGGCGCCCGGCTGGTGCAACTCTCGGCGGTCAACTCGGGCACCGCCGACGTGCGCGCCGCGATCCAGGGCGCGCGCGAAGCGCGCGCCCTCAGCGCGGCGCGCACCATCCTCTTCATCGACGAGATCCATCGCTTCAACAAGGCGCAGCAGGATGCCCTGCTGCCGGCCATCGAAGACGCCGTCGTGACGCTCATCGGGGCCACCACAGAGAATCCCTACTTCGAGGTCAACTCGGCGCTCCTCTCGCGCTGCCAGCTCTATCGCTTCGAGCCGCTGCCGCCCGTACTCGTCGAGCAGGTCGTGCAGACCGCGCTGGGTGACGGGGAGCGCGGTCTGGGGGCAAAGGGCGTGACGCTCGCCGACGGCGGCCTCGGCTTTCTCGCCGAGGTCTCGCGCGGGGACGCGCGCGTGGCGCTCAACGCCCTGGAGGCCGCCTCGCGCTCGCGTGCCAGTGCGGCGACGCCTGTCGTCCTCACGCTGGACGATCTTCGCGACGCCGCCCAGAAGAGCCCCGTGTCGTACGATCGCGAGGACTCGCACTACGACACGATCTCCGCCTTCATCAAGTCGATGCGGGGGAGCGACGCCGACGCGGCCATCTACTACATGGCCTCGATGCTGGCCGGCGGCGAGGACCCCAAGTTCATCGCTCGCCGCATGATCGTCTTCGCCAGCGAGGATGTGGGCAACGCCGACCCGCAGGCGTTGCAGACGGCTATCGCCGCCTCACGCGCCGTGGAGTTCGTGGGCATGCCGGAGTGCCGCATCAACCTCAGCCAGGCGGCGGCCTATCTGGCTCTTGCGCCCAAGAGCAACGCCGCGTACAAGGCCGTGGACGCGGCGCTCGACGACGTCAGGCGCGAGGGCAACCAGCCACCGCCGCCTCATCTGCGTGACGGGAGCTACAAAGGGGCGAAAGCGCTGGGCCACGGCATCGGCTATCAGTACCCTCACGGCCACGGCGGCTGGGTGCAGCAGCAGTACCTGCCCGACAAGCTCTCAGGCCGCCGCTACTACCTGCCGATACGAGGTGCGGAACTCGAGATGGCGGCCCGCGTTGCAGAAGATAAGCGGCGGGCCGCGGCCCCGGAGGCCGACGAACACGGACCAGGAGAGACGGGATGACCAGCGCATACGTCGTCGTTGTGGTCTTTCTGGTCGTGGCGCTGGTCGCCTTGGCCGTGGTCTGGTGGTACGCGCGCCACGTCAAGCAGGATCTGGACGAAGCCACGCATATCGTGGCCGGCGCCCGCGGCATCATCGATCTGACGCCGGCCACCATGGAACAGCTGCGGCAGCTGAGCTCGGAGCCCATCCTCCTCAAGCAGGGCGAGGAAGGCGTGCGCGTGCAGATCGAGCATCGGCCCCTGATGCCTCTCATGGCCTTCTTGGGAAAGGAAGTGAGTGCGGCGCTCGCCGAGACGGCCGCCGAGATCACGGAGCGCTACGGCGTGAAATGGGTGGTCCTGGTCAGCGTGGGGGAGGACGATCGCGTCACGCTGCAGCGGCTGGCGTAGAGTAGGACTTGGAAACGGCGGCAGAGGAGGAGATTTCGTGAGCACACCCTACCAGCCGCAGGGCGGCGCCGCGTGTGCGGCCTGCGGTACTCCGTTCGAGGCCGGCGATCGATTCTGCATGAGTTGCGGCGCCCCAGCCGTGGCTGCAACGGTCGCGGCGGCGGCGGCTGTGGCGGCGGCGCCCTCAACGCCCTCGTGCGGGTTCTGTGGTGAACCGATCGTTCCCGGTGACACTTTCTGTGGCGGGTGTGGCCAGCGGGTGACCGCGCCAAGCCCCCTGCCGGTCGCCGCGGCTCCCACCCGGGACCCTGAGCCAGTTGTCGCAGGGTACTGCGAACACTGTGGCGGCACACTGGTGGACGACGACGCCTTCTGCCAGAGCTGTGGGCGAGCGGTGGCTGCCGAAGCGACTGCCGCAACTCAGCCGATCGTCGCGCCCGTCACGGCTCCACCAGCCGTCTCTTCCTCGCCGCGAGTCCCGATGGGCCCGGCAGTGTGCCCGGCTTGCGGGGTCGAGCTTGCCGAAGGCGAGCGTTTCTGCCGTAGCTGCGGGCGCCTCATCAAGCGTGCCGGGCAGGGCTGAGCGCCCCTCGGTGCTCAGATGCAGGGTGCCCGAACTGCGAGGCGCGTCTCTCAGGCTATGGCTATCTCGCGCGGCCAAGGGGGGGGGTAAGTCTGGCTCCGTCGTCCACTCCTCGACTCACCGCGGCGCTTGGTCGAAGGGCACGCTCATGATCTCGCGCCGCCCGCCGACGATGACCATCCCCTGGACGGCATCACGGAGATTCTCTCACGGCTTCCGTCCGACTGCACCGCCGGTCGCCACGCGCATCACCGTTTGGTGTGGCTGCCCTCACACATCTTCTTCAGCAAGCCCGGCGCCTGCCGCCAGCGCTCCGACGGTGAGGAGGATCGCCGCGAGCAGGAAGAGGTAGATGCCCGCCGCGTAGACGGTTCCGTCCTGCTTCGTCACAAACCGTGCCACGATGGCAATGACGACCAGCAGGCAGATGCCCCGGTCGGCGAACAGGCGACCCACGCTTTGTTGCCAAGCCCTGTCCAGGCGACCGTGCCAGTCGGGTGCGACGCCGAAGACGGAGAGAAGACCAAGGAGGACCGATGCAGCTGCGAGAATCACCGCGAAGTAGCCGATGTCTGCGCTGAGCGGCGACGGCGGGTCAAACGTCTGGTAGGCGGAGACCATGACGAATCCTTCGTTGAAGCGCAGAGAGTCGGTCCCGTCCGTCGTGTTGAACCATGGGGTCGAGACCGAGATGACGACCAGGATCGCCGCGAGGATCATGAGGAGACCACCGACCCCGAGTCGTTCCCAGACCCCACCACCGCTCACGCTTGCGGTTGCCGCCGGGAGCTGCGCCTCCGGAAGCCGCAGCTCCGGACGCAGACCATCTGCAGCTTGGGCGGCCGTCCCACAGTGGGCACAGAATCTCGTGCCGGCCCGCAGCTCGTTGCCGCAGCTGGCGCAGAGAGCGGCACGCGCAGCGACCGCGGCTCCGCACGTGCTGCAGAACCTCTTTCCGGGCGTCAGGCTGACGCCGCACGACGCGCACTGCGCCATATCACCTCTCCTCGTCTGTAGCGAGTTGCCCGCGTCGCTGGCCGGGCGCCGGACGTGCCACTGAGATGAGTGCCTTCGGTCGGCACCGTGCCCCCCGTCCCGTGTTGCAATGATGGTCCGCTGAGCGATCTACCCGCGGCGTCCGAGGCCTCGGTCTAGGTCGAGACGCACGCCGACGACGACTCGCCCCAGCATTCTATCGGATTGACGCTGAAGTCCCGAAGATGGCCCCCTCGCCATCGCGAAACGCTGTCAGACCTGCGGGGTCATGAGTCATGCAGGGCCAGCCACTCCAAAGCCGTGCCCAAATCGGCAGCGGAAGCAGTCGGTCCAGGACCCGTCGAAGCAGGCGCCGGGGCTACCTGCGTCGGCGACGGCGCCGCAGCCCGATCATCACTCTCCCATGTAGGTCGGCACCGACACGCGGCTGGCGACGACCAGGATGAACGCGACGAACGCGACGAGAAGAATCGTCCAGACGGCTCCGATGACGATGCCGGCAACGCAGAGACCTGTCGGGCGGCCTTCCCTCCTCGCCTGCGCCAAGCCGACCCATGAGAGCACGAAGCCGATCACGGCAAATCCGAGCAGCGAGAGCACGAAGCCGGCGACGCCGATGCCGGGGGCGCCCTGCGCGGGGGCGGATCCCGGCCCATAGCCGGCGTTGCCGGAAGTCGGCCGTGGCATCCGCAGAGCACCGACGATTACGAGTATGGCCCCGCCGACGCCGAGGGCGAAGCCCAGACCGGGATACCAGCCGTACCTGCTGTAGTTGAACGCCCAGGCAATCAAGTCGTAGCCGCCGAGGACAGCCACGGCGATGATGCCAAACCACATCAGCACCTTTGGTGATGGGCCTCCACCACCGAACGCGCGGATCAGGGCGAGTGCTGCCGCAAGCAGACAAAGGATCACGGCGATCTGCTGCAGCGGAAGAGGCACGTAGCGATAGGAATGAAGAGCTCCGCGCATGAACCAGCTGAGAGTCCAGTAGTCCTCGATGCTGAAGAAGGGCGCGCCGCGCAGCGGCAGGCCCCAGGCGATTATGGATCCCAGGCCTGTGACAGCGCCGCCCAGGACGACCAGCCATGTGCCGACATCGGTCCGATGGGCGTGTGACGCCGTGACACGGGTCGCGCTCACCGGCTGGGGCGGAGTTGAGTAGGACGCGGCCGCGACGGTGGCGGCCTGTGCGAGGAGTACGGCGCCTGCCGGAGCGGCCGAGCCGGGTGATGCGTCAATCGCAACGGCAGGATGGCCACAGTGCCCGCAGAAGCGCATGCCCGGCTTGACGGCCACGCCGCAGTCTGGACAGACCCACGTCGACGCGACGAGAGGCGCACCGCAGCTTCGGCAATAGGCGGCGGCGTGACGCGTCTCTGCTCCGCAGCTTGGACACCGCGCCATGCAGCCTCCTCCTGATCTCCTTCGGCACCGTTCACCGGCCCCGCCCTCACAGGGCCCCCCGAGCCGCGACGTCAGACCTCGGTGATACTAACAATATGCCGTCTCGTGCGGGGAGATCAGGATGCCTTTGTCATCACGCCTCCGGCAGGCCGTTCTCACCGGTACCGTTGTCGACCTGCTCTGGTCCCATGAGCCGTCGCGGAGCGTCCAGTCTCCAGCGGCCAAGAAGGACCGGTTGTGCGGAGAGGCTCTCCTGCAGTGTATCCTCCGCCTTGGGTGACCGAGGAGGGCGCATGTTCTGCCGTCAATGCGGTGCCGACGTGGGCGAGGGCGGGCGATTCTGCCAATTGTGCGGCGCCGAAGTGTCGCTGCCCAAGAGTCAGGTGGCCAGGGAGCCTAGCGCTGCGCATACTCCGACCGGTCGCTCAAAGGCATCTCGGCGCCGGGCGCTGCTGCTCGCGATTGGTGTCGTGGCGGTCGTCGCGCTGGTCCTTGCCGGTTGGCTGACAGGTTGGCCCTCATCGCTGTTCAGCAGCAGCGCAGGCGCCTACCACGACGCCGAGGTCGACCTGGTGATGCACTTCTCGGGCGGCGGCTCCACGGCGACGCTGGACGGCAGCCTTGGGGGCGACCGCGTGGACCTCACCAACGACTACGAGACTGCCACGGTTTCCGGCAGCATGGGCAGCTCCGACGCGAAGGTCGTATGTGTCCCGGACATGCCCCCCTACGATGTAGGCAGCTCGGCTGGGGACGAGAAGCCGGTTTGGGGCACGTTCTCGGGCTCCGTGGCCGGCGAGCCGGTGTCCGTCCTGGTGACCCGTGGCGATGAGACTTCCAGCGAGAGCGAGTCAGGGAGCAACTATTCCATCCCCAGCACCCTCGCCGGCTCGCTCGGCGCGGACAAGCTGTCCGCAGAGAACACACTGAAGATGCTGTTCGCCGACGGCTATTTTGCAGAGCTCGCCTTCACGTCATTTGGGGAGCTGGGTGACGGTCCTTTCTCTCTGAGGGTGACTCCGACTTTCGGGCATGACGGGGTCTCACTGCACCTCTCCGGCCAGCTTGGCCGAGACGGCCGAATCGAGCTCGACCTGATGCCGGACGGAGGAGGCATCGGCCGTCTGGGGCAGACGGGTGGGGAAAGCACTTCGGTGAAGTGCACGGGGACGATCGGAGGCACCCGCGTTGCCGTGGACTCCGTCATCGTTGCGCTCGCCTATCTCGAAGCCAGTATGGATCCTGGGTTCTATGAGCACTCATACTCGACGTCCGAGTAGGGCTCGGGCTCGCACCTCGTCATCCAGGACTACTTCCAGAGCAAGACCCGAAGTGCGGCGCCTGCAGCCCAGCCGGAGGCTCGACCGGAGACGGTCCCTTTGGTGTGCAACTGTCCGTGGGCGCGCTTCTGCACGACCCAGGTGCGGGCCCAGCGGATGGCCCGCCCCTGCGGAACCGCGCCGCTGCGCGGCAGCACAACGAAGCACGTACGAGAGACACGTTTGACGAAGCCGAGGAAACGACCACTCTGTGTGAACACAAACAGTGTGTCATCAGTGCGGCCGAATTGGCCAACCTGAGCCCCGGAGTGGTCCCAGACCTTGCCCAAGAAACCCGCGCTCACGGTGCCCACCGAGTGTCCAGCGCTATCCCTTGCGGCGCATGTCACGCGTGCTTGTACGGACACCGGGATGATCAGCTCGGCCAGCAAGACGGCGGCAACGAGCAGGGGTGCTCCGCGAAGCATGGCCCATCCATTGACGAACCTCATGGCTGCCTCCAGTTCAATCATGTGTATGTCGCTTCGAACCGCCCCGTCTGTGGGACGTGGAATGCGCGCGACTCATCGAAAGCGCCGCACGAGATTGTAGGTCTCTTCTCGCGGGCCCACGAAACGTGGGTCACGCTGTTCCGAAAGAGAGGCCTATGCCAAGAACAGGGGAGATGCCGCATTGGCACGGGCCATTCATTCCATCGCCGCCCGTCACCCGCCTCATTGCACAAGCCTCGCATAGGCGCTCCCGAAGTGGATGTCGAGATCGGGAGCCCGCGAACGCAGCTCCCGGGCGTCAGCCCGCATCCTGTCTACGGCGCGCTGCGCCTCCGCCTGACTGCTGAATGGTCCGGCGCAGATCACCCACATCTCGTCGCCAGACCGTCTGATGCTGCCGTAGTCTCCGGTCCAAAGAACGAGAGTGCTCATGCCGGCATCTTTGCCCACCTGAGCGGCCTCGATCGCCTTCTGTTTGTTGCCCCCCGCGCAGTAGAACGCTCCCCAGAAGGGCGTCGCCAGCCGAGTGCCGATGCCCTTCCACGAGGTTGGGGTGCCGGCCTGCTCGCCACCGCCTGGCGGGGATGGCGAGGGCGATGACTGTGCGTCGGTCGTGCCGTCGCCCGTCGCACCCGTCGCCGCATCGGCCGGGGTGCTCGGGACGCCGTCGCCGGAGCCGCCGACGCCATGGATGAAGGCGACGGCAGCGACGGCGATGAGGGCCACACCCAGGAACGCGGCCACGGCGATAGGCCAGCGGCGCCGCGGCCGACCGCCCGTCAGCGGTTGGGGACCGGCACTCGTGGTCGCAATGCTCGCCACCGGAGTCGCAAGCGGCGCGCCCGCTCCGCATGAGACGCAGTAGGCGCCGCCGACCTCGTTCTCGACACTACACTGCGGGCAGACCCAGTAGTCGACCGAGGGCCGCCTTGCCGCCCCGCTGGAATCCAGGCCCGGCTGCGAATCGCCCGCGGCGGCACCGCAGTACCCGCAGAAGCGCGCCTCGTCGGCCACGCCCCTGTCACATGATGGGCACTTTGCCATGCCGCTCCGACTTCGTTTCGCGTGGCGAGGGTGAGACTCGCGTGGGCGGGAACACACGCCGCGCGGCCCACGGGGTCGTATCCCCTGGCGACTTGATGTTCCGAGCCCAGACACATGTCCAGACTCTGCCATCATCGTACTCCAGGCGAACCTTGTTCCCGCGGCGCGTCATCGTGCTCGCTCCCCCCATTCCGGAGTAGCGGAAGCCCCCGACGCGGGGATCGCCGTTCGGTTCGCACCTGACGTACGCCACTCCGCCTTGTGCGGGCGTGAGGTTGCTGTCCTCCACTCTCAGGTTCTCGGAGCCGTCCAGAACGGATGCGCATTCATCCGCGGCTCCACAAGCACCGCACAGCCATTCTGCCGCGGCCGGGGAGCCGGGGGATACGTGGCGCACCTGAGCGCGCGCGGGCGGCACCGCCTCCGTAGAGTTGCCTGCCACACCTATGTCGTTGGGTCTTGCCCGGGTGACGGATCTTCATCCTCGAATTCAAACGTGATTGCGCCGGCCATGACGCCGGGGAGGTGAAAGTGGGGTACCAGCGCCTCTGCTCCGAAGCAATTTGGGAATTCGATAGTCCAGGTTTGCTCGGCGTGCACGCGAAGGAGCGGGAGCGTCACGCAGAACGTGGTGGCTGGCTTCCAATCGCGCTCGGTCGAAGTGATGCTCGCGTAGGGCACGACGGCATCGTAGTCCTTGATCCGAATGAGCCCGGTCCACCACACGAAGACTGCTCGATCCTGAAGCGTCAGGACCCAGCCGTTGGCGGGCTTACCCTCGCGCGTGCCTTCAGCTCCGTCGAAGGCCGCAGGGACGAGCATAGAGGCTCGGTCGCCCTCGGACATGTGCGCGGCGAGTTCCCTACTCCAAGGACCTAGGTTGGCGACGTGCTTCATGTATTCCTCACTCTGGGCCATGCGCGCGGTGGCCTCGATCGCGGGCCGCAATCTGTGCATGGCCGTCTCACCATCGGGCAAAGCACTCCTCGCCATGATTCACCCTCCATCCCTCGCCTGGACGTGCCTCGTTCTCGTTGAGACTCCGGAATTGGACGCGTCTGCGTCCGGAAGGGAGTCGATGCGGCGCATACGCCGCAGTTCAGATGCGAAGGCGCGGAATCCCGCGATCACTGCTTGGTGAACGTGACCGGCCACCCGTCGACAGTGCCCTGCATGAGCGAACCGTCGAGGATGAACACGCGCGTCTGGCCTTGGCCGGAGGGCTGGAGTGAGACCTGATCCCCGTCGGTCGTATACGTGCCGCTGCCAAGTTGATCGCTCTTGTATGAATCGCCGTCGTCGAAGGTGACGGTCACTGCAGTGAGTCCGACGACCCCCTTCCAGCTCGTTCCTCCGAGAGACGCCGAGCCACACGCCACGAGCGCGAGAACTGCTACGCACATGATCGCTATCATTCTTGTCATCACTCCTCCTTGCCGCGATTGCCCTCGGGGGGCGCTGTTCCGAGCGAAGGCCATGGCCAGACCGCCGGCCCGCGTCTCTCTCGGCAGCGCGTAAGGGTCGAACCAACTCACTGCGCCGGGACGATCAAGCTGTCGAGCATCCCCTGAGTGAGGCGAGGGCTTTCCAGTTCTACAGTGACGATGGGGATGTGGTACTTCGCCGGGATGTACTGGCCCATTGATCCGGTGATGGCGGCGTCGTAGGTGACGGTGTCGAGCTTGAGGCCGCACGCCGTGGACATGCGCCGCGCCAAGTCGCGTCCTCCGGGGCCATTGGCATCGAGGATACCGCCGTGTGAGTGCAGGCTGAGCACCGCGTCGTAATCTCTGCGGAGCTGCTCGAGCAGTAGTTTCACCTCCGGCTCGGAACCGGGCGAAACGCCCCCAGTGCAGTGGAACATGTACCGAGACTGGTCTTTGGAGGAAAGCCGGCCGCGCCAGTTGGCGGTCGGCATGTTGCGGTTGAGGTCGACACCGCGTGCGTTGCCGCGAGTGCCCGCGGCGGCTCCGTCAGGGTTCAGACAGCGGATGATGTCTATGGTGGCGCCCGTGGGCACTGCTCCCGGATGGGTGTGCAGGTAGTCGGCGAGTCGCTTGGCGGCGCGTGCGCCGTATTCGCCGCCATGCACGCCGCCGATCACCAAGACCCGCCTGCGTGTTCCGTTCCCGAAAGAGGCGAACTCGATGGGGCGTCCCTCGACCGAGTTGCCGATCGTGGTCCAGCTGAGCGGTGCGAGAGTGGGCGGCGCATTCTCGCGATCGGAGATCACGAAGGCCGCCGCCGCTCCAGTAGCGACCACAAGAACGACGGCGATGAGGGCGATGAGTCGTCGTCGCCCGCGTGGGCTTGGCGGACTCTGGCTGCCTGCGGGTTCGGACGCGGGGCTCGACAGCGCCGCACCGCAGTGCCGGCAGAACACAGCCTGTGCTGGGTTCTGCGCGCTGCAGGCGGGGCAGTCGCTCACGCACACCGTCCTCGGATCGCGTGTGGTCTTCGGCTTGCGTGCGCGATGGATGCAGACGGGACGCCTGCGCACGGTCGCACCCAATCCTAGTTTATCCGTACCTCAAGAACGGAGCTGATGCGCCACCGCCGTTCGCCGCCGCGTGCCGCTCGCTCCACATCTTCCGCCACTCGCGGCGGTTCCGAACCACCCTATCGAGCTGTCTTCGCCCCGCACGACGCGCAAAATGCTGAACCGCCGCGGACCGGCGATCCGCACTCAGTGCAGTACCAAACCTTCTCGCTACCTGCGGTCGCGCCGGCGAGCGCGCCTGGCCCGCCGCCAATGCGTTCCTGAGCGTATGGGTCTGATGGTAGACCGCCGGATGCGCCAACGCCGTTGCTCACCTTGCGCCGGCGAGCCCCCAGCGCGAGGACCAGCCCCCCGACGATCGCGAGCACGAAGAGCATGCCTGCTATGAGCCATCCTCTTGATGGGCTTGTGCTTGCCACGGGGGCTGGGGCAGTGTTGTAGACGATGATCGTGCCGTTCTCGCCGACCGCCCAGCCGTGACTCCTATTGATGAAGGCGACCGAGTTGAGGCTGTCCTTCGCGTTCGACGTCTCGGCTCTCCACGAAGTGCCACCGTCGTCGGTTGTGAGGATGGTGCCACCAGTTCCCACCGCCCAGCCGTGGGTCCCGTCGGTGAAGGCGACCGAGCGGAGATCGTCCGCGGTGCCGTACTTCTGGGCAGTCCACGTGGCGCCGCCATCAGCGGTCGGGAAGATGCCCGGGGAGTTGATATTCATGCCGCGCCCGCCCACCACCCAGCCGTTGGTAGCATCGGTGAAGGCGACAGAGACGAGGTCGTAGTAGGTACCGGAATATCTATGCTGGGTGGTCCACGTCGCGCCGCCGTCGGTGGTGGCGAGGATCGTGCCGAGATTTCCCAGGGTATTCTGACCGGTGCCCACCGCCCAGCCGTGATTGGCGTCGGGGAAGGAGACGGCGTTGAGGGCCGCGTCGCTCCCCGAGTTCTGTGCGCTCCATGTGGTGCCGCCGTCGGCGGTCGTGAGGATGGTGCCGCCATTTCCCACAGCCCAGCCGTGAGTGGCGTCGGTGAAGGTCACCGAATTGAGATCCGCATCGCTTCCCGACGCTTGCTCGCTCCAGGCGCCGCCGCCGTTGCCGGTGACCAGGATGGTGCCGGCGTCGCCGACTGCCCAGCCGTGAGTGGCGTCGGGGAAGGAGACGGCGTTGAGGGCCGCGTCGCTCCCCGAGTTCTGTGCGCTCCATGTGGTGCCGCCGTCGGAGGTGGCGAGGATAGTGCCGGAGTCGCCCACCACCCAGCCGTGGCTGGCGTCGGGGAAGGTGACCGAGGAGAGAAGGCTTGTTGTGCCCGACGTCTGCGACTTCCACGTGCCCGCGGCATACGCGGCCGCCGGCAGGAGCCCCGCGAGCAGGACCATGGACAAGGCAAGCATTCCGGGCCTCAGAGTCATGCGACGATGCAGAACGGTTGGGATCATTGCTGTCTCCTGCTTGGCGCGACCGAGAACTTAGGCCTATCGGCTCACTGTTGCCCCGCAGGACCCGCAGAACGACGCAGCGGCCCTGACCGGCGATCCGCACCCTCTGCAGTACCGGACCTTCTCAGCGTTGCCCTGCGCTGCGCTCGGCTGTGCGCCGCCAGCGAACTGCGCTCTGGCGTCCGCCTTCTGAACATGCGTCTGGGTCGTGGAGTCCGATGCCGGGGCGGCGTGCCTGCTGGCGGCATCCGCGCCGCCCTCGCTGATCTTCACCTTCGTGCTGACATACAGACAGACGCAGCCGACGATCAGCATGCCGATGTACAGAGGCGCCTCGCTTGGGTAGTAGCCGATCACCGACACCTTGACGATCGCGATGGCGGCGAGGACGCCGCCGACCACGCCGAATCCGTACTTCTTGAGTCCGGTCGTGTCGGTCAGGAACGGCGATACAGCCGTGTGCTCGATCGCGAGGCCATCGATGATCGTCGTGTCGGCGCCGGCGGCCGCGAATCCGGCAAGGACTTCCTTGAGCAGTCTATGCAAGGTCTCCCGGCCGAGGATCAAGCCGTCATTCTCGCGCCATGCCAGTACGCTGAAGGCGGCGTCCGTTGTCGCCCCGCGGCTCGCACACAGCACTTCCGCCTCGAACGACCTGGGTACCACCGTGTTGCCGAACGCGTAGGTGATTCGGTCGGCGGTCCGGGATGACTCGTACACGACCCCTTTGAGCCCAAGGGGAAGCTGCGCGGTGGTCACCTGCGCCGTCACCGCGTGCACAATGTCGGACGCACGTGCCTGGATGGAGATCCTGATCGGCGCAGAAACGATCTGCTTTGCCTCCGGGTACTCTGACCTCTACAGGAGTCTCTGCATGGCTGCCCTGGTAGCTGCCCGCGTGCCCCGTCGCAGCAGGAACACGCCTGCCACGAGCGCGACGATAATGATGATCGCAAAGAACGTGTCCAATCGAAGGCCCCCATTTCCCCGAGGTAGATCCCCGCTCGCTTTGGGGACTCGTGTACCCAACCCGGACGCTTGGACACGAAGATGTCCGTACGCGGCGACCCTCTGAGCCCGTCGAGCCTACCACGCTTCACCGGTCGCTGAGGGGCTTGAAGAAGCGTTCGGCGACGCCGAAGTGCGTTGCCGCCAATGCCGGCGCACGAACGAATGCGTCTCCCCGCTGTTGACGATTACGGTCGCCACCGCCACCGGCGCAATCGCGCCGGGGCGGAATGGAACGCCGCAGCCCGGGCAGAACGCAGTTGGAGTCGCACGGCGCCTGTCGTGCGCTGTTGTGGGGATCCCAGTCGGCGCAAAAGCGGTTCGCGACCCAAATGGGGAGGCCCCAATTGAGACTTGCCTCCACATCGTCCTCGGAGTAGCGCCTTCGATGTGTCTCTGCCTGCTGGCGTCCGCCGTGGCCTCAGCCCGCACGACATTGATCGTCCGTGATGCATCCGGATCGAAGGCCGGAACGGTGAGCGGCCCGAACGACCAGGGCACGTATCTCATCCGCCACGCCGGCACCATCTGGGCCGGCGTCTTCGAGAGAGGATGGTCTCTGGTATGCACAAGACGCTGGCTCTGCGGATGCCGGCTACTTCATCAGGCGCTCGACAAGCACTCCGCGCTGGCCTCTGCTGAACTACTTTCGCACTCGGCTCATCGGCAGGGTCGTGCGTCGCGGCGAACAATGGGTGGTCCAGCAACGCTCGAGCGGAGAGTACGGCACCAAAGGCCGTGTGGAGGACTCTTGCCCTGTTTGGGTCGCAGGCGGCGCTGTCTGCTGGCTCGTGAGCGGCTTCCCGATGAACGAGTTCCCCGAGCCATCGATATCGACAGGCGAGAACCGGCGCTTCATAGCTGCTCGCCTACGACTCCCAGCTCTGAAGCGCAGGCGACCCACTCTCAACTCACTCGTACACCACGTCCTGGGACGCTAACTAGCGCCGGCCGTGAGGCCGCTGAGCTTGAGGGTGATCGTGGGAGAGGGCGGCGCTGCAGTGACGGTGAAGTTCGACGCGTTTGCGCCGCTGCCTCCCGGGGTGGTGACGGTGATCGAGCCCGTGGTGGCGCTCGCCGGCACGGTGGCGGTGATCAGCATGTCGCTGACCAAGCTGGAATCTGTTGCCCCGACGCCGTTGAAGGCAACCGCGCCGCTGCCAGTGAACCCGCTGCCCGTTACGGTGAGGACCGTCTCTGTCACGCCTACCGGCGGGGAGACGCTCGTGATTATGGGGGCGGGCGGAGGGAAGCCGCCGCTTGTCGTGGCGAATATGGTGCGCCCACCAACTGCCCAGCCGTGGGTGGCGTCGGCGAAAGCGACGCCAAAGAGATTGCCTGCGACTCCCGAACTCTGCTTTCTCCAAGTTGCGCCACCGTTCGTGGTGGCGAGGATGGTGCCGCTGTAGCCCACCGCCCAGCCGTGGGTGACGTCGGGGAAGGCGACGGCGAAGAGGGTGACGCCAGAAAGATCCGCGTCGCTTCCCGGGGTCTGATCCTTCC